>Ga0302310_10001836_pt1 | contig 17611 bp, 20 predicted proteins | sample III_Palsa_N1_2_FD_200451 | JGI IMG/M metagenome (GOLD analysis project Ga0302310, IMG submission 200451) | Peat permafrost microbial communities from Stordalen Mire near Abisko, Sweden - III_Palsa_N1_2 | ecosystem: Environmental > Terrestrial > Soil > Palsa > Peat permafrost | place: Sweden...
CTTGAAGTGGCAGAAGCGGTGCTCGCCGCGTTCCAGCGCACCGAAGTCCTTGATAGGCCACACCTTCAGCGTGCCCGGCACCAGTTCGCGCTGGAACTTGCCGCAGACGTTGGCCTTCGTCTGCGCAATCATCGCGTCGCGCGTCCACGTGACGCCACCGAGGTCGTGATAGAACTCGACGTCGGGCGCGAAGAAGCTCGCGTACTGGTCGAGCTTGCCGGGCGCCGCGCAGTCGTTGAACGCGGCGAACGCGGCGGTATCGAGCACGGCGACCGTGACCGCGAGATCCTCCTGCGGCGCGGCATGGGCGGGAAGGGCGGCGACGAGGCCGGCGGCAAGCAGCAGTCGGGGGATCGGGTTCATCCTGGTCCTTGCGAAGTGGCGACGTCGTACTGTGATCCGGCGGACGACATCGACCAAGCGCATCGCGATCGCCGGGGCGCCCGCGCTGACAGGATGCAGTGCCGGCCGACGAGCGATGCCCTCGGCTGGCCATGCCTTGCGGCGTGTTCAGGAAATCGAAGGCCATTCGCCTTGCACGGAAACTACACTCGCGCTACCGCAGGGAGCCTGCATTGACGGGGGAGTCGCCATGTTCCACTTCATCTGGATGTTCGTCATCGGCATCGTCGTCGGGGCCATCGCCCGCTTCATCATGCCGGGTGCCGAGCACATGGGCCTGCTGATGACCGGTGTCATCGGGATCGTCGGCTCGTTCATCGGCGGCTTCATCGCACGCCTGTTCAGCAAGCCGGCAGACGGCGCGATCGTGCAACCCGCCGGCATCATCCTGTCGGTCATCGGGGCCCTGATCCTGCTGTTCGTGCTGCAGCGAACCAGTCTCTGAAGCGGAGCCTGGCGGGAATCGCTTCGGCAGGACCGACGACAGGCAATGCGAGATCAAGATGCAGAAAGGTAGAAGACTCCCCATTGCAGTTGGCGTGGCGGTCGCCATGGCCTCGCCCGCCATGGCGTGGGCGGATGACCGCACCGATTGCACCGCCGGCGATGGAACGCTCCTGACCGGGGTTGTGATTGCCTCGCCTGCATTCGTCCCGGGAAAGCCGCTGCAGGGCATTCCTCTCAGTCACACGCATATCCGCATCCGGGGCGACGTGGACGGCAAGACGTATGACCTCGCGGTGGACGACGTCTTCGCAACAGGCTACGAACCGCAGCTTTCCTCCGTGCCGCCGCCGCTCAGCTCGATCGTCGTGGGCCAGCATCTCGAGGCGTGCGGCCTGCCGTACGCCGGCGGGATGCACTGGGTTCACACGAATTGCGGCGACACCCCCACGGCGCAAGACCCCAACGGATGGTTGAAGGTCATTGCTCCCGCCGGGACGGTCGGGCCCAATCTTGAAGACAGCCAAAAGTACTGCTACCTCTGGCCGAACGGCGCAGCGGCAACTCGGCACCACAAGGCACCTGCGTCGAACTGAATCACAAGCGGCGCCAGCCTGCTGCGGTCAGGATGCCCTGGGTCAGCGTCCAGTCGACCCACTGGCTGCGACGGCGCGCTGTTGAGCCGCAGTGGCGTCGTCCTTGCGCTGTTGCTTGACCTTCATGTGGTGCCCTACAGCGCAACCCACGACTGCGCCAGCGACTGCATGGTGACCAGCGACGTGCCCGCCTACACCCCCGACGGCGGCACCGCTGAGGCATCCCGCAGCGAAGCTGGGGGCAGCAGCGAACAGCGCGACGAGAACAATTGGCTTCAGGCTGAGCATGGCGGTACTCCAGGAGGTGAAGCACTGGGTGGGCAAGGCGCAATCCCGCGCCGCAGGGTCAGGGGTCGAGCGGCTTTGCGCACGGTCTGCGGGAACGTCGGTTGCCGAAACTGCTGGGGAGACAAGGCACGTCGCCGCGTGCATCGATGGGAAGCACCATGTTTGAAAAGTCAGTGATGGCCGGAGTCGCCTGCGCCGCCGTTGCCGCTGCTGCGTCCGTTCAAGCTGCGGCAGACTTGCCGCCTCAGGCCGCTGCACGGGCTGTCGCGCAGCCCGCTCGACAAGCAGCACAGCACCCGAAGCCCAAGCTCGACCTCAGCGGGAGAAAGCGCCTGGGCAAGGCATCTTTCTACGCGGGGAAATTCAGTGGTCGGAAAATGGCGGACGGCACGCGCATGGATCCGCGCAATGACAGTGCCGCAAGCAAGACGCTGCCGCTGGGCACGACCGCAAAAGTCACCAATCTCGAGACCGGCGAGAGCGCGGTCGTGACCATCCGGGATCGAGGTCCCTATGTTCGGGGCCGCATCGTGGATCTGACGCCTGCGACTGCCGAGAAGGTGGGAATCGACCGCCAGGAAGGCGTCTCGAAGGTCGAGGTCACGCCGATCACCTTGCCGCAGCCCGACGAAGGCGCAAAGGTCCGCAATACGTCGCCAGATACGAATCCCGCCAGGCCTTATCCTGGTTCGCCGTCGGCTTCGGCCCCGCGATAGCACTTCCAACTGATTCTCACCCCTACGGGACCAAGCTCAGGAACAAGAAGGCCGCAAACAACACCAGGTGCACGGCGCCTTGCATCACAGTGGCGCGGCCGCTACCCAACGTGAGCGTGGCGGTGATCAAGGTCAGGGTCAGCAGCACGATCTGCATTGGCGGCAGGCCCAGCGCCAGTGGGAAGGGAAACCAGTGCGACAGGGCAGCCACCACCGGAATCGTCAGCCCGATGCTCGCCAGTCCCGAGCCCAGCGCCAGGTTGAGGCTGCTCTGCATGCGGTTGCCTTGCGCTGCGCGCACTGCGGCGCCGGTCTCGGGCAGCATCACGATCATGGCAATCACCACGCCCGCGGCGGCCTGCGGCAGGCCTGCCGCGGCCACACCCGCTTCGAGCGCCGGTGCCAGCGCCTTGGCCAGGCCGACCACCCCCACCAGCGAGACCATCAGCAGCCCCAGGCTGCTCCAGGCCACCCAATTCGGCGGCGGTGTTGCATGGCTCTCTTCGCCGTCGTTGCCCACTGGCAGGAAATAGTCGCGGTGGCGCACGGTCTGCACGAAGACGAACACGCCATACAAGGCGAGAGATGTGACCCCGGCGAACGCCAACTGCGAACCGCTGTAGGTAGGCCCGGCAGTGGTACTGGTGAAGCTCGGCAACACCAGCGAGAGGCCGGCCAGGGCCCCCAGCGAGGCCAGTGCCGGGCTCGTGCCTTCGACGCGGTAGGCCAGCACGCCGTGGCGCAGGCCACCCGCCACCAGGCACACGCCGACGATGCCGTTGGCCGCGATCATGATCGCGGCGAACACGGTGTCGCGCGCCAGCGCGTTGGCGCTTGCGCCGCCAGCCACCATCAGCGCGACGATCAGCGCGACCTCGATGATCGTCACCGCCACGGCCAGCACCAGCGTGCCGAAAGGTTCGCCCACGCGGTGCGCCACGACCTCGGCGTGATGAATTGCCGCCACCACGGCGGCGAACAACGCGGTGGCCAGCAGCAGTCCCAGCACCAGCCCGAGCGGCCTGCCCCACGCGGCACCCAGCACCAGCACAGCCAGCAGCGGAACCGCGAGACTCCATGGCGGCAAGCCTGGCAGGTGCATCCAATTGGGGTGTCGTGCAGGGGCTTTGGTGGCGGGCATGCGCCATCCTAACCAATCGCCCCACCATTCGCGCCGGCGCAGTCGGTCTCGAGATCGGGATACCGACGCGGATCTTGTCCGCCACGAGCCCCTGGCGTACGACCGCTTGCGCAATGGCCAACGAATCGACTGCGCATCGAGCAGACACATAATGACTGCCAGCAGTGCCTCGCACGCTCCCGGGCGCGAAGAAGACTGAGCGAAACATTGGCGTCAAAATTTCATACAAATGAACTTCCTCAACATCTTGATCCTCGCGATCGTCCAGGGACTGGCGGAATTGCTGCCCGTCTCGAGCTCGGCGCACGTCATCCTCGCGGAAAAGCTGCTCGGACTCGACCCGACTGCGCCCGACATGACATTGCTCCTCGTGATGCTTCATACCGGGACGATGTTCGCGGTCATCATCTATTTCTGGCGTACCTGGTGTGATACGTACTTTCGCTCCCGCGAAGCGTTTCTCTCGAGCGGGAAACTGGTCGCACTCGCGACGGTGTGCACCGGAGTCGTTGGTGTCGTACTTCTGAAGACAATCGAGCACTTCTTCGCTCGGGAAGGTTCGAACTTCGAAATCGAACAGCTGTTTGGAAGCACGCGGCTCATCGCGTCCGGCCTCACGGCAGCGGGCGTCTTGATCATCGTCTCGTCGCGCCGGCCGCCCGCAGCCGACCAGGATGTCAGCACAGCCAGCGCGGCCTGGATCGGGGCCGTGCAAGGGCTTTGCCTGCCGTTTCGTGGATTCTCCCGCTCCGGAGCGACGATCTCCACCGGCATGCTCGCCAACGTGAGTCGCAGGCGTGCCGAGGAGTTCAGCTTTGCACTGGCGGTCGTGCTGACCCCCGCGGTCATTGCACGAGAAGGTGCTCGTTTCTACAAGTCCTGGTCGGCTGTTCCGCACGTCGAGGGACTGTGGTCGATGCTGATGCCCAGCCTGCTTGGAATGGGGTTCAGCTTCATCGCGGGGCTACTCGCATTGCGATGGCTGTCCAGTTGGTTGGAGCATGGCCGCTGGGGGTATTTCGGTGTGTACTGCCTGGTACTTGCGGCTTGCGTCTTTGCCTTCGCATAGCCTCGAATGTCGCGAGCCGCAGCCAGTGCCGGTCCATCGCCAATGACCGGTTTCCGGCCGTCCATCTAACGGGCAGCAGCCCATACCCCTGTTTCGAATCGACACATGCCTTCCCCTGGAATGGGGGGATCGGTTGGCCGAATCCGGCCAAGCGGCACGGCACACTTTCGGCAGACCCGGAACTCGTTGGCGCGTTGCGTCGATACACCCCCGGGGCATCGCCATCGGGCGCTATGCGGGCATCCACGTCGCTCACTTCAAGGTGCTGCGCTTTCCCCCACCCGAGAACGAGCGGCCCGTCGACCTGGCGCAACGCGCCGGCATGACGAAGCAGGCCATGAACTACCTGCTGGTGCAACTCGAGGAGCTGGGTTATGTGCGCCGCAGCCCAGGCGAAGGATCTGGACGGCGCATCTCACTGACCGACAAGGGCTGGAAGGTGGCGCAGATCCAGCGCGCCACGGTGCGGGCGGTCGAACGCGAGTGGGCCAGGAAGATGGGGACGCGGCGTTTCGATACGTTCCAGGCGGTGCTCAAGGAACTGGCGGATTCCGAAGCCGGAGACGACGTGTCAGCCGTTGCCTCCGGCAACGCGTAGTGTTGCAGGCCGAGTTCCGCATCGAATGTGCTTCATCGGCTGGGATGCGGTTTGCGGCGAACAAGGTCTGGGTTCGGCGCAACCTGTCCGTCGATGATGTCTGCTTCCGAGAAGTCCACCATGCCGACAACGGCCCAGCTATCCGTCAAGTCGACATGTCGAGTGCGGCCCGGCCAAGATCGGTCAACCTGTAGATGCCACTGCAGTCCTCGATGAACTCTCGATCGATCAAGTGGTTAACGCAGGCGATCACCTCGACGATCTTTGGGAAGCATTCCCAGGGGAGTCGACCGTCTCGCACGCATTCCATCACCCGCTTCTCAAGCGGCGTCAGCGCGTTGGGCACATAGAACCCCCGTCGGGCCAGTGCTGTGACCAAAAGGTCACGCAGGCCTCTCTGATTACCCTTGGGAGCAGCTTATGGGATCGTCGCTATACGTGCGTTCAGCGGCTCCGAAGGCGCCTGTCGACAAGCAGGCGCTCACCGGTATCTGCTTTCAGGAGAGCAACCTGCGTCGGCCTGACCGCCATGGTGTGGCCGACGCGCAGGACGCATGTCGGCAAAGGCCTGACAGCACGAACAGCAGCGAGCGGGTCGGCTAAGCTCGCTTCATGAACAGAAAGAGTCGGAACTCGCGCGTGCCAGCGCGCATCGCATTTGCATTCGTGGCGCTGTTGGCAGCGCAGGTGCGCGCCGTGCAGACGCCGGCCGAAGTTCGCAAGGCAGCGGACGCTGCCTCCGCACCCTACATCGATCCCACTGCGGCCGAGGGAGGCATGGTCCCAAACCTTGACGTCTCAAAGATGTCCAAAGCAACGAGGCTATGCGGCTGGTGGGACAACCCCACACCCGGCAACGTCTGGCTGAATGACAGGAGCGGCCAATGGACGATCGCCATGCAAGGGATGTACGAAGCCAACGGCGTTTGGCCTGAGTTCAAACCAGGCCAACAACTTCCCAAGGACGCGCCGCACGGATACGGGTGCGCCTGCATCACGGCACGCGTGGATCAAACCTCGAGGTTCGTCTACAGTTTCACCGACGCCAAGGCGCTGTCGCCGAAGGTTTGTCGCGCCGATCCCGGCCTGAAGAAGTCCGGCGTCAAATAGCGATCGATCCCGCAGGCTACGAAGGTCGGAGGTCGGCCCACAAGCAGGCGCGACCGACCGCTTCCGGGATGTCCATCTGGCTACAGTGCTTTCGCCAGGTAGATCGTAGGCGCCAGGTCGACTGACCGCTTCCGGCGGTCGTCGGGATTGACTCGATCCTCGCATCGACGATACAAAGCTAGGCCCGTCCTCGGTTGCACAGGCGTCCAGCGCACTGATGCGAGGCGAGGCACCTGCCGACCGCTGGCCCACGAGCATGACGGTGCCAGGCAGTCCATGAAACTCCCAGCGATTCGAAAGGCCCACATGCAGATCCAGCGCCGCAGCTTTCTTGGAACCATGGGCGTCAGTGCGTTGACCGCCTCGCTCGACGCGTCGGCAGCCGCGACCGCGGCTTCGGCCGCGAGCCCGGACGCGGACGACAAGTGGGACACCTCGTGGACCGAGCGCGTGAACCGCAAGCACCGCGCGGCGTTCGACTCGCCGCAGTTCAGCGGCGGCGCAGCCCTGATCCGGGCGATCAACTGGAAGACCGAATACAACGAGGTCTATGGCACACCGCCCGACGACATGAGCGCCGTCCTCGTCGTTCGCGGTGAGGGCATCTGGCTGGCGATGAGCGACGCGTTCTGGCAGGCCTACAAGGTCGGCGAGGAGAACAACTTCAAGAGCGGGGCGACAGGCAAGTTCCGCGTGGCCAACCCGATCGCGAGCGCGCCTGCCGATGCGTCGCCCTCGGCGGCGGAGCGCACGCTCCCGAAGTTCACGGCGTCGGGCAACATCGTCCTCGCGTGCCATCGCGCGTTCGGCTCGGTGATCGAGCTCGTCAAGAAGGTCGACAAGCTGGCGACCGACGAAGAGGCTGAGAAGAGGGCCAAGACCTTCTTGCTGCCGGGCGTGATCCTGCAGCCGTCCGGCGTTTTCGCGACGCTTCGGGCGCAGGAGGCGGGGTGCCACTACATCCTGGCGAGCTGAGAGTTAGGGGCGAGCCATGGTTGAAAGGCGGATGGGATCGGGCACCTTCAGAGCCCGCAGCCGGCCAAGTGCCGACGCTGGCGAGGGTCGGCTTCAGGGCGGAGTAGATTCGCGTTCAGGAGCTGCCGAGGGACACAGCAGAGGCGCGATCCGACAGCTTCGAGACGCTTTTCCCACCCGAATGGGGGTGCGCCGCGCCGTCTCGACGGGAAAGAATCCACGGGTCACAAGAGACCATATCGACATCATGATCGCTCGCTTCGTACCCCCAGCACTTCTAGCACTCATGCTGAGTTGTTCGGTCGCCGCGTTCGCGGTTGCAACGACTGACGCAGCGTCCGATGACCTGACTGCATTCGTGAAGGCGCTGCCTGCTCCTGGGGCCCGCGATCGCACGTTTCTTGAGATTCCATCTGTGCTTCTGGATCGACTGGCGATCAAACTGAGTACGATTCAAAGCGTCGATCCTGGCCTCGTGTGCGACCTTTCGGCCAAAGTCCCCAGCATGTCCGAGGCAACGCTTGGCCGGGTGGGTCAGGTGCAGACGGTCTGCACCCCTGCCGGGTGGAGCCAAGGACTGATCACGCTGCATGATGGAACGAGCTACGTGACGACCTGCGGCGACCCCACTTCCGCTCGCTTGACAGCGAACTTGGACGTCACGGTAGGTACGCATTCCTTGCATGGCTCGGTGGACTCCGCACCACCTGCGCGTGCTCTCTCACATTCATGCTCGGGCTGGACAAAGGTTCAACGCTGAGCCGAGTTTGAGCCTAAGGACTGTCGCCGGCCACATGCAGGCAGTCACGAACGACCGCTCCCGGGCGAGATAGCATTGACCGATGCCTGAGCCGCTCTACTTCTACACGAAGACGATGTCGTCGCAGAAGGGTCTGCTGTTCCACGGCGCACCTGGCACGGGCAAGACGCATTGCATCCGCTATCTTGCGTCTCGCCTGCCCGATCACACGACGCTAGGAATCCCATGAGAGAGGCGCCGTTCGAGCGCCTGGATGTCCGGTTTCATGCTGGAAATTTGCCGGTACCGACTTCCGCTTTGGGTCGGGCCCTGCTGCTCGGCCGCCGGCGTCGACGGGCAGGTATGCTGCGCATAGCGGTCAGCCGACGGCGGACGCCGCGCCACCCGACCAGGCCGCTGGCCTCAGGGACGCAAGTCGGCCGGTACCGGACGTCCAGTCGGAGCCCAGAATTCGACCATGAAGACCATCACATTCCGTACGGCACTACTGTCCGACCTGCCCGCAATCGTGGCGTTGTTGGCGGACGACGAGTTGGGCGCTCATCGAGAGGCCACGGGCTCGACTCTGGACGAACGATACGTCGCGGCCTTTAGGGCCATTGAAGTTGACCCGAATCAACGCCTCGTGGTGGCAGTCGACGGGGAGCTGGTGGTCGGCACGTTGCAGCTCTCGTTCATCCCTGGAATCGCTCGGACGGGCGCATGGCGTGGACAAATCGAAGCGGTTCGAATCGCGGCGCCGTTGCGCGACTCGGGCGTCGGCCAGCAGATGTTCGAATGGGCGCTCTCAGAGTGCCGGTTGCGCGACTGCAGGATAGTCCAGCTAACAACAGACAAGGGTCGACCGGACGCACATCGGTTCTATGAGAAGCTCGGCTTTGTCGCAAGCCATGAAGGCTACAAACTCATCCTATAGGCCCGAAAAATCAGGTCGAATTACGCCTAGGCAAGCGCGGTATCTATAAACGGGGGAAGTCAGAATGCGCAGCCACTACCTGCCGTTCGACAGCGTCAGCTTTCAGGTAGGCTGGCACGCCATGGAAACTTCTGCATTCGACCTTGCGCGCGGTCTGCTCGCACATACTTTGACCTGCGACGATGTCCAGGCGGAATTGTCGCACCAGGCTGACTTGCTTGACGGGCCTGACGATCTTGTGCACTTCCTTGGGCACTTCGTGGCCGACCAAGACATTCGCGGTCGGGATCCTGTGCACACCGGTCAGTCGGCCTCGGCCGATCACCGACAACCTCTCGTCCCGGCTGGCCTGGGGCCTCCGACGGCTCTTGTCGGCCACAACCCGCCATTCACGAACGTCAGCTTCGAAGCTCCCCGTCGTCATGCAGGTTCGTAGAGCTCGTTCTCGTCTTTAGCACGAACGACGGAGACTCCGAGTGACGCCGGCAGATTGCACAGCGCCCCGAGTGCCACGTGGACGTCCCGGCCGGCCGGGTCTGCGCCAACAAAGCGGAGTACCGGAGAGAGATGCGTCGGCAACTTCGGGAATAACCGATGAACCAGGTGCTCGCCAGGGAGGACACAGGTCGACTCGCCGTTGGCGGTCGCGCCGGCAACCCTGGTCCCAATTGGAATGTGTACGCGGTAGCACTCCATGATTTGTTCCTCCGCCGAAAGGCGCGACGGACGGCCGCAGTCCATGGCCACCCGTCGCGTTGCGCCTCGTTCAGGCCGCAGTCACTTCGATGCGCCGCGGTTGCGCGTGCGCCAGCTTGGGCACTCGCAGCGTCAGGACGCCGTCTTTCAGGTTGGCCTCGATGCGGCCGGTGTCGAGCTCCCGGCTGAGCGTGAACGTGCGGCGGAATCTCGGAACATTCACCTCGGCCCAGAGGGCACGCATCTCAGCAGGCGCGTCCAGCTCCACGCTGCCCTCGACGGAGAGGTTGTCGCCGTCCAGCTTGACGTCGAGCCGCTCCCTGGACACGCCCGGCATGTCGGCGAGCAGCGTGATTCCGCCGGCGTCTTCGAAGATGTCCACCGCCGGCGAGACTGGACGTTGGTTCGATTCGGCGGGCTTCGAGGTCGTTAGTTCGTTACGGTCAGCCATGTCAGTTCTCCTTGAAGTTCTAGCCGCGGGATGAATCACTTCACTGCGATGAGTTGAGGTTGGGCGGCAGCGCTGAGCGCGATGCTGATGCGGAGGATGCCATCGCGATACTTCGCTTCCACCGTCAGCGGGTCCACGTCGTCAGGAAGCGAGACCGCACGCGAGAAGCGGCCTTCAGGGCGTTCGTTCGCGTACAGCTGCACCTTCGAGTCACGAGTGGGAATGGCGGACGCGCGCGTCCCCGAAATCTTCAGGACGTTGCGTTCGATGGTCACGTCCAGCGACGAGGCGGCGATCCCCGGCGCGAAAGCGAATACTTCGACGCTGGTCGGCGTGCGGCCCACGTTGATTTCGGGGAACGCGCCATACGCAACCGAGCGGATGCCGCCAGGCGCACCTTCGGCGCCGAGCGACCTCGACAGCAGGCGCTGCATTGCATCGAGTTGGTCGAACAGGCTTTGAGGCCGCGAAAGCATGGTGTCAATCATGTTGAAGCTCCTTCAGGGGTGATGGTCGGGTGCTGCGCGAGCATCCGTTTGAAAAGCGTAGGCGCGAGTTCTCCCCGCCTGACCTGGGCCAAGGAGTCGCGAACTGCGAGGCTTAAAGCGAAGCAGGCGGTGCCGCGGGCTGCGAAGCTTCGGCGGTCAGCTGAGCGATGGCGCTGACACGTCGAAGCGTGTCACGCGCCTGGAGATATGCGTCGAGCTGACGCTCGCTCATCCAGGGCGTACCGCGGGCTGCACAGCGTCGCTGAAGGCGACGAGCGTGCGATGTGGTGTGTGAGTTGGCCATGATTCAGTCCTCTCCGAATCGGTTGGTGGCGGTTTCTACGACGCATCAACTAGGTTCGGGGTTGACGGTTTCAAGACCTGAAACGACTAGTGCAAACCCTATGCTCGGGCTAATCCGAAGATGCCGGCGTTTTGGCCATATTGGAGCGCTCGACGCCGACCGTCACAGGGACCGGAGGCACGCGGGCGGATGCGAAACTCAACGGTCTTGCCAGGTCGCAGACCGGCCACGAGCTGTCGTTCATTTATGACCGCTTTTCGGTCTGCCAACTACTTGAGTGAAATGACTACCTGCAGCCTGCGCCTTGCGTTTGATCCGGGAAGCGGTGTCTGCCTCTGGGCCGTAAACGATGCGGCGCGCGCTCGATACGGCTAGAGTGCGCGCAGATCTCGTTCCAAGCAGCCGGGCGAGACGCAATCGGCATCAGTTCTCGACCAACGAGTCGCCCCTACCCGCACATTGCACGCCATGAACGCCCCTTTTGAAACCATCATGTGGCTGAAGTCGCATGCAACAGGCAAGCAATTTCCCGTCGTCGAGTTTTCGGCGGACACAGACATGGTCACCGCAGGCTGGGTGTCGCTCACCAGCGTACTTGGACCGGCGCTTGTGGTCACCCGGTTCTTGCCGCACGAGTATGGCGCCGACTCCTCGGGCTTAGGGTTTCTTGAGGTCGAGAGGCGTGTCAACGATGAGCTCGGCCGAGCGGACCTCAAATGCGCATGGCTGTTGAAGGTCGAAGAACGAATTTCGACCCCCAAGGGACTGTCATTCCAAGAGTTTCGGCTTCTGTATCGGTCGCCCAAGCTGTTCTTCAGAGATATCTTCAGTCAGGAAGGGATCGCCGAAGAGTCGTCACGCGTCCCCCGAGCTCAGTTCGAGCGGGACGGCGGAACGATTGAGTTTGCGGAGCCGAATCACTGACCGCGTTTCGGGGTCGAATCTGGGCAAGATTACGGCAGCTGTGAGTCGGGCCCCGCTGCGCGGCCGCCGCCGTTGACGGGCAGGTATGCTGCGCATAACGGTCGATCGAAAGCCGATGGCATGCCACCTGACCAAGCCGCCGCCTCGTGGACGCATGTCGGCCAAAAGCCGGCGCTCGCCAACGTCAACTATCGGGATGTCCGGTGAGGAAACGTTAGCTGCGCACGGGTAGCTGATACGGCGGCCAGTCCCCGCGTTGCTCAGCCTTCAACGTGCATCGCGAGCCGGAGGACACCGAGGTCGTCCGGCCGCGACGCATCAGGGATCAACTTGCCGGCTTGGCGTCGACGTCTCCGTCAGCGGATGCCGAGCAGCCCGATCTCCGCGATGCAAGTCGCCAAGGCGCCAGCATTTGTCCCTCGATCCCCAGGGGAGTCGATATGGCCTATCGCTCTGGTCGTGCGGTCGCCTATTTGTCTGACTATTCAACGGGATCGAGAGTGTTGTTGCAATGTTGCGCAACAGCCGAGCAACGCAGTTGGACGCTCGTCTACGGGCTCTTGGTTGTATGTCCAGCACCTGGGCCCAACGCGAGAGATGGGCCTGAGTCTCACACTCTGCCAAGAGTGTCTGCAGGGCATCAGAGGCGAGCCTTGCGCGGCATCACCGTGACAACTGCGCAGGCGATCACAGGGCTCGCGAAGACGGCAATGAAGAACCAACTGACCAAGTGCCGGCCGCGCGCGTGTGCGACTGCTGCGACGGCCATACTGGCAGCGATCCAGGCGAGGAAGACAACGGCTTGCATGGTGTGAAGTCTAGGCTGACGGCGCCGCGATTTGGCCACTCGACTGCAAGTACAGGGTCGGACTGTTGGCGCAGCGTTGAAACTGAGCCACCGCGTCGACCCGAGAGTGCGCCAGCCCAACCAACGGCTCCGTCAACAGCGATGCAGTTTCCCAGGACTCGCTCCCAGCTCACGCCGTCGTCGGCACGAGGCCGCGAATTGCCCCAGTCCGCCGTTGGTGCCAACACAAGATCACAAATGGCGGGAATGACGGCACTTTTTCCAGGTATCGGCCTCAAGCCATGGGCGGAGCATCCGAAGAGAAGTTGGCCGTTCATGCGGGGATCTCCCGGATGGAACAAGCATCGGCCCGACAACAAATACTTGAGACAAACCATGAGACTTCATTCGCTCGTCGCGTTGCCAGCCATGCTGCTGGGGCTCAGCTAGGTGTCGAACCGCGGCGTCGGCATGGACGCGGTCAGGGGCTTCTGGAGCGCGAAGGCGGACGCGCCGGCGGGCGCTTCCTGGGCCGCGGACGGCCAGCGGCCATTGCCCGTTCGAGTTCGTGATCACGCTGCCGGCGAGCTTCGCTGTCGCCAGCTGAGGATGCGGCGCGCCGCGTCCGCTTTGAAGGGAAATGGACATGATTGAATTCTTCGTCGGGCTCGTGGTCGGCGCCGCCCTGGTCGGCGCCTTCGCATGGTGGCGCGCCAACCGCACGCACCAGAGCGTGACGCGGGCCGCCGAAGTGGAGCGCTTCGAGGCCCCCGACCACGCCGCCGCCGTACGCGCCGCCGAGGACGAACTGCGCACGCAGCAGGCCGAGTTCGCACGCCAGCGCAAGGACGGTGCGGCGCAGATGGCGCAGATGCAGCGCGGGCACGAGCAGTTGCTGCGCGACGTCGGTGCGCGCGTCGCCGAGGCCAAGGGCGCCGCGCTGCGCAACTGCGACTCGCTGGCCGGCGAGATCCACCAGTTGTTGGGCGTCGTCAAGACCTTCGAGCGTTGGCACGCCGAGATGAACACGCTGCTCGCGCACAACCGCGAGATGCATGCGAAGAGCGAGGAGTTCTCCAAGATCGTCGAGCAGGTAGTGATCGTGGCGCTCAACGCGTCGATCGAGGCCGCTCGCGCGGGTGACCACGGCCGCGGCTTCGCGGTGGTGGCCAATGAGATCCGCACGCTGGCCGGCCGTGCCGAGCGTCTGTCCAAGGACTACCGTGCCAACCTGTTCAAGAACGACCTGATCACCACCACCACGTTCCAGGACCTGCAGGCCGGCGGCAAGATGATCGTCGGCGCCGTGATCGGCCTCGAGCTTATCAACAACAAGTCCAAGGACGTGCTGACTGCCGAGGCGAGCGCGGCATGATCACCGAGCGCGCCAAGGCCAGCTTCGACCGGCTGCTGGTGTCGTCTCTCAAGAGCGGCATGCCCGTGGGCGGCGCGAGCGTGAGCGTCGAGCCCGTCTCCGTGCTCGACAAGATCAAGGAAAAGAAGATCGTCATCCTGACGGTCTCGTCCTACCTGTTCCGCGCCATGGCGATCCTGTACTTCAAGCCGGATGCCGCAACACGCGCGTACTTCAACCGCACTGCGGAGGAAGGCGCGCCGGCGCTGACGGACGACGAGTTCTACGACCGCGTGGCCGAGTGCGGCAACGTGTGCGTCGGCGCGCTCAACCGCGACCTGGGCCCGTTCTTCCCGCATGTGGGCATGTCCACGCCCAACATCATCGACAAGGACTGCATGCAGTACGTCGGCCTGCTGGGCTGCGAACTCGTCAAGCACTACAAGGTGGTGCTGGCCGGCGAGCTGACGCTGTACGCGAGCCTGTGCGTGGCCGACTACGGCCTCGTCGATTTCCATGTCGACCCCGCCGTCGAAGTCGCGGTCGAAACGGGCGAGCTCGAGATGTTCTGACCCATGGCGCGAGGCGTCACGGCGCTTTGTACTTCCATCCAAATACCTACTAAGCCAACGGAGATTCTTCAAATGGCCCAGATCCTGGTTGTCGACGATTCCAGCACCGTCCGCGATGAAGTCGCCGGATTCCTCAAACGCAACGGCCTAGACGTCGCCACCGCGGTGGACGGCAAGGACGGTCTGTCCAAGCTGCGCATGGATCCGAAGGTGAAGCTGGTCGTCAGCGACGTCAACATGCCCAACATGGATGGCCTGACGATGGCGGAGAAGATCCGCGGTGAACTCGGCAACAAGACGGTCAACATCGTCATGCTGACCACCGAGAACAACCCGAACATGAAAGAACGCGGCAAGGCCGCAGGCATCAAGGGCTGGATCGTTAAGCCGTTCAAGGGCGATGCCGTGCTGGCGACGTTCAAGAAACTGGTTGAGGCCTGAAATGGATCGCGACTCCAACCGAGCGGCGGTTACCCGTGCAGGCCGGTCCAAAGGCCGCCACCGCGCAGCGTCGGAGGCCGATCGACCTTCGAGCCAGGCCTTCATGGCGTCCGGCCCCGACGGCCATCCGCCCGCCAACACCGGAGAGTCCGCAATGAACGCGAACAAGCTAAGCCCGAGCGCGCAAAGCGCCACGTCGATGACAAGAATCATCGCCATGGTCGGCATCGCGATCTTCTTCTTCCTGGCGATCTCGACCTACCAGTTGGTCAAGTCGATCGAATCCAGGGAGTCGCTCAAGAACGTCGAGAAGCTCTACTTCCCCGTCCTGATCAAGGCCGACTCGTCCGTCGCGATCATGGACAAGGTCAGCGACGAATACGTCAAGGCGGTCATGACCGCGGCCGGCGAGAAGGGCGTGGCGGCCCACGCACTGGGCGTCGAGGCCGTGCACAACCTCGAGGAGATGGCAAAGCTCTTTCCCGGCAACTCCAAGGATCTCGACCAGATCCGCGCGCAGTTCCAGAGCTACAACGACGAAGCCGCCAAGCTCGACGACGACTACCTCAACCACCGCACCGTTCTGCGGGATTGGCTGCCGCGCATCCAGGAGCTGAACGCGAACCTGGCAAAGACGCGCGACGCACTGAAGAGCTTTCGTGCGCGCTGCTACGAAGAATTCTCGCGCACGCTCGACAAGACTCGATCGGCGATGCAGTCGAACCTGTATCTCAGCCTCGCACTGGGAATGATGAACCTGTGCTTCATGGGCGTGCTGGTCTACTTCATCCGCAACAACCTGCGCATGATGGCGCTGGTCGCCGACCAGAACATGAACCTCGAGAAGCGAGTGGCGGAGCGCACCGAGCAGCTCGCCCAGAAGACCAACGACATCCAGACCATGCTGCAGAACATGCCCCAGGGCGTGCTGACCATCGTCGCCGGCAGCCATATCCATCCGGAGTACTCTGCCTATCTGGAGACCATCTTCGAGACCACGAGCATCGCCGAGCGCGGATTGATGGATCTCGTCTTCTCGAACACCAACCTGGGCGCGGACACGCTGTCGACGGTGGAGGTGTCGGTAGCGTCGGTCCTCGGCGAGGACGAGATGAACTACGAGTTCAATTCGCACCTGCTCGTCACGGAGTTCAACATCCGGATGGAGGACGGCCGCACCAAGTCGCTCGAGCTGAGCTGGTCGCCCATCGTCAACGAGGCCGGCGTCGTCGAGAAGCTGATGGTGTGCGTGCGCGACGTCACCGAGCTGAAGCGGCTGGCCAGTGAGGCGTCGACGCAGAAGCGCGAGCTGGAGATGATCGGCGAGATCCTGTCGGTCAGCCAGGAGAAGTTCCAGGACTTCATGCAGACCTCGATGGCCTTCGTCGACGAGAACCGCACGCTCACGGAAGCCGCCTCCGGCCCGACGGCTGAACTGATCACGCAGCTGTTTCGCAACATGCACACCGTCAAGGGCAACGCACGCACGTACGGCCTGGGCAACCTGACCAACACCGTGCACGAGGCCGAGCAGACCTACGACGACCTGCGCAAGGGGCAGGCGACCGAGTGGGAGCCAAAGATGCTGCTCGAACAGCTCGACCAAGTTCGCGGTCTGCTCGACGAATACGCCAAGATCAACGACACCAAGCTCGGCCGCAAGGGCCCGGGCCGGCGCGGAAACGTCGAGAAGTTCCTGATGGTCGACAAGAGCCAGGTCGCCCAGACGCTGCAGGCGATGCAGGGTGTCGACATGGACAACGTCGATGCGATGCGAGCCGCGCTGGTCGAGACGCAGAAACTGCTGCGCCGCATCGGCACCGAACGCCTGCAGGACGTGCTCGCTGGCGTCACCGAATCGCTACCCTCGCTCGCCAGGGAGCTGGGCAAGGAGCCGCCGGTAGTCGCGATCCACGACAACGGCGTGCTCGTGCGCACCCAGATCAGCGGCCTACTGAAGAACTTGTTCACGCACCTGCTGCGCAACGCGGTGGATCACGGCATCGAGGCACCGGCCGCGCGCGCGGCCGCGGGCAAGCCGGGCGTCGGCCGAATCGAGCTGGACGTGGAGATAGCCGGCGACGACCTGCGGTTCGTGCTGCGCGACGACGGCCAGGGCATGGCGCTGGATCGCATCCGCCAGATCGCAGCCGACCGTGGACTGGTCGAGGCCAGCACGATCCTGAGCGACGAGGAAACGGCGCAGCTCGTGTTCCTGCCGGGCTTCTCCACGGCCGAAGTGGTGACCGAGGTGTCGGGGCGCGGCGTCGGCATGGACGCGGTCAAAGGTTTCCTGGAGCGCGAGGGCGGCCGCATCGACGTTCGCTTCCTGGGCGCCAGTACGGGCAGTGGCCATCGTCTGTTCGAATTCGTGATCGCTTTGCCAGCGACGTTCGCCGTCTCCAACTGAACTAACGAGCCCCCTGAGAGTTCACAGCCTTGGCTTCAAACCTGCCTTGGCGACCGCCTCATACCGGCCACTTGCCGTCACTGGCCAACGACAGCTATCGAGCAGCCCGGTGGCTTGGCGCCAGCGAAGTCGACGCGACTGCCTGAAGACTCCGTCGATACTGCCAAGT
>Ga0302310_10001847_pt1 | contig 17549 bp, 19 predicted proteins | sample III_Palsa_N1_2_FD_200451 | JGI IMG/M metagenome (GOLD analysis project Ga0302310, IMG submission 200451) | Peat permafrost microbial communities from Stordalen Mire near Abisko, Sweden - III_Palsa_N1_2 | ecosystem: Environmental > Terrestrial > Soil > Palsa > Peat permafrost | place: Sweden...
TGAGGCGGCGCACAGCAATGCTCAGACTCGAAGCAGAGACGCCACTAATCCGGGCTGCGTCGCGAAAACCGCCGGCGCGAGCAACTGACACGAATGCGGCAAGATCATTTAATTCCATGGTCACTGTTCACATTTTTGAACAACCCGTGCAATTTAGACCGGATTATCTAACAACACAATCACCTCCATACTGGCGTCACATTCATCAAGGAGAGCGTCATGTCGAATTTCATCCCGGTAAGCACCTTTGCGCTTGCCGGTCGTCCGGTGCAGCGCCTGGGCTACGGCGCCATGCAGCTGGCAGGACCCGGCGTGTTCGGGGCGCCAAAGGATCACGACGCAGCGATTGCCGTATTGCGCGAAGCGGTGGCGTCGGGCGTCAATCACATCGATACGAGCGACTTTTACGGACCGCACATCACCAACCAGATCATTCGCGAAGCGCTTCATCCGTATCAGGATGATCTCGTGATCGTCACCAAGCTTGGCGCCGTGCGCGGTGACGACGGTGCCTGGCTACCGGCGATGGAACCGGAAGACCTCAGGCGCGGCGTCCACGACAACCTGCGCAATCTCGGCCTGGAAGCGCTTGAAGTGGTCAATATGCGGATCATGGGGAACATTCACTCACCCGCGGAAGGATCGATCGAAAAGCAGGTCACAGCGCTTGCCGAACTGCAACGCGAGGGGCTTGTCCGTCACATCGGACTGAGCAACGTGACCTCGACCCAGATCGCCGAGGCGCAGGGCATTACGAAGATTGTCTGCGTTCAGAACCACTACAACCTGGTCCAGCGGGAAGACGACACACTGGTCGACGAACTGGCGAGCCAGGGCATTGCGTATGTACCGTTCTTCCCGCTTGGCGGGTTCACGCCGATTCAATCGTCCGTGCTGTCTACGGTCGCTCAAAAGATCGGCGCGACACCGATGCAGGTAGCGCTCGCGTGGCTCCTGCATCGCTCGCCCAACATTCTGCTGATTCCGGGCACGTCGTCGCTCGCGCATCTGCGGGAAAACATGCAGGTGGCACAGTTGAGTTTATCGGACGCGGTGCTCGCTGAACTGGACGCGATCGGCCAAGCCAATGGGGCACACTGACCGCGTGGAACGCTAAGTCTGGCGGATGCGGCTGACCTGAGCGAAGCTCAGCGCGATTGCGCCTCTTGACGGGGTTCCGCTGCGCTGCGCAAACGCGTTTCCGCGTGGCGGCATCGAACGGACGAACGGCCCGTTGCTGTCAGAGCGACGGGCCGTCAAGCATTGCTGGCCGACGCTCCCAGCTATCAGGCTGGGGTCCACTTCTGTAGAAACCATCGGGCTGGATGAAGAGCATTGCTCGGCCAGCACGCGTCCGTCAGGGTCGACGATCATGCCGCTTTGCTTGTTGCCCTTCTCCGACCCATTGCTAAAGACAACGAACATTCCGTTGTCGGACGCTCGCGCGATCAACGACCGCCGCAACCAGGCCGCCGCACTGGCGCTTTCTGCGGCGACTGCGCCATGGGCAACGTGCGGACCAGATCGCTGCCCTGGAGAAAGCCGCTGTAACGCAGCATCCCCATTGCTGTCCGAACCATATGTCCGATGCGGCGCAACAAGTAAGGTCGCGCCCATCAACGCCGTCATGCGAACGTTCTCGATCAGATAATTATCTGCGCCAACCAGAATGCCTATGCGTACGCCCCAAGTCGTATCGATGACGGTGTACTGCTCGCCACATTCGATTGCGGGGTGTTCGACCATGTGCAGTTTTCGATGACAACAACGCCCGCCTCCCGGCATACAAATCACATAGCTGTTGAACAACCTCCCATCCGGCGCACGCTCGATAAATCCTACGCCCGCTGCCACGCCAGTACGCTCGACTGCGTTGGCGACTGCATCAATCGAGCGACCATCCAGCGGCTCGGCGAGCGTCACGAGCTCGCGGCGACGAAGAGCCAGGGTATCGCCGTATCCGACCAGGCTCGCCTCAGGGAAAACAATCAGTGAGATTTCCTGAAGCGCGGCATCGGCGAGCCACGCTGACACGTTCGCGACGTTCTGCGATGCATCCCCGCGTTGGGAGATCAGTGGGACCGTCGCCACCTTGAATGGGGGAGACGAGGATATAGACATGTCGTTTGCCGCCTGACTGAAGGGTCCGAAGAGAGTCCATTGGACCGCCGGGCATTCAATAAGTAAAATGAATCATTCGACACATTCAATTACTTCATGGAATGGAACTCAAACTTCTACGCGCCTTCCTGACCGTGACGGAACTCCACCATTTCGGCCGCGCTGCCGAGGCGCTGAATGTCACTCAACCGGCCCTCAGCAAGCAGGTAGCGGCTTTGGAAGACACATTGGGTGCGCGGCTATTTGAACGCGGCAGGCATGGCGCCGAGCTGACATCATTTGGCGCCGAGTTCCTTGCGGGCGCGCAAACGCTGGTACGCGATGCGGACGAACTGATCGCACGGGCGCGCGAAGCCAGCAGTGGAAAGCGTGGATATTTGCGCGTCGGTCTTGGGCTCACGACCTTGACCCTGGCGCCGCAACTGATCGCGGAATTTAGAAGGCTGAATCCGAACGTCAGCGTGTCGCTCAATGATCTTTCTTCAGCCGAGCAAACCCGCCGGCTTCTCGCAGGAAAGCTCGACGTCGGCTTCCTCCGCATGCCGGCCGACAGCGGGTTGTCGTGTTTGCCGTTGCTCACTGAGACATTGGCGCTGGCCGTGCCTCAGCACGCAAAATGGAAGCGTCTGCCGTCTGACCTGAATGATCTCAACGAACTTGGCTTGATCGCGCTCGCCCGCAACCGCGGCCCCGGACTGGCAGCACAGATAGATCGTTGGTGCAGTGAGCACGATTTCGTGCCTCGGGTGATTCAGCAGACCGACGATATTCAGTCTGTTCTTGCGGCTGTCGCTGCGGGCGTAGGCGCTGCATTTTTGCCGTCCCGGGCGAAGTATCTTTTGCGGGATGCGAGGGTGCTTCCGTTACGCGATGCGGCCGCCCGTTGGCAAGTCGGGCTGGCGTGGCAAGCGACTCGTGATAACGCGGTCGTGGCGCGTTTCATCGAATTCGTACGCGCAGCGAAGATACCCGCTTCGTAAAGCATCGGTTGACTAAGGTGAATGTCGGAGCGTTAACTGCCTCTCAATGCGACGTGTGAACTGCGTTACATTCCGACGGAGCGTGCCTTAATCCCTGGCTCCGGGCCGCCACACGGCAGCGCAAGCGACCGCGGTATTGCCGGGAAACGAGATTCGTTGGAATAGCTCGGAATTAGCTGAACTGCCGGGACAGGCGGAAAGCCGAGGACCACAGCATGCTGCAGTTGGCTCCAGGCAACTTGCAGATGAGGCTTTGTTCGCAGAGAGGCGCTTGACGACCCTGAGCAGCGGACATCGGCCCCGCTATTCGCTGCACCTCGTAGCCGGTGGTGCGTGCATATCGTTCGTGCGACGTGACAGGGCGCGCTTGCCGTCTTGCTCATTCCTTGCTCTCAGGAAACATACATCCGCCATTGCGGACCAGCGCCTTCACCTCTTCGCTCACTTGCATCGGGTTTTGACGCAATCGCGCAGCGAACTCTTTGCTGCGCCGCACGTACGACTTCGAATCGTACTTCGCGCTCCAAAGAACTATGTTAAGCACGACGGGGATGAGGTCCAGGCCCTTCTCGGTCAGCGTGTAGAAGTCACGGCGCCCGTCGTCGGGGCTGGGCGCCCTCGAGAGGATTCCTTGCTCCTCAAGGAAAGCAAGGCGGGAAGCAAGGACATTGGTCGCGATTCCCTCTTCCGATTTCAGGAACTCGCCATACGTCTTCTTGCCCACAAAAACGATGTCGCGAATGATCAAGAGCGACCAGCGGTCGCCGAAGATCTCCACGCCGTAGTTCACTGCGCAATGGGACCGAACGTCGTCTTTAGATGTCGTCTTCATGGCTAGATCTTAACATTGCTTGCATATCGCAAGTAAATTTCGTTTTTACTTGTTTTTTGCAAGTAATGTGAATAGGATGGTTGCTAGTGATTACGAGCACCACCCAACTCACCAGGACTGCACATGAGCACTATCAGCATCATCGGCACAGGCGGCATGGCCGCAGCGATCGGCGGCCTTGCCGCCAAGGCCGGACACACCGTCGAGGTGGTCAGCCGCGACGCCGCCCGAGCACGGGCGCTGGCCGAGCAGGTCGGAGCCGGCGCGACGACAGGAACGTTCGGCGCCGCCCCGGCTGGGGACATGGTCATCCTGGCGGTTCCCTACTCCGCCATTCTTGACGTGGTGAAGCAGTACGGCGAAGAGCAGGCAGGCAAGGTTCTTGTCGACATCACCAACCCCGTCGCGTCCGACCACACGAGCTTTGTGACCCCCGGCGACAGTTTCGGCGCGCAGGAGATCGCCAAGGCCGCCCCTGCCAATGCGGATGTCGTCAAGGCGTTCAACACCCAGTTCTCCCACGTCCTGGCTGCTGGTCCCACTGAGGGCCACCCATTGGACGTGTTCATCGCCGGGGACGACACGCAGGCGAAGGCACGCGTCTCGGCGTTCATCGAGAGTCTCGGACTGCGCCCGATGGATACCGGGCCTCTGCCGATGGCGCGGACGCTGGAGCACGCCTGCCTGCTGTCGCTGGGTCTCCTCACCCAATCCGTCAAGCACACCAACTTCTCAATCGGCGTCAGCCTTCCCAGCTGAGTGCACCGCCCCCCCCTTCTCGCATCACATCACTCATAAGGAAAACTAACATGCACGTTTTCGTCACTGGCGGGACCGGCCATATCGGTTCGTACATCATCCCTGAGCTCATCGCCGCCGGCCACGAGGTCACCGGCTTGGCAAGGTCGGACGAGTCCGCGGCGGCGGTGTCCGCGCTCGGCGCCAAGGTGCGTCGCGGGGATATTTCCGACCTCGATGGGCTCAAGGCGGCGGCGGTGGAGTCCGACGGCGTCATCCATGTCGCGCACAGGCAGGACCTGCTTCCCTCCGGCGGGCTTGACGCCGTGGCCGCTGCGGAGCTCCAGATCATGCTCGCGTACGGCGAGGCACTGGCGGGAACCGGAAAGCCGCTGGTCGTGTCGGGGAGCATTGGCTCGCCCGGATGGGAAAACCTGGGCCGGCCAGCCACCGAAGAGGACCCGGCCCTTCCCGGCGGCGATGCGTACAAGGGGACCTTGCGGGTTCGCAACGTCGTGGAACTCACCGTGGTCGGCCTCGCGCAGCGGGGCGTGCGGTCTTCGGTCGTGCGGATCCCTCCCATCGCGCACAGTACGACCGATGCCGGCTTCCTCCCGCTGCTGATCGGGCTCGCGAAGGAGAAGGGTGCCATCGGCTACCCCGGAGACGGCGCGAACCTGTGGCCGGCCGTGCATAGCCGCGACCTCGCCTCCTTGTTCCGCCTGGCGCTGGAGAAGGGTCCGGCCGGCAAAAGTTGGCACGGGATTGAGGGCGAGGGCATCCGGTTCCGCGAGATCGCCGAGGCCATTGGCAGCCGTCTGGGCCTACCCGCCGTGAGCATTCCCTTGGACGTACTGATGCTGCCGGGATACTTCGGATTCCTCGCAAATTTGGTCACGCTGGATCTCCCGGCGTCCAACCTCATCACCTGCCAGACCCTCGGCTGGGAGCCTGCTCAGCCCGGGCTGCTCAAGGACCTCGACAACGGCCATTACTTCCCTGCCCGCTGAGTTGAGGCGGGAGCCCGGCCGAACGAGCGCGCCGGACAGCAATGTCGCGATCCCGTGCTGCATTTGGGCAAAGACTCGGTCGACTCGGGACGGCATGAGGGATGCCGCACGCGGCTCGGCACACACGTAATATCAACCAGGGGTTGCCCCGTTTAAAGACTACGAGCAATACTCCAACTCGCAAGGAAACTACACATGAGCACTATCAGCATCATCGGCACAGGAGGCATGGCTGCGGCGATCGGCGCCCGTACCGCCAAGGCTGGATACACCGTCGAGGTGGTCAGCCGCGACCCCGCCAAGGCACGGGCGCTGGCCAAACAGCTCGCAGCCGAAGCGACCACAGGGACGTACGGCGCCGCGCTGGCGGGCGACATCGTCATCCTCGCCGTGCCGTACGGCAGTGCGGCGGCGGTGGTGACCGAGTTCGGGGACGCGCTCGACGGCAAGGTGATCATCGACATCACCAACCCGATCTCCCCCGACGCCACGGGCCTCGTCACACCCCACGGCAGTTCTGGTGCGCAGGAGATCGCCAAGGCCGCCCCCGCCGGCGCGCATGTCGTGAAGGCGTTCAACACCCTCTTCGGCCCCGTACTCGCTCGGAGTGGACGCCTCGACGCGTTCATCGCCGCCGACGATCCGAAGGCCAAGGCACGCGTCTCAACCTTCCTCGAGAGTCTTGGGCTGCGTCCGTTCGATGTCGGCGGCCTGCACATGGCCTCGACGCTCGAGTCGCTCGGCTTGATGCTCATCGGTTTAGCCAAAAACGGCGCCGGCACCTTCGACATCGCCTTGAACGTCGATGTCGGCTGAAGCACCGACACCTCGTCCTCACCCGCAGCTCCACAACGACACTGGGAACAACACGTCTCTCACGTCGTTCTCATCAGCTTATTCCGATGGAGTTGTCTGTCGCCGGCGGCTTTTCGACCCTATGCAATCGTGCCGCAGAGCGTGGGACCTACGCGCTGCGACTCGGCCTGGAAACCCTGCGGCAGATCAAGGGAGTAGAGACCGTCCGACTTCAGGGACGCGATCGTTCCCTCCCTTGCTCAAGTCGCGGGTTTATTTCGATCGTATCCGACCAACTCGGACACGATCCGATGTAACAGAAATGGAGAAATTCCGATGAGCACGCAAGAGAATGTCCAGATTGTGAAGGATTTTTTTGCAGCAATGGGCCGTGGCGACAAGCAAGGACTGCTGGCGATTTCTGCCGAAGACGTTGAGTGGACCATTCCGGGCGAGTGGGCGCTGGCCGGCACGCACCGCGGACACGCGGGATTGGCGGATTTGCTTCAGAAGGCTTCCGAAATGCTGGAAACGTCATACCCAGAGCCGCCCGAATTCGTAGCGCAGGGCGACCGGGTTCTGGTCGTCGGCTTCGCCACGGGCATAGTCAAAGCCACGATAGGACATTCGAGGACGATTGGGTCTTCGCCATTACCGTTCGAAATGGCAAAGTGACGAACCTTCGGGAGTACATCGACACGCTTGCACTGGCGCGCGCCTCCGAACTTTAAAGCTGAAGCTAGCGACGAATCTAACAACAATAGTCAATCAGTTGGGTCGAACTGAATATGTGGAAGTCGCAGGCAGGCACGTTAGTGCGGGTACTTACCTCATTGAGACGCGAACCCATCGAGCTTCACGCGCTGTATCCGATACGCCGCAGCATGTCGGGAAAGGTCCGCGCTTTTGTTGATGCCCTCATTGGTCACCTTGATACGGTCAACCCTACGTCCTCGCGCGACTAGCAACTGTCGTCCGCCAGGCGAGCGCCAAGGCATCAATAGCGGCAATTGACCTGACGAACAAAATCATGGACTGAACGCGCTTAGCTGCGTGCAGCGGACCTTCGAATGTCCGACTCCTGCGCCGGTTGACTGATCGGACCTGGCCGCATGCAGCCTTTCGCAACCGACGCAACACGGGCTGCTCTCACACTCCGACAAGTCCAACTTATTCCGTCCCGCGTGATCTGGCGCGTGACCGAATTTATTGGCAAGTCCTTGATTTTCAGTGCCCCCCGTCCAACTCATTGCTCTCCCCGCCGTATTGCTCCCCGCACTTTTGATGTAAAATACTGTACATCCATACAGCTATTCAGGTCATGTCCGATTCCAGCGGAAATGCCGGCACATTCGGTTCTTACCCAGCAATCGCGTTGAGCCGCTTACGTGCCGGAGCGCAGCGGTGACGGCCACGCGGCACATTGCGCATCTGGACATGGACGCCTTTTATGCGTCCGTTGAACTGCTGCGCTACCCCGAATTGCGCGGCCAGCCGGTCGTGATCGGCGGCGGCAGGAACGCCACGCCCGAAACACTGGCGGACGGCACCCGGCGCTTCAAGCGCCTACGCGAGTACGCGGGCCGCGGCGTTGTCACCACCTCGACCTACGAAGCACGCGCGCTCGGTGTGTTTTCCGCCATGGGCATGATGAAAGCCGCACAGCTCGCGCCCGACGCCATCCTGCTGCCCACTGACTTCGATTCGTACCGGCATTACTCACGCCTCTTCAAGGAGGCAGTGGCCACGTTCACCACGCAGATCGAGAACCGCGGTATCGATGAAATCTACATCGACCTGACCGACCTGCCGGGAGACCCCGCCGAGACCGCTGCACGCATCAAGCAGGCCGTGCGCGACGCGACCGCCCTGTCGTGTTCGATCAGCGTCGCACCGAACAAGCTGCTGGCGAAGATCGGCTCGGAACTGGATAAGCCCGACGGCCTGACCATCCTCACCCCTGCCGACGTACCCTTGCGAATCTGGCCGCTGCCCGTACGCAAGGTGAACGGCATCGGGCCGAAGGCGAATGAAAAACTGGCGGCTATCGGCATTGAGATCGTCGGTGACCTGGCGCGCGCGGACCCCGAGATACTGCAGGCCCGCTTTGGCCGGACCTACTCGGCATGGCTCCTCGAAGTGGCGCAGGGATTCGACGAACGGCCCGTTGTGGTCAGCTCCGAGCCGAAGTCGATGAGCCGCGAAACCACCTTCGAGCGAGACCTGCATGCACGCCACGATCGCGCAGAACTTTCGGCGACATTTACCGACCTGTGTACCCGCGTGGCAGACGACCTCCGGCGCAAGGGGTACGAGGGCCGCACGGTCGGCATCAAGCTGCGCTACAACGACTTCAGCACAGTCACGCGTGACCTGACGGTCCCGTTTCCAACGGCCGATGCAACGGAGATCCGGCGCGCCGCGACTGAGTGCCTGAAGCGCGTGCCGCTCGAGCGGCGACTGCGTTTGCTCGGTGTACGCGTGACGGCGTTGCTGCCGGCGGGATCGGAAGTCGCCGAGCCGCAATCGGTTCAGGGTGAATTGCCGTTCGCGGCGGATTAGCTGGCAAAAGCCAGGAAAAGCCAGGAAAGGAATCGTCGTGTTTCAAAGCGATCTGTTCGATGCGGTGCCGCTCGACCTTGTGCAAGACGCCGAAAGCGGGATTCGTTACCTGCCCGACGTGGTCCCGCAAGCCACTGCGCACGCGTGGTTTGCGCTGGCGCTTGGCCAAGTGACGTGGGGCAATCAGCGCCGCCTGATGTACGAACGCGAGGTCGATGTGCCCCGGCTGATGGCGCACTTTTCGCTGGACGCGCCAGACTTGCCGGAGCCTCTGATGGAGGCAGCGGTACAAGTGGGCGCGATTGCCGGCGCGCAGTTCAACAGCGTCGGCTTGAATCTGTATCGCGATGGCAACGACAGCGTTGCGCCCCATAACGACAAGACGCAGGGGTTGGTGCAGAAAGCGCCAATCGCAATCCTTTCACTGGGCGCGACCCGTCGCATGACCATTCGCGCGAAGTCGGGCAAGGGCCGCACGCTCAACGTGGACCTGCATGCGGGCAGTGTGATCGTGATGAGTTACGCATCGCAATTTACGCACAATCACGGCATACCGAAGATGAGCGGTGTTGACGGAGCGCGCATCAGCCTTGCGTTTCGATGCTTTGATGCTGCAACGCTCAAGCAGCGCTAGGAACTCGGGAGCACGCGTTGTTTCAACCTCGATAGGGGTGCGCCGAAGTTTTCGGGCGTTCCTATCGTTTCGTTGACGGCCACCGTGTTTGCAGCGCGGACGAACAGACGCATGCAACGCCTGAGGCACTTGAGACACCTGAAACGCGCCGTGGTATTTTTGCTCGTCCCGCGCCGGCAATCCGGCAGTGCTGAACTTCGGCGATCAAGCGATTCGTATGAACAATCGGGCTCGATATTTATCCGCGATCTGCGTCAACGTGCTCTTTCCGTGGCTCGCCTATCACCTTGCGTATCCGCAGTGGGGCCACCTCGGAGCATTAGCCGCCTCCACGCTGCCGCTGATAGCCTGGATGACCTGGGACCTTTTACGCTTGCGCCACTTTGATGCGCTGAGTGCGATCGTACTGGTCGGCACGTTATTCTCACTGGCGGTTTCATCGTATATCGACAATCCGCGTACACGCCTTTTTGAAGAACCCGTCATCTCCGGTTTGATCGGCATCGCGTTTTTGATTTCACTCGCTTTTCCGCGGCCGCTCGTGTTTTATCTCGGGCGCTCGACCGTAGCCCGCGAGCAAGACGGAGGAACAACTCAGTTCGAGCAATGGTGGCGCGACAATCCTGACCTCGTAGCGGTCATTCGAAAGATGACACTTGTGTGGGGACTGGGTCTGACGGCCGAGAATGTCGTGCGGTTGTTTCTTAATATCGAGTGGGCAAATGCAGCATGGATCGCCGGCGTTTCTACTATTCTTCGATACGCGACGTATGGCGGGTTGACGCTATGGACCTTCCTCGAGAGACGGCGCATGAAACGAATGGATCCGTCAGCATTTCCCGCGAAGTGAGCGTGCCATGGTGGTTGCAAAGCGGCGGCAAAAAGCTCGGCCCGTCCCCTTGCATCTGCGTTCGTGGTGGATAGAATCGCGAACCTGTCGCGGCCGGGAGACGCGAAGATCCATCGCCTCCCTTGGACCGCCGGCTAGATCAAACCACTGGTTAAAACGCCTCCCAATCGGCAGCACCGGCCAATGCTACGGGCTTCGACTTCTCTTTGATCAGCGCCGGTGTCTTGAGCCGTGCGGCCACTGCAACCGGGCTCAGCTTCGAACTCGAACTCACAGCGATCGCACGTTTGCTCGGCACCGCCAACGCACGATGCGCCGCAGCACGCGCCGGTTTCACACTGAGCGCCGACTTGCTGACTTCCAGACCTCGGTCGTCCAGCTGGAACACCGCGACTGCCGCCTTCAACGCGCCCGCCTGATCCTCCAGCGATTGCGCCGCGGCCGCGGCTTCTTCCACCAGCGCCGCATTTTGCTGAGTCACTTCATCCATTTGCGTGACCGCGCGCGCCACTTGATCAATGCCGCTGCTCTGCTCTTCGGACGCCGCCGCGATCTCGCCCATGATGTCCGTCACACGCTGCACCGCGCCGATGATCTCCGACATGGTGCGGCCTGCATCGCCCACCAGCGTCGTGCCCGTCTGGACGCGCGAGACCGACGTGTTGATCAGTTCCTTGATCTCCTTCGCGGCCGCCGACGAGCGTTGTGCGAGGCTGCGAACTTCTGCCGCCACGACCGCGAAACCCCGTCCTTGTTCACCGGCGCGCGCTGCTTCCACCGCTGCGTTCAGCGCGAGGATGTTGGTCTGGAACGCGATGCCTTCGATGATCGTGATGATGTCCGCAATCTTCGTCGAACTGTGGTTGATGTCGCCCATGGTGGTGACAACCTGCGAAACAACCGTGCTGCCCTTGTTCGCAATGTCCGACGCGTTAGCGGCCAACGAGCTCGCCTGACGCGCGTTTTCCGCGTTCTGCTTCACGGTGCCGGTCAACTCGTCCATGCTCGATGCCGTTTGCTGCAACGCCGAAGCCTGCTCTTCAGTACGCGACGACAAATCGATATTGCCCGCCGCAATCTGCTTGGTCGCCGACGCAATCGATTCACTGCCCGAGCGCACCGTGCGTACCGTGCTGACGAGGCTCGCCTGCATCTTCGCGAGACCCGACAGCAGTTGGCCCATCTCGTCGCGCGAGGTGACGATCAGCTCGCGGCGCAGATCCCCGGCGGCGATTGCATCGAATTGCGCCAGCGCTTGTTCGAGCGGACGCCCGATCGAACGACGCAGCGACAGCCACGAGAACATGGCCGCGGCGAGACCGATCAGAATCGCAGCAATGCTGACAAGACGGAAGTCGCCGAATGATTCCTGCGAGTTGTCGTAGTCGCTCTTGGCAGAGTCGAATTGATACTTGCGAAGCGCTTCGCCGAACGTGGCCAACTCGTTGAACGCAACCTGCATGGCTTCCGCGGAAGCGACGATCTTGTCGGCGTCGTTCGCCCTGATATTGGCGTAACCGTCGTCCATCAGCTTCTGGAGTGCAAGGCGCTTGGCTTCGAAGTCCTCGGCCAGTTTGTGTTCACCCGGACCCTGGGGCAGCGCGGCGTAGGTCGCCCACTCCTTGTCGGCACGCGTGCGCATCAATGCCCCGCGCCCAATGGCTGTTTCCGCGCTGGGCTTGCCAACCAGCAAGGCCGCACGATCGAAGCTGAGCCGCTCACGGGCAGTGAACATTTCCGCGTTGCCGGCCGCGACGGCGCTAGGCATCTGGTTCATGAAGAGGCCGCGAGTCGTGTCGTTACCGCGGCTCATTCCCCACAGCCCCAGCCCGCCGATCACGATCAGCAACAGACCCAGAAGCGCCATGGCAATGCCTAGGCGGCCTTTAATCGTCGAAAACATGTCGTCTCACTTTTCAAATCTCACATCGATATCCAAGCGGCAGCGCGCGTCGATGACTGCGAACGCAACCGAGGCCGACTGCGTCATTCGGCCCATACCCTTTAACGGCAAACTCCGGCGTCACTTGAGCGAATGCTTGAACTGCACCAGCTTACATTTCAATATTTATTGAAATGTAAAAGCGTTTGTTGTACGCTTTACCGAATGAACTCAAACACTGTTGTCCGCGCGTTGGGCGCGCTCGCGCACGAGTCGCGGCTGGCAATCTTTCGGGCGCTGGTCGTAGCGGGACCCGAGGGTCTGGCGGCCGGTGACATTGCTCAGCAACTCGGCGTATCGCCATCGAGTCTTTCGTTTCATCTGAAAGACCTTTCACACGCCGGGCTGGTCGATGCGCGCCAGGATGGGCGCTTCATTTTCTACTCGGCGAACTTCGGCGCCATGAGCGGGCTCATTGGCTTCCTTACCGAAAACTGTTGCGAAGGCGGCACGTGTTCGGCGAGCACGGTATCGAAACGCTCCCGCTGAACGGCGTTGATAAACGCGCACGCCCCTTTTTAACGATTCATGGAGATTCATGACATGGCCATCACGATTTACCATAACCCCGCTTGCGGCACGTCGCGCAATACCCTGGCGCTGATCCGCAATGCGGGCGTTGAACCGGAAGTGATCGAGTACCTGAAGACGCCGCCCAGCCGCGACACGCTTTCTAAAATGATCGAGGATGCGGGGCTGAGCGTCCGGCAAGCGATCAGGGAGAAAGAGAAGCTGTTCGCGGAACTCGGTCTTGCCGATGCGACGCTAACGGACGAACAGTTGCTGGACGCCATGCTCGCGCACCCTGTCCTCATCAATCGTCCGTTCGTGGTGACGCCCGCAGGCACGCGTTTATGCAGGCCATCCGAACTGCTTCTGGAGATCCTGCCGGAAGCGCAGAAAGGACCGTTCAGCAAGGAAGACGGTGAGATTGTCATAGATGGAAAAGGCAACCGGGTTCGCTAATGTCATCAGGAATGCCTAATATCAGCCAGGGCCACATCGACATTCCGAGCGTCGAAAAGCTGGCGCCCCAGTCGGTTGCAACCCATGCGCCGCGGATTCTGCTGCTGTATGGTTCGCTGCGCCCCTCGTCATACAGCCGCCTCCTGACCCTCGAGGCCGAACGCATCCTCAACCATCTTGGTGCCGAGACAAAAGTCTTCGATCCTCACGGCCTGCCGATTACCGATAGCGTCCCCCCGGATCATCCTAAAGTAGCAGAGCTTCGCGCTTTGTCCACGTGGTCGGAAGGACAAGTCTGGTGCAGCCCTGAACGGCATGGAACGCTGACCTCGGTATTCAAGAACCAGATCGACTGGATTCCGCTGGAAATCGGCGCAGTGCGGCCGACGCAAGGCCGCACGCTCGCGGTCATGCAGGTAAGCGGCGGATCCCAGTCTTTCAATACCGTGAACGCGTTGCGCGTCCTCGGCCGATGGATGCGGATGGTAACGGTTCCGAACCAGTCATCGGTCGCCATGGCATTCAAGGAGTTCGATGGCAGCGGCCGCATGAAACCCTCGGCGTATTACGACCGCGTAGTGGATGTCATGGAGGAGTTGGTCAAGTTCACCTTGCTTGTGCGCGATCGTTCGTCTTATCTGACTGATCGCTATAGCGAGCGCAGGCAAGCGTCACCGGTGGAGGCAACGATGCTCGCAAACACCGCGATGGCTCATGAAACGGCCACCCCGGATGATGAAGACGTCGAGTAGCGCCGCGACCTCAGTGCTGTAAGCCTTGACTTCATTCGTGCCAAGCGGATATTTTCGATCCTGACGGATTGCTCGCACGAGCTGCTCTTCGAGCATATCGAGAATTCAAAGCGATACACAGCGATACACGGTGGCCTTCGCGCCGCCCATAAAAACCGATGGAGACGGCAATGAACAACATACTCGCCCGACGCTCTGCGTGCGGCCTCGTCTCGGCAGCCATCCTGAGCTTCACCGCGAGCGCGGCGCACGCCGCAACCGACTCAGTCAAGCTCGGCTTCATTACAGACCTTTCAGGGCTCTACTCCGACTCCGATGGCCAGGGAGGTCTCGAAGCCATCCGCATGGCGATCGACGACTTCGGTGGCAAGGTGAACGGCAAGCCCATCGAACTGCTGTATGGCGATCACCAGAACAAGGCGGACATTGCGGCATCGAAAGCGCGCGAGTGGATCGACCGCGACGGCGTCAACGGGATCATCGGCGGCACGAATTCGGCCACCGCGCTCGCGACGAACCAGATTGCCGCTGAAAAGAAGATTCCGTACATCAACGTGGGCGCCGGTGCAGATGCGCTGACCAACGAGCAATGCACGCCTTACACGGTCCACTACGCCTATGACACCGTCGCGCTCGCGAACGGCACTGGCCTGGCCGTGACGAAGCAAGGCGGCAAGACCTGGTACTTCCTCACCGCCGACTATGCCTTTGGAAAGGCACTGGAAAAGAACACGTCGGATGTCGTGAAGGCGAATGGCGGGCAGGTGCTCGGCGCGGTGCGGCATCCGTTATCGGCATCGGATTTCTCGTCGTTCCTGTTGCAGGCGCAAGCGTCGAAGGCACAGGTCCTGGGCCTTGCAAACGCGGGCGGCGACGCGATCAACTCGATCAAGGCCGCGAAGGAATTCGGCCTGACCAAGTCAATGAAGATCGCCGCTCTGCTGATCTTTCTCACCGACATCCACAGCATCGGACTCGAGACCGCCCAGGGTCTTCTCGCGACCGATAGCTGGTACTGGAACAAGGATGCCGAGACGCGCAAATGGGCGCAGCGCTACTTCGCCAAGATGAAGAAGATGCCGACCAGCTTGCAGGCTGCGGACTATTCGGCCGCGACGACCTACCTGAAGGCGGTGCAGGCGGCGGGTTCGACCGACAGCACGAAAGTGATGGAGCAACTGCACAAGATGAAGATCGACGACATGTACGCCAAGGGTTATATCCGGCCCGACGGCACCATGATTCACGACATGTACCTGATGCAGGTAAAGAAACCCTCGGAGTCCAAGGAGCCATGGGATTTCTACACGATCACCGCGACCATACCCGGCGAGCAGGCGTTCGGGTCCAAAGCCATATCGCGTTGCGCGTTGTGGAAGTGAGCGACCTCGCCGGACGTGGTGGCGTTCGCAGCTGGAAACGTCTTAGTTGACTTTCACTGCCGCTGACCGACGTCCACCTGGTTGTTAAGCGGCTCGCCACGCATCAGGCGCCGCACGTTCTCAGCGATCTGGGAGCCAATGGTTTCGAGGCTTGCGATTGCCGCCATGTGCGGCGTAACGATGAGCTTGGGATGGCGCCAGAGCGGATCATCGGGCGACAAAGGCTCGTTGGGAAAAACATCGACGATCGCGCCGTCCATGTGGCCGTTGGACAATTCCGCAAGCAATGCGTCCATCACCAGATGTTCACCCCGGCCGACATGAATCAGTTTCGCGCCCGGGTTCAATTGCCTCAGCAGATCGGCGTTCAACAAACCGCGTGTCTCGCTGGTCAGCGGCAGCAGGCACACGAGGATATCGACACCCGACAGGAATGCCGGCAACGCGTCCCGGCTGCTGAATGACTGGATACCCGGCAGCGTCCTGTCACTACGCGCCCAGCCCTTTACCGTGAAACCTGCATGCAGCAGGTCGGCGGCAACCCGCGCGCCGATTTCGCCGAGCCCCATCACGCCGATGGTGCAATCGCTTGCGAGTTTTTGCGCCGGCACCTGCCATAGTCCGGCTCGCTGGTTGGCAAGCACCTGATCGAACTGTCGATGAAAATGCAGGGCACCCCACATGACAAATTCGCTCATGGCGCGCGCCTGATAAGGATCGACCACGCGGCATATTGGCACGGCGGGCAGTTGGGGATCGCACAAGATGTTGTCAACGCCAGCAGCAATGGCGTGCACCAGCCGGAGCTCAGGCAGCGAGCGCAACGCGCCCGCCGGTGGATTCCAGCACACGGCGACTTGCGCATCGCCGGTGTTGGGCGCGCCGAACGAATGGACCTGCAGTTCGGGGGCCGCTGCGACGATCACGGGCGCAAGCGCCGACATGTCGTAGTCTCGGCTAATGAGTACGAGCTTGGTCATGAGTGGCGTGGGGAGTGGCTTGACAATCGATCGCCCGGTGCACGACGTGAGAATCATGCAGCCGGGTCACGGGTCAAGACCGATAGTCGGGAAGGTTGTCGGCTATCAGGCGCAGCGCCGCTTGCCATGCCAGTGCGATGATGGCGTCCGCACCTTCCGAGTCGAACTGCCGCGCGGTGAGTTCGCGAACATGCTCTGGCGGTATCCGCAATGGCACGCCTGCGGCCAGCGCCTGCACCTGCGCCTGGCAAGCGCGCTCGAGAAAGTAGATCTCGTGAAACGCGTGCGCAGCGCTCGCGCCGCCAGCGAGCAGGCCGTGGTTGCGCAGGATCATCGCCTTGTGCGGACCGAGATCGGCGACCAGGCGCTCACGCTCGCCCAGGTCAAGCGCAATGCCTTCATAGTCGTGGTAACCCAGCTTGCCGTAGAACTTCAGCGCATGCTGGCTGATAGGCAAAAGCCCTTGCTCTTGCGCCGACACGGCGGTTCCCGCCGCCGTATGCGTATGCACGACGAAAGCAATGTCCTCGCGCGCCATATGAACCGCCGAGTGGATCGTAAAACCGGCCTCGTTGACGATAAAGAGCTCGGGCGTATCGCGTGCACGCTCGTCGATCACCTTGCCCTCGTAGTCGATCTTTACAAGGTCCGAGGCGCGCATCTCGTGAAACAACACGCCGTATCGGTTGATCAGGAACGCGGGTTTCGGACCCGGCAAACGCGCGGTAATGTGCGTGTCGATCATGTCCGTCATGCGGAAATGCGCCATCAGCCGATACAACGCCGCCAGATCCTCGCGCACCTTTTGTTCGGCCGCCACGATGGGCGTAGTAGTCGTTTCCATGATCTGCTCCCTCCTCCTGATGATGCGGCTTGAGGCGTGACAACGAAGCCTGAATACGAAGCTTAGCGACGTTTCACGCCCGGTAGCACGCACAGCATTTCATAAAGCAGGTTCGCTCCCAGCAGCGACGTGTTCCCGCTCGTATCGTAGGGTGGCGACAC
>Ga0302310_10001851_pt1 | contig 17502 bp, 18 predicted proteins | sample III_Palsa_N1_2_FD_200451 | JGI IMG/M metagenome (GOLD analysis project Ga0302310, IMG submission 200451) | Peat permafrost microbial communities from Stordalen Mire near Abisko, Sweden - III_Palsa_N1_2 | ecosystem: Environmental > Terrestrial > Soil > Palsa > Peat permafrost | place: Sweden...
CATCGCGCTCGTCCAAGACGACCCGCGTGAGGCTCTGGTATGGATTGGGAAGGCCATCGAGGCGGGCCGCGGTTTCGAAACCCCGCACGCCGATTGGCGGGTGCACCGAACCGCGGCCCGAGCTCACGCGGCCAACGGCGATGATGCGCAAGCGGCAATTCATGCCTCCCGAAGCGATGCGATTCGCCTACGCCTCGCCCACTCGCTGCCGGAACGACACCCCTTGCGGGTACGCATCGAATCAACCCTGTCAACGGGTCAACCGTACCCCTTGGGAAACAACTGATTCGCGCGCGCCTCACGCGAAAGCTGTTCCCGATAGTCCGGATGGGCGATGGAAATCAGCGCCTTGGCCCGCTCCGCAACAGACTTTCCCTTGAGATTCACCATGCCGTATTCGGTGACCACATACATGGTATCGGTTCGGGGTGTCGTCACAATGTTGCCGGCGGTCAGGGTGGAGACAATGCGGCTCTGCCGTACGCCGCCCTTCTCGTAGGTCGACGACAGGCAAATGAAAGACTTGCCGTCGCGGGACGCATAGGCGCCACGAACGAATTGCAGCTGGCCGCCGGTACCGCTGACATGCCGCATGCCGGAGGATTCCGATGCCGCCTGTCCCTGCAAGTCCATTTGCGTGGTGCTGTTGATGGATACGACGCGGTCGTTTCTCGCAATATTCGTCGGCAGGTTCGTGTAGTCGACGGCGTAAGCGGCAAAGCCAGGGTTTCCATCGATCAACCGATAGAGCTGTGCCGAACCGACCGCGAAGGAGAACACGGTCAGCCCGGTATCGATTTGCTTTTTGGCATTGGTGACGACGCCGGCCTCGATGAGATCGGCCACACCGTCGACCAACATTTCCGTGTGCACGCCTAGATCGCGCAAATTCGCTGTACGCAACATGGAACATACCGCGTTCGGCATCCCGCCGATGCCGATTTGCAGGCAGGCGCCATCCTCGATTTCCCCGGCAATCAATCGGGCCACGTCGCACTCGACGGCGCTGGGAGGAGCCGGCGACAGTTGAGCCAGTGCTCCGCTGCCGCCGTCGATCACGAAATCGACGTTGCCGGCATGAATTCCATTGGCCGGCCCGCAGACGCGCGGCATGGTCTCGCATACCTCGACGATCACCCTACGCGCCCGCTCGGTGAGCGCCTCCAGATACGTGGTGCTGCAACCGAAGTTGAAGAACCCGTTCTGGTCTTTAGGGGCCGTTTTGATGCAAACCACGTCGATGGGATCGATAAAGCGGCGGTAGTAGTCCGGCGTCTCACCGAAATTCATCGGAATATAGTTGCAGCGCCCCGCATCATGCTGTTTGCGGTCGTAGGCAGAGAAATGCCAATTGAAGAAATGAAAATGACGGCCATGCAGGTCCGCCTCGAACGTCGCCCGCGGCGTCAAGGTCAATGCCGACCGGATCTTGACGTCGGACAACTCGGCAGCGCGGCTAGCCAGCGCCCGGTCGAATAAATCCGGCTGCGACAGGCCAAAGCCGTAGTCGAGCCAATAACCGGATTTTACCCGTGCGGCGGCCTCCGCCGCGCTAATGGCAACAGCCGCCTTCTCGCCCCGCCTCTCGCTCATGTGTTCTCCCCCAGCCAATCACGCTAGCCCATGAGCGGAGGGTTCGCAAGCTTCCGGGGCGCGCGCGACGTGACCGGGCATCGAAAATACGCGGACGGCCAGCCACCAGGTCAGGCCGGGCTGTGCTACGAGTTTGGCCAGAGGCATGCCGCCATGCGGTTCAAGCCGCGCCCGGTGCCAAGGCGGTGCTAACACCTGGCTGATGACGCGCCTTACTTCTCCTTACTCGGGTCGTACCACACCGCCTCGATATTGTGACCGTCGCCGTCGATCACGAAAGCCGCGTAGTAACCGGGCGAATAATCGCGATATCCGGGTGGGCCATTGTCCTTGGCACCCGCGGCAAGCGCGGCTTTGTAAAAAGCCTCCACCTTGCTCCGGCTGTCGGTTTGGAAGGCCAGATGGGTCGGTACCACTTTCTCCTTACTGATCCAGAAATCCGTGTTCTTTCCGTCGTTGAACCCGGCCGACTCTCCATACTCCATGTTGTTCCGATAGCCGAGCGGTGCCAACGCGGCCGTGTAGAACTCCTTCGCCTTCTTGTAGTTACTTACATGCAGTGTGGTGTGGGCTATCATGAATCACTCCTCTTCAAATGCGGGCGCACCAGCAGGCTGCGCCGCACTCGTCTTGAGGTGGCTACAGACGGCGCCCACGGCGACCGTTCAGAAGGAACGCGACCACCAGCACCAATACGATCAGACCGATCGGACCGATGCCCCAACCGGCGCCCATGCCCCAGTACAGGCCGCCGCCACCTCCAAACAGGAGGAGTAGAAGAATAAGTATTAACAGCAAGTCCATGGACGTTTCCTTGGGTTTTGTTCTTAAGAAAAGTTCCATGGCACATTGCTGTCGAGTCGACCCACGCGCAAGAGGCAACGAAACCTTTTGCGCGTAAGGTCTGTCCTACCTCAGAGCTTGGAGCCGCCGTCTACGCGCACGGTATCGCCGGTGATCCATCGGGCATCCGCCGATGCCAAGAAGGCAATGACGTCTCCGATATCGTCCGGTTGAGCGATGCGCTTCAGGCTCTGTAGTGACAGCGTAAAGTCCCGTCCGCTGTCGGTCTTCGTAAAGCTCGACATATCGGTCTCGACAACGCCCGGGGCAACCGCGTTGACGCGAATGCCGCGCCCGCCCAGAGCCGTGGCGAAATGTCGAACAAGAGTGTCAATAGCTCCCTTGGTCGCAGCGTAGGCAGACAAATCACCGACTGCGGCATGTGCCGCCAACGACGAGGTGAAAATCACGCTGCTGCCCTCGCCAAGAATGGGCAAAAGCTGTTGAACGAGAAAGTAAGGGGCCCTGACGTTGACGGCGAACAGGCGGTCGAAATCCGCTACGGTGAGATCCTGAATCGGCGCGGACTTGGTCACGCCGGCATTGGCGACCAAGATATCCAGGCGATCGCCGATGATCCCACGCACCTCCCGGGCAAGCTGGTGAGGTCCATCAGGATTCGACAGATCCGCGCCGATAATTTCAGCGCGACCGCCGGCGCTGATGATTTCATCGGCCACCGCTTTGGCTTCAGCCTTGCCGGCGGCGTAGTGAACGAGAACTTGGGCACCGGCTTTGGCCAGCGCCAACGCGGCGGCGCGGCCGATACCCCGAGAGGCCCCGGTGACGAGTGCCGTTTTACCCTTAACAGTGTTCATTGTGATTTCCCTCGAGTTGTTAATCAGTCGGGAAGGCCTTTCATGCCCTAACCGTATCTATCTGTGTGCATAATCTTCCGTGCTGGCTTATTTGAATAAGACTTTGTAAGCTACCTTCCATACCTACTAAGCATGGATTCACATGGAGCTTCGGCACCTTCGATATTTCATTGCGGTGGTCGAAGAAGGCAGTCTGACGGTGGCCGCCGACCGCCGACTCCACACCTCCCAGCCCTCACTCAGCCGCCAGATCCGGGATCTGGAATACGAGATCGGAACCCCGCTCATGACGCGAAGCGTTCGAGGGATCGAACTCACCGCGGCGGGCGAAGCTTTCTTGGTTCACGCACGAATGGCGCTCGCCCAAGTTGGAGCGGGAGTCGAGGCTGCGCGGCAGGCCGGGCGGCCCGCCAAAATGCAATTCAACGTGGGCTTTCTGACGGGACAGGAAATGGATTGGCTCCCTGAAGCCATGCGGATCTTAAAAAGCGACCTATGCAACATCGACGTTGTCGTGTCGAGCCAATATTCCCCGGACCTCGCCGAGGGGCTGTCCTCGGGTCGACTGGATATGGCATTTCTTCGTCGCGAAGCGAATCTCCCGGATCTGGAATACAAACTCATTGCCCAGGAACCCCTGCTCGTCTTTCTACCCAGCGACCATCCGTTAGCGTCGAGCGACACGATCGACCCGAAGCAATTGCTCGATGAAAAATTCATCGGAATGTCGGCGACCGCACCCACGGTTAACACCGTGATCGACAATTACCTGAAGAAGCAGGGGCTGATCATTAAGCCGGCATATACAGGCGATAACCTGGGCATGTTTATGTCGCTGGTGGCCTCCACCCGCGGCGTGACGCTGCTGCCGGCCTACGCGCGAAATTTCCTTCCCTGGTCCGTCACGAGTCGTCCGCTTCTTGGCGAACCGCCGACCATTGATCTCGTGATTGGGTACAGCCGGAAAAATACCTCGCGCGTACTGAAGCTGTTCCTGTCTCGAGTGGACGAACTCATCGAGCGAGTCGCAAAAGCCTCCGAGTTGTAGTTGTGCTACTCCGTCAATCCGACAGGTGAACGCGTGGTTTGGGCAATATGGTAACTGCAAGAAGGTGCCCGAATTGACGCTTCCGTCAAATGCCGGGTTCGAGATGCAAGTCTCGATTTAGGGGCGAACGAATGTGCGCGCCCTTCCGCGGTGCACTGGGGGATATCGATACCTTAGCGCCACTTCCGATAATCATCATAGGTGCGGCTTTTAGTAACTTTAGCCGTCTTTTTAACAAAACGCCGGCAGTGATCACAGCGACTTCGCTGCTGGCCGTCAGTGCGTTCGCCGTCAGCCTGTTGTTGACTCGATCCATAACCGGCATCGACGTATGGCGCTGCCTGCTCATCGCCATTCTGATGTCCGGGATGTTCGCCGTGATGGGTGTGTACCTGCGCCACCTCCGGGCCACGCACAACGCCCAGTACAAGGCCGTGGTGGATAACACAGTCGATATCGTCATCATCGCCCACCCGCCCACCAAGCGTCTGTTGTACGTTAATCCTGCGTTCGAGCGGCATTTCAACATTGGTCTGGCCGATGCTCTTCTCATGACTACCGAGGATGTCTTCGTCCTCGCCGAGCCGATCGATCGCTTCAATCGGCGCTTCGAGTCCTCGCGCTGCATCGAAACCAAAATGCGCGCCGGTGAGGGGCGCGACACCGGAATTGATGTACAGGTTGATTTTTGCACCTCGCCCATGGATGGTGAGGACGTCTGGATCTATACGGCACGCGATGTAACGCAGCGCAGGACAGCCGAGCAACAGCTCTTGAGCAACCAGACCCGTCTGGACCACATGGCTCATCACGATCAACTAACCGGTTTGCCGAATCGTCACTACATGACGGCCACCCTGCCCAATATGCTTGCCGCTGCAAAGACCTCGGGGTCTCTGATGGCGCTCATTTTCCTGGATTTGGATCGCTTCAAGTTTGTCAACGACACGCTGGGTCACGAGGTCGGCGATCGATTACTGCAGGCGGTTGCCGCTCGCCTACGCAGCTCCATTAGGAGCGAAGACATCCTGTTTCGCATGGGGGGCGATGAGTTCGTCGTGGTTCTCAACAAAGTGGTATCGGAAGACGAAGCCACGCGAGGAGCCGCGCGCATCGGTACTGCTCTTCGCGAACCTGTGGTGATCGATGGAGGACGGCTCCAGATTTCGGCGAGCATCGGCATGTGTCTTTTTCCGCGAGACGGCGCCGACATGCATGAATTGCTGAAACATTCGGATACCGCCATGTATTCGGCCAAGGATCGCGGGCGCGATAACGTTCAGATGTTCACCAGCGTGATGGATAAGGCTCTCAAACGGCGCGTCGCGGTCGAGGCTATGCTCAGAGAGGCCATTTCGGGACGCCAGTTCGATGTCTACTACCAGCCTATTCTGAGCCTCGAGTCGCAAGCGATTGTCAGCCTTGAAGCCTTGATTCGATGGAAGCATCCAACCAAGGGCATGATTCCCCCAGACTGGTTTATTAGCGTCGCGGAAGAAACGGGACTCATTGTACCCATCGGCAATTTCGTACTGCGTCGCGTGCTCGAGAACATGGCTGATTGGCGTCGTGCCGGCGCCACGCTGGTCCCCGTTTCGCTGAATGTCGCCCCCGCACAATTAGTCAGGGGCGACTTCCGAACCATGATTTTGCATTTGCTGCGAGCCAACCAAATAGATGCAAAGCTGCTGCAGCTGGAAATGACGGAACGCACCATATTCGACATCGCTTCCGCCACCGCAGGCAACCAAGGGCGAGATTCCATTGAAGGGCTGCGCGATCTCGGCGTTCAGATTGCCATCGATGATTTCGGCACGGGGTATTCGAGCCTTTCCTACCTTAAGAACTGGCGGGTCGACAAACTCAAGATCGACAAAAGCTTTATTCGCGACCTCGCCATGGGCTCGAGCGATTACGCGATTGTCAGCGCCATTATTGCAATGGCCAGGCACTTGCGCATAGAAGTGATTGCCGAGGGCATCGAGGCCTATCAGCAGGCCGAGATTCTGCGCCAAATCGGCTGTCATCAAGGCCAAGGATATTTATATGCAAGACCAGCGCCGGCAGAACGCACGCTGGTCTTTCTGACGCAGCAAACTACCGCCGGATATGCGGACGAGGACACTGCGTCGGTCCCGGACCTGCCCGTGGACCTTTTTCAACGCGAGGGTACTTGACTCAGGCCGCCGACGCCATCCATACATTTTTCATCCTCTGTCCTTGAAAACGCCGTTGCAAGCCCGAGCATTACACTGCTCCGCAAGGCTTCTTAAGGACAATTCCATGGCAAACGACGATCCTGCAGGCGCCAATCAACCCGCCGGCTATGTTCCGGCCAGAGTGTGGACCTGGGACAAGGAGAATGGCGGCCAGTTTTCACGCATTAACCGTCCGATATCGGGCGCTACCACTGAGAAAGAGCTTCCGGTGGGCAAGCACCCGCTGCAACTCTATTCGCTGGGAACCCCCAACGGCCAGAAAGTCACCATCATGCTCGAGGAACTGCTCGCAGCGGGTCACACCGGCGCGGAGTACGACGCCTGGCTGATCCGAATTAGTGAAGGGGATCAATTCTCGAGCGGCTTTGTAGGGATTAATCCCAACTCCAAAATCCCCGCGATGCTCGATCGCTCGACTGATCCGCCGACCAAGCTGTTCGAAAGCGGCTCGATCCTTTTCTACCTGGCCGAGAAGTTCCAGGCATTTTTACCCACCGAGCATTACCGGCGCGCGGCAACCATGAACTGGCTTATGTGGCAAATGGGTTCCGCACCCTTCGTCGGTGGCGGCTTTGGCCATTTCTTCGCCTATGCGCCATTCAAGATCGAGTATGCGATCAACCGGTATGCCATGGAGACCAAGCGCCAGCTGCACGTTCTCGATAGCCACTTGGCACAAAGCGAGTATATGAGTGGCGACGAGTACACGATTGCCGATATTGCGATCTGGCCCTGGTACGGTGCCATTATGCGAACCGCCTACAGTGCACAAGAGTTCTTATCGGTCCATGAATACAAGAACCTGGCTCGCTGGGTGGAGCTGATAGCCGGCCGACCCGCGGTGAAGCGCGGCCAGATGGTCAGTCGCATGTCCGCACCCGCGAACGAACAGGTTCCAGAAAGACATAGCGCGGCTGATATCGACAAGATCCTAAAGGGTTAGCCTTCCAATTTGAATGAAGGAGGTCCCGATGGTTGGGTGACTATCCGACGACCATTCGCTGCGCCCTCCTACGGGCCGAATGGCCAGTAGGCATAAGCTTGTCGAAGGGTGTAAAGAAGGTCTACGATCGGCTATGAAGAAAATTACGTGGCGGGAAGCGTTCCTTTTCAGCGCGTGTTGCTTTGTAAGCGCGTGTGCGTCGCCAACTCACGTAATTACGGGCGACGTCCGACCGCCCATCGCGCCTGAACACGTGGTGATTTACTCACAACCGCCCATCTATTTCAAAACCATTGCGACTCTCGATGCCAGCGCCAGCAGCGCCTTCGGAACGGGTGGGCAAAAATCGGTCGACAAGGTGATCTCCCGGCTGAAAATTGAGGCAGCAAAGCTCGGCGCCAACGGCATTATTTTGGAAGGTTTCTCCGACGCGCAGACCGGCTCGATTGGCTCAGGCGTGGGCTCCGCCTCTGCATCCGGTAACACCGCCGTGGGAGTCGGCGTTGGTGGCTCCCTGGGAATCTATAAAAAGACGGGTCACGGCGAGGCAATTTATGTCCCGCCCCTGCCACCCCCGGGCACCCCCGTTGCGCCACCTCCGGCAAATTGAGCCAGTTCGAGCGCTGCGTCCCGCTCATCGCTAGGTCACTCGATGCCCGGCTTCTCGGCTGCTCGTAAATCCGAGCTGATCACTTGGCCCGTCTCGAGAATAGTCGCCTTATCGAAGGCCCCGCCGTGCTTGCCGTCGCGCAGAGGATTGAATACCAACTCGATGCGGTCGCCCGGTTTGAACGAATGCCTCGTCCATCCACCCCGCGTCAGATTACCAGGGCTAGTGAGTTCCATGGACCAGACCTCCGGCGCGGCGCCCGGCTGCGCATCGAGTTGCACCAACAAGGCTACGTGTGGATTCGTCCATCGAAACTCCGTCACGGTGCCCTTCAGGGTCATGGTCTTGGAAAAATCGAACATGGCGAACGAATGGTGTGCCGCGACCGGCAATGCCAAAGCGAGCGACGCAAGCACCAGGGCGACACGAAACCAGTTTCTTTTCATTGGGGCCTTCCTGTTAATGGTTCGGCGGCAGGTAGTTCCCGCCTTCCGTTTGAGGCACGGGAACGAACGCAGCGTTTCCGTCCGCATCCTTGCTTTCTGAATAATTACCCTGCAAGCACACGCCTTCGACGATATCGTATTTCCGGCCTCTTTGCCGGAACAGAAAGCGCGACGTTTTCCACGGCTTGGTAAGCACGTGAGGCGCAATGACCTCCAGGTCGTCACGCAGCACATCGGGCTTGTCCAGATGCATATGTTCGATCACGTGAAGGTCACCATTATTGGGAACACCCACCGCTTCGCTCACGGCAATATAGGTCTCCGGCAATATCCCGACGGTGTCGACCACCAGCGTGTCGCCTTCCCAGTGACCCACCGAGTGCCCGTGAAAGGTAGGGTCCGGATCGTCGGGATGGTGCCTGCCGTCCGTATAGATTCGCCGCAATCGGTTGCCGTCCGACTCGCCCAAGATGGTGACGCGTCCCGGCGTGAAGAGAAACTCGAGGGCGTTATGGGTGATCAACATCCAACTCGGCATCGACTCAGGCAGGCAGTTGATGAACAGCCCCTTAGGGTCACCCGCCTTCTCGGCGGCCTCGAGCTTGGTAATCTGCGCCGCGGCGGCCTTATCCCAAGGCACAGGATCGGTCCTGATTCGCCGCTCCTGGTCGGTCATGTTCGGTGTCCAGACGCCGCTCCAGTCGGGGAGACTCGCGAGGGCCGACCAATCCTTGGGTTGCGGAGGAGCATTGACCACCGCCGGTTCGCAAGCCGCGATGCCCGACAGGAGAATAGATCCCGCAAGGAAAGCCGCGGTGAGCGCGCCCTCCATTAGATTTCGCCGCACTGTCCGTTGCCGCAAGCTCATACACCCCTCCATTCAGGTCGGCGCATTGATGGTAAACCCAATCCATCGACCGCAGGCTGCAATGGCGATCCACAGAGCGAGCGAGGTTCCGCCAACCAGTCGCGCCTTGAAGGGGGTCGCCCCCCCCGTGTGCCACGACGCGGCATTACGCCCCACCACGAAATGATATCCCAGCATATTCAAACCCGCGAAAACCACCAAAGCCATCTTCGCCTGAAAAAACGAATTGTGAGCATAGGCCACCGCGTTGGAAGCAAACATCAATCCACCGCTGATGAGTGCGCACACGAAGGCAGTCCACGTAATCGGCAGCACTTCGGCCGTGGTCTCGACAACACCCCGTTCCCGCGATCGCAACCCAAGTAAACGTAGATCCACCATCGCGATGGATCCGATGACCAAAGTGAGCGCCAGGACATGCACACATTCGATCCACGGAAACAACGAGTCTCCTTCGCGGATCGCCGAGGCGATTGAGGTATCCTGAAGGGACTGCAAAAACGAGTCGAGCATTAGTGACTCTGCACGTAGGCGATCCAGCGGCCGGCAAACACAATGGCGACCCACAGGGGCATCGTCAGGCATGCGAGCACCCCGGCGAGCCGACGACGCGACGCCGAGCAGTCCCAAAAACCCGGGTCGCGCCTTAACGGTATTCGATAAGCCAGCGTTGCGCCGGCCGCGAGAAGTACGAGTGCCATCTTGAGCACGAAGACCGGGTTTTGCAGAGAACGCGAGGGCTCGGCGATAATCAAAGTCGCACCTGTCGCGAGTAGGATGGGCAAGCCGTACCAGACGATGGGTACGTACCGCGCCGTCACCACAGCGATGGACTGATTTTGACCGCGTAGACCGATAAAGCGAAGGTTGACCAGCAAGATCGAACTGAGAACAGCCGCAACCGCTAGGATATGCACGGTCTGGACAGTCGGGATGACCCACTCGGTGGTCTGGATCACCTGGCTTACGGCGCTCTCCGAAAGCCGGTCGCAGAATGCATCCAGTGACCGGAACACTATTTGCGGCTCTGTAGCTGTTTCGGATACCAGTAGACGACGTGGCAGGCTTCGCAAGCCGCATCGATGACGCCGCCGGCGTCCATGAGGGCATCCGCATTTTTGGCATCGATGGTTGCGAGCGCCGCTCGGGCAGCAAACTGCAAAGCTTGAGCGCGCTTCGCAAACGCTGCTGGATCTGCCTCGATGAGATGCTCGATTTCCGACGCACGCAGCTCACCAGGACCCGGTGTTGTCTCGAGACCCGATACCCGTCGCCCCGGCAGCGCCAAGTCGGACGCTCCTTTAATGAGCGCCAGCGCGTTTTGGCGCACCGCCGCCCACTCCGCGGGGGTCCGGGGTCGCCGGTCCTCCTCGCCTTTCTCGGATGCAATGAAGGCAACCGAGTCCCACAACGCATCCGCCGCGGGATCGATGCGGGTATCCATCATCTCTTGCACCGTCGCCTGAGCCCGCGCGGCCTCGGCAGGGTCCGCGGCAGGAGTTGCAGCCGCGCCCAAGCCGGCGCAGGCGAACGCGAAGACGGCCATCGAATATCTCGACCTCATCCCCTTACCCTTTATATTAGGGCCGCGAGCACTTCAAGAGTACCCGCCGGCTTCGCCATCCCCTCAAACGGCTAGCCGGACAATATCACAAAAGCCTCGTTCGCCTTGACGGGCCGAATCAGAAAAATGGCAGCCGCTGCGACAATGCACGAAGCCCCCGCCGCGTACAGCGCCGGCGAGTAGGTCAATAGGAGCGTTCGGCTAAGGCCCGCTCCACAGGCAGCCGCCGCGCTCCCCACTTGATGAGCAGCGAAGATCCATCCGAATATCATCGCGCTGCGTTCTTTGCCGAAAGACGCGGTCGCCAGCTTCACCGTCGGCGGCACCGTGGCTATCCAGTCCAGGCCATAGAACATGGCAAACAGAGACAGGCCGTAGAACGTAAAGACCGAGTGCGGCAGCCACAGCAGCGACAGACCACGCAAGCCGTAATACCAGAAGAGCAGTTTCCGATTGTCGTACCGGTCCGAGAGCCACCCAGACCCGATGGTTCCCACAAAGTCGAATGCTCCGATCATGGCCAGCACCGAAGCGGCGGGAGTCGGCGCCAACCCATAGTCACCGCACAGGGATATGAAATGGGTCTGAATCAGGCCGCTCGTGCTCAGGCCGCACACAAAGAACGTGCCGGCCAGCACCCAGAAGGTGCCGCTGCGCGACGCGCTGACCAGGGCACGAATCGGCGCGCCAAAATCCAAGTGCCGAACAGCAGTTGGGGACTCTGGGCAGCTATCCGGCTGCGCTCCGAACGCTTGGAGACCCACCGATTTAGGCCGATCCTGCAAGAATAGGTACGCCAGCACGGACACGCCGAGACAGGCCACCACCACCGGCATGACGGCGACCCGCCAATTAAAATGAACGATCAATGCGCTGGCAAGGGGTAAGAACAGCAACTGACCGGTCGCGGAACTGGCGGTTAGCAACCCAAGCACGAGCCCTCGCCGATGCTCGAACCACCGGTTCGCAACCGTCGCCGCCAACACCAGCGCCGTGAGTCCTGAACCGATCCCGAGGATCAAACCCCAGAGAAACACGAGCTGCCACAGGGCCGTCATTCGCGTAACCAGCATGACGCCACCGGCGATCATGCAAAGCGCCGTGCAGACAATGCGCCGCACCCCATAGCGCTCCAGGAGAATGGCCGCGAAGGGGCCAATGAGTCCATACAAAAAGAACCGAACCGCCAATGCCGAGGAAATCTGTGCCGTACTCCAGCCGAACTCTCGACTGAGCGGTCGCAAAAATGCACCGGGCAGTCCCAAGGCGGCGGCCGATACGAGCATAGCCAGAAATACCACGGCCATGACGACCCATGCATAGTGAATCCCGCGTCGCTGCAACCAGAGCGAGAACGGCTGAGCCAACATGATTTAACGTCTCCCGCGGCGCGAAGCTGAGGGTGAACCAATTTCCGACTCCTCGACGAGCGCTTCACGTGCACTATCCAGGAACTCCTCGGACAGAGAATCCCCGGCGGTCGCTCTCGCCAGTGCCAGCGCACCCACCATCATTGAAAACTGCGCCATGGCGCGTGCTCGTCCCCGATTCGAATCATCGCCGCTTTGTACCGATTGCAGAACGTCGAGTAGTCGGTTGACTCCTTCTCGATACCGCACTCGGACCTCGGAGGCCTCAGGCTCGCGTGCGACGTCGGCCATGAGTGAGGGCGCGGGACAAGAGGTCCCGGGATTGTCCCGGTTACGCGCAGACATATACCCATCAACAATAGCCTTGAATCCCCCGGCGGGCGTAGCCGCTCCTGCCACCCGCTTCTTCCATTTTGCAATCGAATTGTCGAAAGCGTGAACGCAGGCCTGCGCAGCCAACTGTTCTTTGGAATCGAAATGGCCGTAGAAGCCGCCATGCGTGAGACCCGCCGACTCCATCAAATCCGCGACGCTGACGCCGTCGATGCCTCGCTCGAGCATTAATTTCGCGGAATTCTCAATGACGAGCCGATGATGTGTTTCAACTTGCTCTTTTGAAGCGCGTGCCATGAGATATTGGATTCCTATTACCGGCAGGGGCGAACGCCGTACTGGGATCGGCACGTTAATTTATAAATTATGGATGACATTTATATAAATGATACCCATACTTTATCTAGTCGTCAAAATAATCGGGTTCCCCCACGGGGACGCATCCACTCAGAGCCAAACCGTCGCACGCCCGCCACCACGGCTTCCGTGCCGCCACAGGCAAATGTTGCCGGGTAACGCCGCCGCCTCGCCGGGCGGCGGCGTTTCGCTCGACTTACGCGACCACCGTAGTTGCCGGCGTCGTTTCGAACGCGGCCAGCGTACCCGCCGCGAGCAAGGCCTGCCGACGCTGAACTTCCAGCGCCATGAGTTGCACTTGCAGACCGACTCTTTGCGCTTCCGCCTGCTCGCGCTCCAGCTTAATCATTGTCGCTTGATCCAGTTCGGGATCTTGAGCACAGCAATGCGCCAATTCGGGATCGTAGACCACGCCGTCCGTGGGAACAGCCAAGGCGGTCGGCTTTTGCACGACCTCGCCGACCCTGGGAAGACCTTTCAAAATAGCCTCGACCGCCGCTTGGTACGCGACCTCGACCTGCTCGATCTGCGCCGGCGTCAACACCGCCGACACATAGTTGCCTACTCTTACCTGGAAGGTAACCGCGGTGACGGTTGTCGTGCTGTCGTAAACGTCGAGGACCTTGCGTACGAAGTAATTCACCGCGTAGCACAGATTATTGTTGACCAAGACTCTCTGGGTCGTGGAGACCGTCTCCGCATCCTCGTAGCTGCTGACCGTGATGGAGCGCTGCAGATCGGTGTACTGTGCCGCTTGCTGCGCCAGCGACAAGAACTGACTCGCACTGGCTTGGCTCGACAAGTCGACGGCTGAGCTGGAACTCGATGAGCTATCACTGCCACCACCGCCGCCCAGACTAAAGATGCCCAGGTTAATACCGCCGCCGCCCGAAGCGCTGGAGCTCTGCGTTTGACTGTTCAGCACCTGCGCCAGAGCACTCGAATCACTGGAGTTCTGCTGTTGGAAAAGCGCCGACACGAATTGCGCAAAGGTGGTCTGCACGGAGTACCGCTCGGTGTCCGACGTCGTGCGACGATATCGGTCGCTCTGATACAGCGTCATCTTCTCACCCGGCAGTAGCGTCACCGTGTACGCCAATCCGCCGTGCTGCTTGCCGACAAGGCAGATTCGGTGGGTATAGGTCACGCTCACAACGACCGAGCCGCGCCCGAAATCGGCCGCTTCCGGCTTGCCGGCTAGATCGACGACGGAGGTTTTGGTTTCCGTGAAGGTGGTGCAGGTCGGTCCGGTGAGCCAAGCAGGATCGCATGGCGTTTGACAGCAAGCGTCGCGAGTCGGGAAGGTAACGGGCGTGGTGCCGTCCGTTGGATCCAAGGTCTGCGTTGTAGAATTGGCCATGGGTATCTCCAAAGCTCGGCGATAGAAGTAATCGCCTGTACCCCAGAGATACGGACTGAGGTGGGGAATCCCGACACCGCGTGAACTTAGCCGCCGGTCAATCGCGTGTACGCAAGGTCGCCCTTGATCGCGAGCCAACGAAGCGGCTCATTGGGAATGTACGGCGGACGACGATTGAGATACGGCAACCATGCCCATTGTTCTTGCCGTCCAGCGGCAAGGTCCGCGATCACGCGGCCGAACACCGAGGTCAAGTTCACGCCCTCCCCCGAATAGCCGATCCCATAGAAAATGTTGTTGTGCCGTCCCATTTGGCCCACCGTCGGACTTTGATCGAGCGACACGTCGACAAACCCGCTCCAGGTGCGTTCGAACGTCACATCGGCTAACGAGGGGAATATCCGCGCGAACTCGCGATGCAGGCTCACATAGCGCTGAGAAATCCGCTTGCGCCTCGCGGAGTTCGTCTGCGGTGCTCGCCACGGTCAAGGCGCCGTTGCCGCAGCCCTTGGCCTCGATGACAGCAATGCGTTTACCCGGCAGCGTCTTGCTCATGTAATTTCGGCCGGCAGACTGAATTGTCTCGCTATCGTCCATGGGCGATGGTGGAGGACTCGAAACGGCCACAAAAACTTGAGCGAGGCCGACTACCGGGCCATATTGGTCGGCGCCGGCTTGCCCGCGCCACTCGCAACGTGAGGTAACTAGCCAACCCGGTCTGGCGCCTCACCCAGGCCGGGACGCATCAGCGGGATGCCGTGTCGCTTGATCTTGCGATACAACGTGTTGCGGCTGATCCCAAAATGCTCGGCGACTCGGCTCATGACCCAGCCATGCTGCTCGATGACACGCATCAGCGCATCCCGCTCCGCACCTTCGAACGACACGGGTGCTGCGGGCTCGGCGGGCGCTTTCTGGGTGAGTGCCGCCACGGGTCTCGGATGGGTGACGTCGGCCGGCAGATCACTCAGACGAATGACTCCATCGTCGCACAAAGCCAGCGACGTACGGATGGTGTTGCGCAGTTCGCGGATGTTGCCGGGCCACTCATGGGCGAGCAGGCGTTGCAGCGCGTTCATTTCGATGGCCGCATCACCGATACCGCCGGATTCGCGCGCGATACATTTACGGATCAGCGCTTCCTTGTCCCGTCGCGCGGCCAGCGGCGGCAGGTCCAGCACAATGCCGTTCAGCCGATAGTAGAGATCTTCACGGAAGTCGCCGCCATCGACCAAGGCACGCAGGTCGCGGTGCGAGGCGCAAATGACACGTAGGTCCACCTTGAGCGCGACATCACCGCCGAGCGGCGTTACTTCCTGCTCCTCGAGTGCACGCAAGAGCCGAGTTTGCAGTAATAACGGCATATCGCCTATTTCGTCGAGGAACAGCGTTCCGCCCGACGACTGCGCGATCTTGCCGCGCATGCCGTCGCGCCGCGCACCCGTGAAGGCTCCCGGCGCGTAGCCGAACAACTCACTTTCGATGAGGCTCTCGGGAATCGCACCACAGTTGATCGCGATGAATGGCTGCTTTGCGCGCACGCTATATTGATGCAGCGCCTTCGCAAAAGCCTCCTTGCCCGAACCGGTGGGGCCGCGGATGATGACCGACACGGCACGATCCGCGATGCGTTGGGCGTTGCGCACGTTGCGAATCATCTTGGGGTCTTCCCCGGCTAGATCATTCAAGCTCAAGCGGGCTTGCGCATCCCTACGGCCTACGTGCACTAGTGTGCGGGTGGAATCGCCTGACAGCTTTGTGCTGCGCTTACCGCTGCTCTGCCCTGCCTGAATCATGCACGCGTAATAGCGGCGGCCGTGCAAGGTGTCGCGCAATTCGCAGATGGCTCGATGACCGAAACTCCCGGTCGCCGACAAGGCTTCATACGAAGTGTCGAATACCTCTTCTATGGACCGCCCCACCAATTCACTGCGATCGCGGGCACCCAACAGCTTGAAACCGGTCATGTCGGTCGCGACGATGCGTCCGTCCCCGTCCACGGCAATGGCGCCGTCATGCAGTAAATCCACGAACTCGGGACGGTGATGAAATCGCAGCAAGGAATCGGTGTGATGCCGACGCAGGAACAGACACTTCTCGATGAGGCGAGCCGAGGTGTTCACCAAGGCCACGGTGTGCATCTGCGATTCGCGGCTGCTCGCGCCGTTGACACAGGAGGCGTCGAGCACGGCAATGACGCGGCCATACTGATCATGGATGGGTGCGCCGGAACAGGACAGCCCGATGTGCCGCGAGCGAAAGTGATCCGATTGATGAATGGTTATGGGACGCGCCTCGCGCGCGCAGGTACCAATGCCGTTGGTGCCCTCGTGCTCCTCGCTCCACTGAGCCCCGACCATCAGGCCGGAGGTCTCGAACATACGCTTCAGCACCGGATCGACCTTTTCGCACAGAATCACGCCGGCGGTGTCGGCCAGCAGCAGCGCGTAGCCGGAGCCGGCGATCTGTTCGTACAGCGAGTCCATCTCGGCACGGGCGATCTGCACCAATTCTTCATGTTCGGACTGAAGCGACTTGAGCAGATTCCGGTCGATAACACTGGGCTGATATTCGCGGGCCGGATCGAGATTAAAATCGTTCAAGCAGCGGCGCCACGACACATCGACGGAGGAACCATAGTCGAGAATGGGTGACAACGCCTTATTGGCCGCCAGCTGGTAGACCCGGTCAGCGTGCTGACCCGGACGCGGATTGGTCATAAGGAGCCCTCCACGTCCATACAAATGCCTATACAAATCAACAGCGTATTTTCAATCACTGCATACCCCCTGTACTGCCACTACAACCCTCGGGCGCCGCCGTGTCAAGAAAGTGATGACATGTGTCACGGATATGACACGCGGTGACAGGCCCCCTTGAACCGCCCGAAACCCCGTCCCAACGACCAGGTTTCAGCCACCGAATATGCCTCGATTGGGGCATCGGTAAGCCGCTTTTGCCGTGACGCCGCCGTGTGGCACGCGGCTTGCTCATAGGTCCGCGGGGACGCAACCATTACTGGCTTGAGGGGGCTACACGATGATTGTCAATAAGAACGCTATTTCGGCTACAGCGGCGGGGGTAATTGGCGCGATGCTCGGCATCGCCTCGCTGGCATCCGTCACCGCTC
>Ga0302310_10001860_pt1 | contig 17459 bp, 18 predicted proteins | sample III_Palsa_N1_2_FD_200451 | JGI IMG/M metagenome (GOLD analysis project Ga0302310, IMG submission 200451) | Peat permafrost microbial communities from Stordalen Mire near Abisko, Sweden - III_Palsa_N1_2 | ecosystem: Environmental > Terrestrial > Soil > Palsa > Peat permafrost | place: Sweden...
GAACTGAAAGAAGGCCAGAGCGCCGCCATCACTCATGGCAAAGAAAGTATGGCAATAGGTGCGCACTTTGCCGAACAGTTCGTCCGACTCCGACCAGGTTGCCACCAGCGGCATGCCGACAACGTCTTCGTAGAATTGACGCGTCTTCTCCTGATCGCGCGTCACATAGGCATTGTGATGCAGCCGCAGTGGCAGGGTCTTTGGTTGGGACATGGCGCGTTCCCTCTACATCAGAACTTGTAAGTGAAATCGACTCCGTAGCGACGGGGCGGGGCTCTCCACAGGAAGCCGCCCGGGGAAAACTCTGCATTGTAAATCTTGTTGGTCAGATTCTTCGACCACGCGGTCACGGTCCAGCGGTCGGCCTCGACGCCGGCGCGCAGATCGATCAGGTTGACCGGATTGCGTGAGGTCACATCGTACGGGTCCCACCAAGTCCGGCCGATCATGTTGTAGTCCAGGCGCAGCACGCCGTTTATTCCGTCACCAACAGCCTCATGAACCTGGAAACCCGCATTGACGGTGTCCTGGGTCAGCAGCGGCGGCTTGTTGCCGATGACCGATGCATCCTGCATCCCGGTGATGCTGCCGTAGTTGTAACCGTAGTTGGCGTACAGATCGAGCCAGTCGGTCACTCTGCCGGTCAGCTCCAGCTCGCCACCTTTGTACAATGCATTGAGATTACCCAGATTCTGAGTCGACGTGCTGGCACTGTAGAAGAAGAAGTAGCCATTGGTCGAGTTGGTGTAGTAGAGGGCCAGGTTCGCACTCAGCCGCTTATCGAACCATAGACTCTTGGCCCCCACCTCCCAGGTGTCCGCGATCTCGGCCTGGAACAGGTCATGAACGCCGAGTTGGCCCGCGGCGGCCGCTGCTTCGCCCACGCCGGTCTGGTTGAAGCCGCCACTGCGAAAGCCGCGGCTCCAGCCGCCGTACAGGGTCAGATCATTGGTAGGCTTGTACCGCAAAGTGGCTTTGGGCTGCGCCGCATCGAAAGTGGCTTCGCGCACTTCGCCGCTGTAGGAGTTCGCCGGATCGATCAGGAAGCGAGTCGGCGTATCGGTGGTGTTCTGGCGCTGATCGCGGTCGTAGCGGATTGCCGCATCCAATTCCCATTGCGGAGTGAACTCGTAGGTGGCGTCGGCGAACTCCGCCCAGGCATTGTTATTCTGCGAGTCCGCCAGGAACGTGACATTGGTATTGGTTGCGATCGGATTGGTGGGATCGACCCGCGGGGTCTCGTACACAGCCGGTACCCCGTCGCCTCGATCGACGATATTGTCAGTGGAGATGAAGCGCTGCGTGTGCACGTAGTAGAGTCCCGCGATCCACGAGAAATTGCCGATCTTGTTGGACGTGAAGCGCAGCTCCTGGCTGACGGTTTTCTCGTAGGTGTACTGGCTCTGGCTCTCACCGAACGGACCGCCATCGGCGGCCGGCAGGGAGCCGTAGTACAGCGGAGAGAAGTAGTTGTAGAAGATGGAGTCCTTGATGGGCCGGAAATCGTAGGCGTCGCCGGTGTCAATTTCCTTGGTGAAGTTGTAGTCGGAGGTCGATGTGAAGGTGCCGTAGCCGGCGTTGAAATCAAGTTTCAGCGCCACGTCCGATACGTCGCGGTAGTCGGTGCCAAGGTTCTGGGTCTGGATCGGGCTTGTGATGTCGTTCGCGTTGGGCGGCGTGGTGAAGCTGCTGAACGGATTGGCTTCGTCGGCACGCGGAATCACGTAGTAGTAGGCGGTCGTATCCACGCGATCGCGGAAAAAGCGCAGATCTGCGCTCCACTGGTCAGTGGGTGTCCACAGCAGCCTCAGCCGTCCGGTGTAGTCGCGATACGGGTCAGCCTTGCGGTCGAGAAAGGTGTTCTCCAGATAACCGTCGGTGTTGTAGAAACTGAGCGAGGCGCGATATCTCAACGTCCCGGCGTCGTCGATCGGGCCGCTAACGGCAACCTGGGCTTTTTCGGACAGCCCATTACCAATACCGAGTCGGGTGGTGGCCTCGAAATGATCGGAGGGGTCTGCGGTACGGATGATGATTGCTCCGCCGATGGCATCACGCCCATACAGGGCGCCCTGGGGCCCTTTGAGCACTTCGATGTCCTTGATATCGGTCAGCTCCTGATTGAACTCGTAGGGATTCGTTTCCAGTACGCCATCGACCAGCACTGCAACGGATGGCTCGCTGTTGCGCGCCTGGGAGATGCCGCGAATCGTGATGAAGGCATTGCCAACGTTCTGCGTCTCGACCAGGGTCATGTTCGGCACCATGGAGACGAAATCGCGCGGAGTCTCTATGCCCGCCGACCGGATGGTCTGCTCGGTAAAGGCGTCGACCGCCACTGGCACGTTCAGCAGCGTTTCATCGCGCTTGCGCGCCGTGACCACGACCTCTTCGAGCGTGTCGGTATCCGCCGCCAGGATCGGTTCAGCGGCCAGGACGGCGCCCACGGCCGCCATCACCAGCGGCGACAGTCGAAGCATTGGAGTAGTCATAGATCCCCCCTGATCTCAAGTTATTGGTCTTAAAACTATTAAGTTCCAGCAGCCTGGTTGTTCTGGGCCTGCTCGCGTTCGAGCTGTGAGCGGACGATCTTGGCGCCCGCCACCATGGCCTGCAGCTTGCCGAAGGCAATATCGCGCGGCAGGTACTTCATGCCGCAATCGGGTGCGACGATGACATCTGCAGGATTCACATACGGCAACGCCCGGCGGATGCGTGCCGCAACCTGTTCCGGTGTCTCGATTTCCGTGCTCGACAGATCGATGACCCCGAGGATTATTTTTTTGCCGGGCAGTGTCTTGAGCACCGAGCAATCCAGGTTGGACTGGGCGGTCTCGATGGAGATCTGGCGGCAGCTGCACTCGGCCAGCTCCGACAGGAAAGAGTATCCCGATGGGCGCGAATGAATGATGGCGGCATAGCCGAAGCAGATGTGCACGGCGGTGGTGCCGTTGATGCCCTCAAGCGCTCGATTGAGCGCCCGCAGTCCAAATTCGCGCGCCTCTTCCGGCCGCGCCTGCATATAGGGCTCGTCGATCTGCACCACATCGGCGCCGGCATCGAACAGATCGCGGATCTCGGCATTGACCGCGGCGGCGTAATCCATCGCCGCCAGTTGTCGGCTGCCCCCGTAGAAGTCGATCTGCGCCTGCTGCGCCATCGTAAACGGCCCCGGTACCGTGACCTTGACGCGGCGCTGGGTGTGCCGGCGCAGGAATTCCAGATCGCCTACTTCGACCGCATGACGGCGACGAATCGGGCCTACGACGCGCGGCACCGGATTGGGGTGGCCGCTGCGATCCAGTGCCGTGCCCGGGTTGTCCAGGTCGACGCCATCGAGGGCCGTGGCGAAGCGGTTCGAATAGCTTTCGCGGCGGACCTCCCCGTCGGTGATGATGTCCAATCCCGCGCTTTCCTGCGCCTCGATCGCCATGATGGTGGCGTCTTCCTGGGCTTCGGCCAGGTACGCCTCGGGTACCCGCCAGAGCTCACGCGCTCGCACTCGCGGCGGAAAACGCCCGGCGAGGCGTGCACGGTCGATAAGCCATTCCGGCTGCGGGTAGCTGCCGACGAGCGTGGTGGGAAACAGCATGGCCATCCGTCTAACCCTCGACACCGGCGAGGCTGGCCTCGCGTTGGGGCCACGCAATCCCGTGGGCCAGCTCGGCTCGAATGGCCGCGCCGTGCTCATCCAGCAGCGGAGCCGCCCTGACCGAATGGGCGCGCGCACCGTCGAACTGCGCCGGGGGACGCACCGCGTGGGTGGCTTCGTGCGGCGATTCAATTGGAACCACGATGCCCAGATGTTCGACCTGGGGATCTTCCACGACTTCATCGATGCGGTTGATCGGTGCGTGCGGTACGTCGCTCTTTTGCAGCCGCTCCACCCAATAGGCCAGGGGCTGGCGCGAAAAACGTGCATCGAGTTCCAGGCGCAGTGCCTCGTACTCGTCGATGCGCCCCAGCCGGGTATTGAAGCGCGGGTCGCTGGCAAGTTCGGGTGCTTCGAGGGCTGCTACCAGCCCGACCCAGAATTTCTCCAGCGAGGACAGGTGGATCGCGATCAATCGCTGATCGGCGGTATGCAGAATATAGGCCTGCGCGAGCCGAGGCCGATCCGCCGATGTCGGTATCTCGCCGAGCGCAAAGTAGGCGGCGAAGGGTTCGACCGCAAAGTGGGTCATGGCTTCGAGCATCGAGATCTCGACCAGACGGCCGCGGCCAGTGCGGCCCCGCTCGATAAGCGCTCCGAGAATTGCCTGCGACGCGTACATGCCGGTAATCGCGTCGGCGAGTGCCGGTCCGAGAAACTGCGGGCGCCGGTAGTCGACTACGACACTCAGAAATCCGCTCAGCGCCTGTGCGACCGAATCGTAGCTTGGCCGATCGGTGTAAGGGCCTGAAGAGCCGAAGCCGCTGATCGAGCAATACACCAGGCGAGGATTCAGTTCCTGCAGCCGTGTGACGCCGATCCCCAGCCGCTCGGCGGTGCCCGGACGGAAATTCTGTATGAAGACGTCGGCCTCGCGCACCAGGCCCTCGAACAGCTTGTGATCCGGCGCGCTCTTGAGATTGAGTGCGAGGCTGCGCTTATTGCGGTTGTATGCCTGGAAATGCGGGGAATATTGGCCGTTCTGATAGGCGCGGTATGGATCGCCCTCCGGGCTTTCGATCTTGATGACATCGGCTCCGAGGTCCGCGAGCATCATCCCGGCGCAGGGGCCGGTGATGAAAGTACCCTGCTCGAGTACGCGTATGCCGGCCAGTGGTCCCATCATCGGTTGTATCCCCGCTGGTTCTAGGCGTCGGTACTGGGTACGAAATCCGCGGGCGCATCACCGTCGTAGGCGATCGCTTGCGCGGCCGCGTGTGACATCACGAATCCGATCGGCCGCTGCTGTTCCTCCAGCAGATGCGCCACCAGACCGGCGGTCCGCGCAAGGATGGGCACCCCTTTGAGCGCGAGCAGCGGATAGCCGGCATCGAGCAGCACGGCAGGAATAGCGCCCGAAACATTGAGCCCGAGGGGTCGGCCGACCAGAGCGGGCAGCAGCGCTTCCACTGCCTGCGCAATCTCGGCGTGTCGGCCCGAAGTGCCGGTCTCGACTCCGATGCGCAGCAGGCAGCTCGCGCGGGGATCGGCGCCTTTGTGCAGCGGATGACCGTAACCTGGAATCGCCCGTTTGGCCGCGCGGTACTCGCCCACGATTCGGGTGGCCGCCGCCTCGACGCTCACTCCGCCGGCGACGACCGCAGCGATCTCGGCAAAAAATCGGCCGGCGGCCTCGGAGGAGCCGAGCACCACCGAACCGCAGCCCAGAATTCCGGCGGCCACCGCGCCTTGCAGCGCTTCCGGTGCCGCGGCCAGCGTCATGCGGCTGGCCTGTACGCTGGGCACCAGGCCGTGTTCCGCGATCGCGACCAGCGTGGCGTCGAGGACCCGGCGTTGCGCGGCCGAAGGTAAGGCGCCAGTGATCAGCAGCCAGATGTGGTCGGTGAAGCCGATCTTGCCGATCAGTTCTCCCGCCAGATCATGGCCTCGCACCAGGATGGTGTCCTGGTTCGAGGTCGAAATCGCCGAACTGCGCTGGTCCTGCCGACCTATTTTCACTTGACCCCCCGTGTGCGGAATTTCGCATAGCGAAATGACCGTCGATATCCGAAACATATTGAACCCCGACGCGCGCATTCGTCAACTTCGACGATGGCGCACTTCCGGATTTTCGATTACCGAAATAGACTGACTCGATGGTGCGAGTGAAGACAAACGCGATACCGCATCGCGAAGCGATGGGCGGCCTCGCCAAGGGGCTTTCGGTGATACGCGCGTTTTCCAGCGATCATGCGGCATTGACGCTGAGCGAGATTGCGCGCAGCGCCGGAATTCCCGCCGCCACTGCGCGCCGGTGCCTGCTGACGCTCGAGGAGCTCGGCTACATCACTCGCAGTGGGCGCAGTTTTCTGTTGCGGCCGAAAGTCCTGGAACTTGGCGCCGCCTATCTCGAATCGATGAATATCGAACATGTCACCCGGACTCACCTGGAAGAGCTGGCGCGCAAGACCTCGGATTCCGCGGCGCTCTGCGTGCTGGACGGCAGCGAGATTGTGTATGTGGCGCGAGCATCGGTGCGAACGCTGGTGCGGCTCGAAGCGCATGTGGGCAGCCGGTTCCCGGCACACGCGACCTCTATGGGGCGGGTATTGCTGGCGGGTGTCAGTTCCGACAGGCTGCGGCTATATTTCGAGACCGCTAGTTTCCAGGCGCTGACGGAGCGGACGGTGACCAATCCGGCGCGCCTGCGGCAGCTCATCGACGGCACGAGGCGCAGCGGCTATGCAGTGATCGCAGACGAACTTGCCTACGGCGTGATCGCGCTCGCCGTCCCCGTGTTCGATCAGCAGGGCAGGGTGGTCGCGGCGCTGAATACTTCCAGCCACTCACGCCGCATCAATAAGACGAAGCTGGTACGCGAGCGCCTCAAGATGCTGCAGCAGGTGAGCCGGCAAATCTCCGGCGATCTGGCTAGTTCACCCTGGTTGTCTTTGAGTGCGCAGCTGTGACGCCGAGGCTGCATTTCGCCATGCGCTGATTTGCATTAAGGAGCGGGCGCTGGCCGCAATCGGAAGTCGTAGTTGACCGTATAGAAATCGGTCTCCATGCGTTCGCCTTGGGGGCCTGCGCCTGGAGGGTGCCGGTCGAATTGCGCCACGAGAGATTCCTTCATCCCGAAGACAGCATCGGAATCGAGGTATTCGCTGCCGGCCACGAATAGATGCGTCGTCACCGGCAGGTGCCCAGGCGCGGAGACGATCATGTGGATGTGCCCAGGGCGATTCGGATGGCGCTCCATGTGGCGCAGCATGCGCCCGACCGGCCCATCGGTCGGCACCGGATAAAACGTCGGCCGGATCGAGCGAAACCAATAACGGCCTTCGGCGTCGGTGCGGATCCGCCCGCGCGCCTTCATCCCCGTCTCTCCAGGTATCTGCATGTCGTAATTGCCGTCGCCGTCGCCCGACCAGATATCCAGCAGCGCATTCTCCAGCGGCCGGCCTTCCATGCTCAGCACTCGTCCGGAATAGAATGCAGGCTCACCCTTGACCCCTTCGGCCAGGTTACTGCCGCGCGGCAGATCGGGAGCACCCTCCCAATAGAAAGGACCCAGGACCGTGGATTCGGCGCTGCCCTCATGCGCGGGATGGTTGAGCGTGATTACAAGCACCGACACCCCCAGCGTGTCCGACAGCAGAATGAACTCCTGCCGCTTCTCTGTGCATTTCTGCCCGACGTCGGTCAGAAATTGAATCGCCGTGAGCCATTCGGCTTCGGTCAGCTTCACGTCCCTGATGAAGTTGTGAAGATGAGTCACCAGGGATGTCATCACGCGCTGGAATCGCGCGTCATCGCAGTCGGAGAGCCGGCCAATGACGGCCTGAGTGATGGTCTTTTCGTCGAATTCGCGCATCGCTTGTACCCACGACTTCCGGATTTGCCATCCTAGCTTAGCGCACCCCGGAGAGGCGCTGGCAAGCATCGGCAGGTCGCGCCTAGTTATTGATGACCTGCTCGTACAGCCCGGTGCCCAGTTTCTCGCGTGGGAAAATCTCGTGGGCGGCGATCCACTCGCGTGACTCCTCGAACGCTTGTTTTGTGTAGGTTTCGAACACGAGACGTTCGCCCGGCCCCCAGCGCCGGGTGTCCATGATTCCATGGTAGCGCGCAGGAAATTCACGTTTGTAGTAGTGGGTGTAGAGCTCGGGTCGAAGGTCGATGTCGCACTGTGCGCGACGGAGCGCGCGAAAATACTTGCCGATGTCCGCTGGATCCGGATCGCCGGTGATCATCGTCGCAATCATGAACGTGGTATCGATGATCTTGCGGAAGCCCAGCTGCTCCGCGAGATAGTAGGGGCCGCTGAAGAGTGTTGCCGCAGCAATCCTCCCCTCAATCAAAAGCTCCATGCGCTTAAAGAGCATGCCGTCATTGAACGACAACTGGATCTGCTCGCGAGGCAGGTACTGCTCGAGCGCCTGCAGGCTCGAGTAGTGGCTGCCGGACTGATACCCGACGGAGATCGGTACGCCCACCAGGGCGGCCGGCTCCTTCACCGGCGAATTCGCCGGTACGAAGATGCCGGCAGGCGCGACCGAATAGGCGTCCGCATACAGTTTCCCATGCCCGCTGGAGGCCGCCACATTGACGGTCCAATGGCAGGCGCAGCTGACATCCGAGGCACGACCCTCCTCGAAGGACTGATACGCCCCGATATTGGCCCCCGTGTCGTGGACCTTGCCGTCAGTGGCCTGCACCTCCTCCCGGAAGATGTAGTCGAGCTGCTCGTCGGCGAAGTATCCCTTTTCTTCTGCGACCCATTCCTGCAGCCGGAAGTGCGGCTGGATCACGAACCTGCTCATAACGATGCCTCTGGTTTTTGCGGGTGGAGAGAAATCCATGCGTTGGTCACTTTGCTACTGCGGAGGATGTTGCGCTCTTCCTCGCCCTCATAGTGAACTCTGGCGGTCAGTTTGTCGCCCCAACTCAATGCCCGCGCTACCCGTGACCCCTCGTGCTGCGAGATTGGCTCGCAAGTATGGTTCATTGCCAACTGACGGAACATCCCCGAAGATCCCCCAAGTGAAGCAGGAAGCACACATTGCGGACATCCACGAGGGACACCCCAAGTATGGCAAAGACAATATTGCGAGCCGCGTCAGTGTCGTGCCTGGCGATTTGGTTGCTGATCTGGCTCGCGTTCCTATTGATACGCTTGTCGTCGTTCGACATCAGGCAAATTCCGGGAGTCGGCATCATCATGCTCATTGCGTTCGCGGTTGCCGTCGCAGCTCCGATCCTGGCCGCAGGGCTCGGGGCCGCAGCACTATTTAGGCAGCCCCGGGCACCGCGAGACCTGCTGATATTTGGGTGTGCGATTGCCGCTCTCCTTGGCCAGGCTTTTCTCTTCCTCGTCACAAGGTGGCTGTGATATCCATGACTCAGCTTAGGCGATGCACAAAAAGTGAATGAGCAGATCCGCTTCAACGATGGGGCGGCTTACGAGCGTTATATGGGGAAGTGGAGCCAGCTCGTTGGAGCCACCTTCCTCGACTGGGTTGCTCCGAAACCGGGCCTGCGATGGCTTGACGTCGGCTGTGGCAACGGCGCCTTCACCGAACTGCTGGCCGCACGATGCGCTCCAGCGTCAGTACACGGGATAGACCCTTCTCAGGAACAGCTGGCGCACGCCCGTACGCGACCCGCCTTGCGTGTGGCACAGCTCCTGCACGGCGATGCCATGGCACAGCCTTTTCCGGACAATGCGTTCGATGTGTCCATCATGCCGCTGGTTATTTTCTTCGTTCCCGATCCAGCCGTAGGCGTTGCTGAAATGGCTCGAGTAGTGTGTCCGGGCGGCATAGTCGCGGCGTATGCCTGGGACATGGTTGGGGGTGGGTTCCCGTACCAGATGCTGCGGTCTGAGATGCGCAATCTGGGCATCGAAGTTCCTGTTCCGCCGAGTCCGGACGCCTCTCGAATCGACTCGATGCAAGAACTGTGGACACGCGCGAGTTTGGATTCTGTCCAAACGCGAGAAATTAACGTGCAACGTACATTCGTCGATTTTAATGAATACTGGAAATCCATACTCGGCGGCCCGAGCATCGGACCTAAGCTCGAAGCGATGTCGCCTGCGAACCTGGCGCTTCTCAAAGCTCGCGTACGCGCGCGCCTGTCAGAAGATGCGTCCGGCCGCATCTGCTGTGGTGCCAGTGCAAATGCCGTGATGGGGCGCGTGCGAAAGTGAAGTGCCCCACAACGGGGGCGGGCTCGTGCGGCGGGTTACACACCGGTATATTGTCTTCTTGCGATGCGATTTGATTCCTGCGTCCCCGAATTTAAGCCTTAAGTGAAATGATCTACTTCTCGTGACTGCGCACTAATAGACTCGGCACAAGCCTTCGGCTGGTTGAATTCGGTCAAGTCGAAGAAAGGGGGAAGCCGAGATGATTGAATTACTGAAATCGCTTCTCAGCTCCAAATCTGGCGAAGGCCGCGCTCGTAACCCCGCATCAAGGACGGCAGCGAAGCCGGCAGTCAGTGCGAGTGACTTTCGTGCGGTGTCGCTGGCGCCGAGCCTGGAATGCTGCGCGGCCACCAAAGGTGCCGTGTCCAGGCGCTATCTGTGGCGGGAAGCGCCGCGACTTCCCCTGGCGGACTGCGAGATGGGATCGAATTGCAGGTGTAGATTCATCAAGCACTCAGATCGACGTGAAGGCGACCGGCGTCTGCTGGGTTGCACTTCAACGAAGCAGTGGTTTATGGGCGGAGAGCGCCGCACGCAACAGGGCCGCCGGACGGCGTGATCTCAAGTTCCTTGGTACTGAACTTCCGCGTTTGCTCGGCGGCATCTTAGGGGACGACGATCAACCCGACCTCGAGGCGCCCGAGAAGACGCGGTTCCTGACGGTGCAGAAAGAGCACCTGAAGAACGAACACGCGCTGCACCTGCTACGCCTTCACCAACAATCCCGAGTCCTGCGCGGACAGTGGTTTGGGTCAATTTCTCCGGATTTCCATTCAGGTCCTAGTCAGGCCGCCGGCATCTTCGAGCGGACTTAATGTAATACACTACAATCCTCGGAAAGGAGACGTCGCGAGAACCGAGCGCAGCCGGCATTACTTTCGTGGCGACGGAGCTCGTGTCGAAGCGTATTCGCTCGCTTGAATGGAGGAAATACTTTGTCCACTCCTGCTAGACAAATAGATCAAGGCGTATTTGCAGAAATAGAACGGATTTTCGCTCTCCAGCGAGCTCATCAATGGGAGATTAAGGCCTCTACCGTCCAACAACGGAAAGAGAAATTGAAAAAGCTGAAGTCGGCCGTGGAAGCTCACGGCGATGAGATCGTGGCGGCGGTAAAACAAGACACCCGCAAGCCTGAGAACGAAATAAGAGTCACGGAACTCCTGAACGTGACCGCCAATATTGAAAGAAACATCAACAATCTCGACGAGTGGATGAAGCCGGTCGAGGTGATTCCATCGCAGAACAAGAACGACAAGGCGAGAATCGTGTATGAGGCGAGAGGGATGTGCCTCATTCTGGGTCCGTGGAACTTTCCGCTCGGGTTGGTCTTGGGACCTCTCGCAGCAGCCATCGGCGCGGGAAACTGCTGCATCGTCAAGCTCACAGACTTGTGCCCGGCCACTGCCAGAGTAGCCGCCAGGATCATCAAAGAGGCATTCGAGGAGAAGGAGGTAGCCTTATTTGAAGGCGGTGTAGATGTGGCAACCGCTTTACTCGACCTGCCTTTCAACCACATTTTCTTCACGGGAAGCACGCGAGTGGGAAAACTGGTCATGGCGGCCGCGTCGAAGCATTTGGCCACCGTAACCCTGGAACTCGGAGGGAAATCTCCCGTCATCGTCGATGACGACGCGGATGTGAAGAAGATTGCCGGGGATCTGGCGGCGGCTAAGCAATTCAATGGAGGCCAAGCCTGCATCTGTCCCGACTATGTATTCATCAAGGAGCGGCAGAAGAACGGCCTGGTCGAGGAGTTTCGAGCCAAAGTAAAGCAGAACCTCTACAGGGACGACGGTAGCATAAAAAAGGACAATATCGCCCAGATCGTCAATGATCAGAATTTCAGCCGAATCAAGAAACTCTTTGACGACGCCGTTTCCAAGGGCGCCAAGATCGCTGTTGGCGGGACTCTCGACGGCACTGACCGCACGATCCATCCGACGATGCTTACTGATGTGACTCCTGACATGCTGATCATGCAGGAGGAGATTTTCGGTCCGATCGTGCCGGTTCTGACCTATAAGACAATCGAGGATGTCATCGAGTACATCTCGGACCGTGGCAAGCCATTGGCGCTCTACATTTTCAGCAACAATCAAGACAACATCGACAAATTGCTCAGCCGAACCTCATCGGGCGGCGTGACTATCAACGGATTTTTTTCCCATTACCTGGAGAACGGGTTGCCCTTCGGTGGCGTCAATCAAAGCGGCATGGGCAGCTATCACGGGGTCTTTGGATTCAAAGCGTTCTCCCATGAGCGGGCAATCTACGTACAGGTGAATCGATAGATGGCTGTTGAAGGCGCGAGGCACACCGCTGGCCCCCTCACATATCGCAGCTTGCCCTGATCGATGCGGAGTCGGGAATGTCAAACTGCAACTTGACCGGTACGCCCTGCGTAGTATCCACGCTAATCACAACGGCGTGCGCATCCAGCATCTTCTTCAGCACATCTGCGGGAATTGTGACGGATGTTTTATCACTGGGCTTGCCGGTCGGAACCCGGTCCGTCCCCGCCGCCCAGCGGTGCTCTTCCACGCCGGACCCATCCATGGCATAGCTTACCGCGACCTTGGGAAAATAGTTGGTCCCGCGAATCTCTTCCGGCTCGACGTAGAGGATCTTGAGCGGAGTGCCTACGAGCAGATCCGCTGCGAGGAGCTTGGAGCGGTGAGCTTCTGACGGCGCGATGCAGTCGAGCCTCAGCGCGGGGCGATCGGCGGCCTGACGGGGCAGCGCGGTGAGATATCTTCCCGCCAGAACAAAGCGCGTGAAGGTATAGGTGTCGGCGGCATCGCGGAGCTGTGACTGGCGCCATTCATGGTCGCTTGGCGATGGCGATGGCGATGGCGATTGCGCGAACGCACCTGAAATCAACGCGAGCGGTACAAGCGGAAGTGCCAGGGTTAATCTCATGGCTTCATGCTCTGGTAGCCGCGCGCGAGCGCGAAGCGGCACGGCTTCTGTTGGAGCTCCTGGCGGGGCAATTGCCGACGCGGCTACGGCTGGGGCGTTCATCAAGGTGATGACCTTGCAAGCCCCGAATAACAGATATTGCGTTCATGACATCCACCTCGCTGCTGTAGCCGGTAACTCGCCAAACTCCAAGTTACGCCAACGAGATTAAGGCAAGCTGAACATAAGATTAAGGCGCGGTCATATTTCTGGCCGCGACGACCGATGGCGCGGTGCCAGCATTTCGTAACCGACTTTCAACGCGCGATTCACGTCGCTTTCCGGAATGAAAATGAAATGGGTGCTGTGCCCGGATAGGAACCTGAATGATTGGAGCGCCCGGAGAGATTGCTCGCGGGCTTACGCCCGCTCGTCCTTGGCTTCGCTCAGGACCGCCCGTGCTTAAATGGCCCGCGCTCGATGATTGTTTCGTCAAGTCTCGCTGAGTATCGCCGAAGCCCTACTTGACTGACTGAGTTGCCGCCGGCGGCTCCCAGGACGCTAAGTTCAATCTATCGAAATGGCCTGCGGATGTAGCCGTTCAATTTGGAAGCCCTGACGTCTTCACCCTTTCACCAAGTGTTTGCAATGCCAATGACCTTTGCAGCTACTCCGGAAGGTTCATTTTCCGCAGAAAGGCCGCAAAGCGCGGATCATGCGCGAAGTCTTTCAGAAGAGGATCGGCTTGAAACCCCTTGAGCCCGACGAGCCCAACACTTCTTTCACCGTAAGCCCTCTCAAGCCACATAAACGCCTGGTCCAGTTGCCGACGATAGGCGTAGACCAAAGCAACTCCCGAGGGCTCATCATCGTCCATGAGCTTCGCGAGCGCGGCATCCGACTCAGCTCGCCGTCCCATGGCGTAAGTAACCATCGCGTAATAAACACGAGCCTGGCCCTGCCGCATCTCTGCCAGCGCGGCATCGAGCTTTCCCTCTCCCAGGAGTACATGTCCCAGCGTGCGATGTGCGGGTTCATTTGTGGGACTGATCTCAAGGGCTTTCCGAATCTCGGTTTCCGCGTCGCGTAGGTTTCCCGTTGAGTACAGCATCCAACTCAGGACTAGATGCCAGTCAGGGTTCAGAGGATCCAAGCTAATGGCAATCTCCAAGAGACGTGCACCTTCCACCCACCGGCCGCGCGCCCTGTATACATTGGCAAGGCCTCCGAGGACCCGAGGGTTACGCGGTTCGAGACGCAAGCCTTCCTCGCCATCGCGTTCCGCAGCTGCCCAATCCCATTTCACGAAGTTCACGCATGCCAGAACTGAGTAAGCCGTGCCCGACTTCGGATTGAGCTCCAGAGTCTGCTGTGCGAACAGTCGGGCCTTTTCATAACCATCGGCAGATTCTTCGTAACCAAACCCGGTCTTTAGCCATTGGGTAACCGCAAGCGACTCGAGTACCGGGACTGATTTGGGCTCGAGGTCCAACGCCTGTTGAAGGTATGTCATGGCGGACTCGAATCCCGCCTTGTCGTATCTGTCGCGCGCGTGTAGTCCACGAAGGTACAAGTCATATGCCTCGGGGCTCTTAAATGCCGTACGCTCCGGATAGCCGGCTGCTCCGACAGACAGCTGCAAGGCCCGCACCACGTTGGTGGCGATCTGATCCTGAATCTTGAGGGTGTCGCCGAGCGGCTGATCATACGTATTCGACCAGAGATGCGAGCCGTCCTGGGTGCTGATGAGCTGGGCTGTCACTCGGAACTGGTCGCCCGACGTTCGCACGCTCCCCTCGAGCACGTAGTTGACTCCTAGGGCGCTGCCTACCATGCGCAGATCCGGGTTCTGCCCTTTGAACTGGAACGCGGAAGTGCGGCCGATCACTTTAAGAGCGGGAATATGAGCCAGCAGATCGATGATCTCCTCTGACATGCCCTCGGCGAAGTAGTCTTGGTCGTGCTTCTCGCTCAGGTCCACGAAGGGCAGCACTGCAATCGACTTCTCTGCGACGGGCGCTATTGATAGTGAGGTATGTGACGCCAAGTGACGCCACGCTAGCCAGCCGCCCAACGCGGCGGCCAGTATCAGGACTCCCACGCCGCCCAACTTGGTCCGACGTACGGACTTTCGGGGGCTCGGGCTGCCGGCACTGGCATTCGGGACTCGGTCAGTTCGTGGGTTGGCGCCGGGTCCGCCCATCAGAGTAGCGATCCGACTGACAAACGCAGAGGTTGCCTTTCCGCCGAGTAGCCTTATCCATTGCACGTGGCGAAATCGCTCCGGCACCGCTGCCTCACGCTCGCCCGTCCCATCGATGACCACTGGCACCAGAAACGTCTTGTGCTCCGCCATGTCGCGCATGCGTTCAACGGCGACACTCCATTCGCGCCGGAAATAGCCCTCGTCTCGCGCCTCGGTATTCGCAGAAATGATCGGCATAAATAGCCGGCATTGGTGGATTTGCTCGTTGATCTTACGGTCCCAGACTTCTCCGCCGCGCAGTTCTGCCTGATCGAACCAGACATCGATATCAGCAACTTTCAAGGCCTCGGCTATATGTGCTGCAGCCTCCGAATCCTCGGATGTGTAGCTTAAGAATATGGCTCCGGATGCTGTATCCGCTCGGCCTGCCGGGACGTTCTGCACTTCGGCCCTCCCTCCCTGTGCGCTGAGCATGCCTTGATAGTGCTCAATCCGGCAATTACGGTATGACAGCGCCTGATCAGGCTGCCCGATTGCAGCTGGTGACGACTGCTTGGATGGGGTCACACCCGCTCATTTGCGGTATCAGCGCAGCGCCCTACGTTTTGGCGATCGCCGCCGCTGCGCGGCGGCGTCGAACTCGGCTTGTTTGCCTGTCGGGAGTTCGAATCTTTGCCGCGCGTCATTGCGCATGTCACCGGCGGTTCTTTCGCAATTTTGAAAGTTGGCGCGCCCGGAGAGATTCAAACTCCCTACCCCCTGGTTCGTAGTCGCAAAAATGATTTTATAGGTACTTTAATTTCAACCACTTAGCAGGTCCGCCCTCTCTCGAAACAGGCACCGTAGCGCATGAAACGGCATCAAACGCTACGTTTTCGCTACGGTGTCGATCTTCCGGTTTGATCGCTGAGGCTCGTAATCTAAGCTGGAATGGCACTGCCCATCACCCCGCTAAAACTTCCAGCCGCTCTGGAAGAATTCGTGGCCTCGCAGGTGCGCAACGGCGCGTATAGCAGCCGCGAAGCCGCCATCGTCGCTGCGGTCCTGCATCAGAAGCGTCGCAGCGAACAGCTTGCCAGGTTGCGGTCGGAGATCCAGAAGGGCCTCGACTCCGCACCGGCCGGCAAACTAGCTATCAACCTGGTTATTCGGCGAGGTCGCCGTCGATTGGCCGCTCGCGCTCGGGCGCGGAGCTAATGCCGTGTCGGTCGAGCCCTTTCGCGCAGCGCCTGCCGACTTCGACGCGTTTATGACTACATCGCTCTCAATAATCCGCGCGTAGCAGCTGAAATGCTGCGTGGGGTCGATCGATTCAATTGATCGGGCTTGCGCCTATATACAAATACTTGTATAGTAAAAGCTGATGGCGGATCGTAAACCTGTCGAATTTCGGGGCGGCTCTCTCGACGACCTTAGAGCGTTTCCCGTACCGGCACGGCGTGAAGCGGGTTATCAGCTCGACCGGGCGCAGCAAGGCCACGAGCCGGATGACTGGAAGCCCATGCCAAGGATTGGCTCCGGGGTTCAGGAAATCCGGATCCGGGACGCCGCTGGGGCGTTCCGCGTCATCTACGTAGCTAAATTTGCCGATGCTGTCTATGTACTTCACTGTTTCAAGAAGAAGACACAAAAGACGAACAAGACGGATGTGGAACTGGCCGAGAAGCGCTACCGCGACTTGACGAAGGAGCTAGAGCAATGAGCAAGAATCGATTTGCTAGCGTATGGGATGCCATCGAGGGTACGCACGAGGAGGCTGAAAATATGAAGCTGCGCTCGACCCTGATGATGGCTCTGAAAGCGCATCTGGCCCGCACCGACCTGAGTCAGGCCCAGATCGCCAAGCTGTTCGGTGTCACGCAGCCGCGCGTCTCCGACCTCATGCGTGGGAAAATCGACCTGTTTGGTCTGGATGCTCTCGTCAACATGGCGGCAGCGGCAGGCCTGCGCGTCGAAATAAAAGTGCGAAAAGCTGCATAAGCGCAACAATACAGATGCCCATTCCGCCATCCTAGGTGGGGTGGAGCTCGCCGGCACCAGTGGCTGCTTCACGGCCTTCTCTGTCGGCGGCATCATCCGGCGGCAGCCGGCCTATTTTGTTGAAAAACGTAATCGATTTGCCGTCGCGATCTGAGATGCTTACGGCCCAGGACAGTGTGTAGGAGCGCTTCCTGATGATGGGAACCAAGAGCGGCGATCAAGACCGACTTTTCTATTCCTTCAACCTTGATAAGCACGTTCCAGCCGATCACTTGCTGCGCAGGATTGATCAGTACCTCGTCTCGGCTCTCTACGCTCCCACCTGGCGCCTTATTACAGTCACACAGGACGCCCATCGGTGGATCCGGAGCTCATGATCCGGATGCTGCTGGTCGGCTAATGAAGGTTCCCATTCTTGGCCGAAAATGGACAAGTTTTAAAAGCTGAGTGACACACGCACATGCGCTTTAAATGGCATAAAATTCCGTTTCGTGTCTTACCCTCAACAAGGGAAACGGATGGCGACATTACTTTATGATCTCAGCGTGCCGACCTTCCTCCAGACCTTG
>Ga0302310_10001871_pt1 | contig 17379 bp, 17 predicted proteins | sample III_Palsa_N1_2_FD_200451 | JGI IMG/M metagenome (GOLD analysis project Ga0302310, IMG submission 200451) | Peat permafrost microbial communities from Stordalen Mire near Abisko, Sweden - III_Palsa_N1_2 | ecosystem: Environmental > Terrestrial > Soil > Palsa > Peat permafrost | place: Sweden...
TTCCACCGACCGAGACGCTCGCGCCCGCGCCGCCGAGCGGGCGGTGGAGTTGCGTCTCGCAACCGGCAAATTGAGTCCCGCCGAGGCCGCCGACGCGCTGGAGCGGCAATTCCTCAACTGGCGCGGGGACGGGCGCGAGCTGGCGCTGCGCGAGCGTGCGGCGGATTTGCGCGTGCAGGCGCATGATTGGCGGAGCGCGCTGGCATTGTTGCGCGAAGCCGAGACGGTTTACCCCGACGATGTTCCGGCGATCCAGGATCGGATGGCGGATACTTTGTCCAACATGTTGCGGGCCAATGGGGCGACCGCTTTGGCGCCGCTCGATCTGGTGGCGCTCGCCGACGAAAACGCCGATCTGATCGCGAACAGCAAGCAGTCCGAGCAGCTCGACGGCATATTGGCCGACAAGTTGATCGCGCTTGACTTGCCCGAGCGTGCGGCGCCGGTGCTGCAAAAGCTGATGAAAAGCGCGATGCCGGGCGTCGGCCAGGCTCGGCTGGGCGCCAAGCTCGCGGAGGTTCAGCTCGATCAGGACCAGCCGCAAGCGGCGCTTGATGCGCTGGCGTCGTCGGTGTCGGATGGTTTGCCTGATGATGTGGTCACTGAGCGGGCGATGTCGGCGGCGCGCGCGCAGGCGGCGCTGGGCAAGCCCGACTTGGCTGCGCAGATACTGATGCCGATCGGGGATCCGGCGGCAGATGATTTGCGTGCCCAGATTTACGAGAACGCCAAGAACTGGCCGGGAGCGGAGGCGGCGCTGGCCGATTTGGCGGCGAAGTCGGTGCCCGCAACGGGTGATCTGACGGATGCTCAGCGCGACATCGAGGTACGTCTGGCGAGTGCCACTGCCCAGGCTGGTGACGCCGCTCGGTTGAAGTTGTTACGTTTGATGATTGCTCGCATGGGTGTCGGCGATCGCGCCGACATGTTTCGTTTGTTAGTTGCCGAGCCAGTTCGCGGTCTATCCGATTTACCCCGAGCCCGCGCAGAAGATGGGCTAGCCAATTCCATCCCCGGGGCCATTGGCAGTTTGCATTAGTCTAATTGTCAAAGTTTTTTTGCTTCTTTTTGTTCACAAAAAGAAGATTCTTCACTTTGCCGCTTCGAATTTACCGTTTTCCTGCAGCACTTCCAGTATTCCGCTCCTGATGTCGAACAGTGTCCCGTGCAATGTCAGTTCGCCCACCGCGATCCGGTCCGCGATCCAAGGAAACGTGGCCAAGTTTTCGAGCGACAGTTTGACCGCCTCATATTCGCAGGCGCGCACCGGGTCGCTGCCGTCGTCGCATTTCAGCACGCGCTCGCGCGCCGGTTCGGCGATCGAGATCCAGGGAGAGATGAAATCCGGACAGCTCGCCGGCACGCCGTGCATCAGCGCGGAGATGCCGCCGCACATGGCGTGGCCCATCACCACGATTTTGGGCACCTTCAGCGCACACACCCCGAATTCCAGTGCCGCGCTGGTACCATGATAGGTGCCGTCGGGGCTATAGGGGGGAACCAGGTTGGCGACGTTGCGGACGATGAATAGTTCGCCGGGGCCGGCGTCGAACACCATGGCGGGGTCGCAGCGGCTATCGCAGCAGGCGATCACCATTGCTTGGGGTCGTTGGCCGCGCACGGCCAATTGTTTGAAAACTTCGCGCTGGGCGGGCCACTCGGTGGCTCGAAACCGCGCATAGCCCGGGAGAAGAGCGTCCATGCCCGATCTTTATCGGGCCGCGCATTTTACAGCAAGCCGCGAGCAAGCCGGGTTTAGTTGGTCGGTTGCGGCTTCGGGGTGATCGCGCGTTCGGGCTCGGCCGCCTCGGGCTTCGGGGGCGGCGGTTGAGGCACTTCGCGCAGCAAGCCGTTGGCCAGGGCCATACGGCGTAGATCTTGAGTCATGGTGTTTACGCCTTCGTCGGTAACCCGATCAAAACAGAAATTGGTTGATCGCGTATTACCTACTGTGACCCCTGGCAGGGCGGCGTTGCGGCGGCATTATGGCATTTTCAAGGCGGGAAGTTAAGTTCCGCGAAGTGAGCTTTTTGGGCCACAGTCCTCATTTTGCGGCAAATGTTTGAAATCGGCCAGCCACCGCCCGACGCCTGCGAAATAGGCGCCGGCGAGCATGGGTTGGTAGGTTCCCGCGGTGTGGTGGGTGCCGGCCGGGGGTGTCGCGAGGATGGCGTCAAGCCACATTTGCGCCCGATCGGGCGGCAGCAGGGTGGCCCAGCCGGTGCCGATTTCGCGATGGGCGGGAAGGTCGGAGGCGATCACCGGCGTTCCCAGCGCGAGGGCTTCCTGTACCGGCAGGCCGAAGCCTTCGGCCAGCGACGGCATCAACAGCGCTCGCGCCGAGCGGATCAGCCGGCGTAGTGCAGTGGTGGAAAGCGCGCCGGCGTGGATCACGTGGCGGGGCAGCGTTGCCATCGCGTCGATCACCGGCTTCGCGCCTTGCGCCGCGGACCCCACCACCACCAGCTTCGGCGCGTGCTCGCCCATACGGTCGACCAGCGAGTGCCAGACCTGGAGCAACATCAAGAGGTTCTTGCGCGGCTCGATCGCGCCGCAGGTTACGAAATAGCCCAACGACGCGAGCTCCGGGTCGGCCGGGTCGGGCGCGAGAAACCCCGGCGCCAGCGGCAACGGCAGCGCGATACTGGCCGGCGCACCCGCGCCGCGTGCGGCCAGCTCGCGGAGCACCGACGTCCGGGCGGCTTCGGTGGTGGTGATCAGGCCGTCAATGTGCCGCGCCGCGACCCGCATCATCTGCCGGTGCGCCGCCGCGCCGCTGCGCGAGACCAGTTCCGGATGCTCGATCGGGATCGCGTCGTGCAGCATCACGATCGCGTCAATGTCCGGCCGGCGTGCCAGCCAGCCCACCGCCAGCGGCGCCGCCCAACCCAGCTGCCCGACGTTGAGATAGAGCGCACCCTGCTGCGCCTCTCGCACCGGGCGCCCGAGCGGAATCCCGGTGGTGCGGACCAGCCGCCATTGCCGTGGCAGCGGCGAACCACGATCTCGCGCCGCCGTCACTGCCGGTTCCCCGTGCAGCCTTCTCTTCACGGCATCAAGATCGCCGCCATCCCCGGTCTCGCGCCAAATTTCTGCGAGCCGCGCCAGCCCCCGCAGCACCAAAGCGCGGTCGTAGAGCCGCACCCCCCACGGCGTCGGCATCACCCCCGCGACATCGCCCCGCCAATCGGTGAACAAATGCTGCGCATAGGCGAAATCGACCCGGTCGATCCCGCGCGGCACCGCCGACCACGGCCCGATGAACAGCCGCAGAATGTCATAGACGATCGGCCTCACAGCCGCTGATCTTCCCGCCTCGCCAACGCCCGGGATTCCACCGCCACCATCACCACGAACGACAGAAACACCAGCGGAAACAATGCGAAACCGAACAGATCGATCAGCGTGATACCGACCCACGGCAGCTCCAGCCGACCCGCGAAAAACACCGCGACCGAATAGAGCAGCAGCGCGATCCGGATCTCGGTCGGCCCGATCCCGAAGTAGCTGATCTGGAACACCTTCGTCGCCACCGCGCGAATGAAGGTCAGCAGCGCCGCCATCCAATAGCTCATCAAAATCAGACAAGCCGCGTCGAACCGCAGATAAGGCGACAACCCCAAGCCGAGAAAAATGAACACCTGCGAAATTACGTCGGTCGAATGGTCGAGGAAATAACCATACACCGGCCGCTCGATCCGCCGCACCCTCGCCAGCGTGCCATCGAGCGAATCGCCGAACCAGTTCAACCCCAAACCGGCAACGGCAAGCCACAGAAAACCCGGCCCGCGCCACGACGCCACATAGGCGAGCCCGGTCAGCAACGCACCACACAACCCCAGCACCGTCAGCCGGTCGGGAGTAACCCAAACCGGCAAACGAGCGGCAGTGAAGACCAGCAACCGCTTCTCAAGGGCCGCCAGCCAGGACTCGTGGATGCGAACTACGGACATGGCCGGGACCATAGAGACAACAAAGAGAAGAGGAAGAGTCTTCTTTTTGTGAACAAAAAGAAGCAAAAAAACTTTGACCCATAGCACCTAACCACGGCTTGCCACCACAACAGCTCCCATGTAGCCACACCCGCATGACCAAGCATCTGCTGATCGATCAGAGCAAAATCGTCTCCAGTATGGGGACGGGTATCGCAACTTACGCGAAAAATCTGGCCATCGCCGCCGGCGACAAAGGCCTTGCCGTCGACGCCCTGCTGTCCGCCCACAGCAAAATCGACCGCCACAACCCGATCCTGACTGAAGTCCAACTGTTCGATGCACCACGCCCGGAGAAATCCCGACTGGCCCCGTTTGCTGCCGACATCGCTGGCGCCCTGCGCGCCGGCGCGGGCTTCCGCCCGGTTCAACTGCCGCCCCAACACACCGTGATCAAGGCCGCGGGCGAATCCTCGCCGTTCGACCGCGTCTTTGCCGCGACCAAACTGTTCGAACAGGCGCGCGCCCACTTTTACGCCTTCGGCCGGTTCGCCCGCGTCCGCCTGCCCGAAACCCCCACCCTGTTCCACGCCACCCACCCGCTGCCGGTCGAAGTCCCCGGCTGCCCGAACCTCGTCACCATCCACGATTTGGTGCCGCTGCGCCTGCCCTACATGACACTCGACAACAAACGCTACTTCTACAAATTGATCCGGCGCCACCTCGATCGCGCCGACCATATCGTGACCGTCTCGGAATATTCCCGCCAGGACATCATCTCGCTGTTCGGCGTGCCGGAACACCGCATCAGCAACTCCTATCAGGCGGTGTCGATCCCGGCCAAATTGCTGAACCGCCCGCGCGACATGCTCGCCGCTTGGGTGGGCAATATCTTTGACCTCGAATGGGGCGAGTATTTCCTCTTCGTCGGCGCGCTCGAACCCAAGAAAAACGTCGCCCGCCTGATCGACGCCTACGCCGCCTCGGGGTCGAAAAAGCCGTTGGTAATCGCCGGCGGCGCCGGCTGGCAGAACGATCTGGAAATGCAGCGCATCAACGACCCGCGCTTTTCCCATTTCCGTATCATCGAAAACACCATCTCGCGCTTCGAACGCGTGCGCCGGATCACCTACCTGCCGTTCGAACAACTGATCGCCCTGATGCAAGGCGCCCGCGCGCTGCTGTTCCCCTCGGTATTCGAAGGCTTCGGCCTGCCTGTGCTGGAAGCCATGGCGCTCGGCACGCCGGTGATGACCTCAAACGTGACCTCACTGCCGGAGGTGGCGGGCGACGCTGCACTGCTGGTGGATCCGAACGACACCGCCGCCATGGCGCGGACCATCCGCGATCTGGACCAGGATAACGACCTGCTGAAAGCGCTGAGCGAAAAAGGCAAGACCCAAGCTGCAAAGTTTACGCCGGAGATTTACGCCGAAAGAATAGGTGAAATTTATTCGCATGTAATAAAGTGAGGGGAAGAGTCTTCTTTTTGTGAACAAAAAGAAGCAAAAAAACCTTGTCAATTAGGGCGGATCCTGTCTTCCGCCATTTCACGCCCATCCTCACTCCCCTTCATACCACGCCGCATGGCGCGAAGGCGCCGTTGACGTTGGCGGCCTCGGCGAGGAGGTCGAGGAACTCGGCCTTTTTTTAGTTGTGCCGACTGCGCGAAATGCGGGCATGGGATAGGGTGCTCGAGCTGTTTATAACATATGTTAGTTTATGTTACTAACGTTCTTTCCGGGGGCGGCCACGCCGGCGGGGCGAGAACTGAGGGGCGGACCTGGCCGTATCCAGCCCGGCGGACTTGAAAGTCGAAAACCAGGATTCTGCCGGCTCGACCAGCGTGGCGGATCGGGCTAAAGGCAGAAGCGCTAGGGGTTCTAAATCCAGCCTTTGCCGCGCCGGTTATGAGCGGCACCGCCGGAACCGTCACAACCAGGAGGAACACAATGTTGACCGCTGCGGATTTCACGAATAACGCGCAGAACGAGCCGGCGATTCTCGGTTTGTTCAGCAACAACATCGTTATGATTTCTTACGCCGAGCCACAAAATACCGCCGGCGTTCACAGCCTCAGCGTCGTCCCTGGCTTCAATAACAACAACGCCTGGATCGGCAAGAACAGCGCCGGCCAAATCATCGACGTTAATACCGTGAAGAACTTCCCGCCTGCGGGCGGCGCGACCTTCCAATCCTATTGGTGCCCCTACGAGTCCAATAACTGTAAGCTGGCTTGGCTCGGCACCCAGGCGAACTACATGTTTACAGCCAAGATGGATGGCTGCACTTTCGCAGTCGGTTCGTCCGCCCCCAGCGGTGAGCGCATGGTGGCGCATGCGAACGTGGGTGGCAAAGGCGGTGAACAGCTAAATTTGATTCGTGGCAAAATCGCCTTTCGCAACGACCAGAACATGAAAACCTTAGCCCCTTCGGCTTATTATTACGGCGGCCGGGACGATACCACGAACACAATGTGGAAAATCCAGGCCACCACTTTCGGCATTAGGCTCGCGGACGGCACCTGGAAATTCTACAGCCAGACCATCAAATACAATGCCTCGCAGAAGACGATGGAACTGATCGCGGTGGTACCGATCCTCTGAGGATGCGCTTACCTCAGTTCCAATCGCGTCCGCGTCGTCAGAAGCGATTTGACCTTGATGCGTGCCATTACTGCGATGCACTCCGCGGGAGAGTAAAGCCAAATCCAGATCATATTATCAAAGTTTTTTTGCTTCTTTTTGTTCACAAAAAGAAGATTCTTCCCTCCCCTACAATGTCGCATAAATTCGCGTCGCCAATTTTACATCCTCGAACACGCGCCCGCGTCCATTCTTCAGCACCAGCGCGTGATCGCAATATTCCTCGATGATATCCAGTGCGTGCGCCGCGAGTATCATCGAGCAATGCTTGCGGCGATGAAAAATTTCGTGCTGGCATTTCTCCTGAAACCTTTTATCGCCCACCAGCAGCACTTCGTCGATCAGCAGGCACTCGAAATCGATCGCGAGTGACAGCGCGAATGCCAATCTCATGCGCATGCCGTCCGAATAGAGCCGCATCGGCTCGTGCAGATCGCGGCCGAGTTCGGTGAAGTCCGCGACGTATTCCATCACCTGCACGAACGGCGCGCGATAGAGCCGGGCGATGAAGCGCACATTGTCGTAGCCGGTCATCTCGCCCTCGAACCCGCCGCCCAGCGCGAGCGGCCACGACATCGCGAGTCCGCATTCGATCACGCCCGCGGTCGGCCGCTGCAAGCCCGCCAGCAGCTTGATCAGGGTTGATTTTCCCGCGCCGTTGCGGCCGAGGATCGCCAGCCGCTCGCCCGCCTCGACTCGGAAGCTGATCCCGTCGAGCACGCGTTTCGGTCCGCTGTCGGTCGGAAATTCCTTGACCAGGTCGCGCACCACGATCGCGCGCGGCTCATTCAAGCGCTACGTCCCCACGCCAGCGCGAGCCCCAACGCGGCGGCGCCCAGCAGCACCAGTGGCTGATCCGGCCGGGTCGGGCCGTCGGGGACATTGGGTTCCGCCAGCGGCGCCACATATTCGGACGCCGCCGAAGCCTGATCGAAGCGCGCGACCAGGTTCTCGGCCGCGTTCCGCAGGCCTGAAGCCAGATCGTACGCCTGCTTCGCGTCCGGGGCGGCGGCGCGGACGGTGATCACCCCCGAGCTGGTTTCGTAATCGACCTGCACTCGCGCGCTGAAATCGCCGAAGCGTGCGTCGTTGCTGTCACCCTTGAACACGCCGCCGGATGCCGCCATCGCGTCGCGCGACAGCAGATAATCCCGCACCGCGTAGCTGTCCGCGCTGCCGGTCTCGGTCGGCGCGCCGGTAAAATCCGAATTGGCAGAAGGCAGCGTCAGCGGTTCGGCCTGATGGCGCAGGATGAAACTGGTCTCCGATACATAGCTTGCCGGCATCAGGAAGCGCATCGCGAGCCAAGCCAGCGCGATCGGCGTCGCGAACAACGCCGCCCGTTCGATCTGCCGGCGATACGACTTGCGCGCTTTCGGCGGCGGCGGCGCGGTCCGCTCGAGCGCGATCAAATCCGCCCAAGCTTCACGCATGACGGTGGGCGGAGAGTTGGTTTGATCGGTGGCGCTCATCGGAATGAAAAGCTAGCATTCGGGCTGATCGAAGTCGATTGCGAGGAAACCGAGTGTCCGACCCCGTCACCGCGAGGCGCCGAAGATTAGCCTGGCGTCTGGCACTGGTGCTGCTGCCCAGCCTGTTGGCGGCGATCTACTACGGCATCTTCGCCGCCGACCAGTACGTGTCCGAAGCGCGCCTGATCGTGCGCGACGCTGCCGACCAGGCCGCCACGGGCGGGATCGCCCAGCTCGCGGCGCAAAGCCGCGCCACCAACGCGGCGCTGGCGCTGCGCGATTACCTGCTGTCACGCGACGCCATGCACAGCCTCGCCGCAGGCATCGATCTCCGCCAGGTCTGGGCGGGGCAAGCCCGCGACCCGTTCACCGCGCTCGCGGCCGGCAGCTCCGACGAAGCGCTCTACGGCCGGTACGGCGATCTGGTGTCGGTGGTGGTGAACGGCACCTCGGGCGTGATCACCCTTAAGGTCCGGGCCTTCCAGCCTGGCGACGCGATGCGGATCTCCCAACGGCTGCTCGCGCTCTCGGGCGCGACCGTGGCGCGGATTTCCGACCGCAGCCGTCTCACTGCGATCACCCTGGTGGCGCCCGATCTGCCCGACCGGCCGGCCGAGCCCCAGCGGCTTCGCATCATCCTGACAGTCTTGGGATTCAATCTGATCTTCGCCGCCATGGCTTGGCTGGTTGGCACCGGATTGGGCGAACATGCGGCAAAAGACCGCGAATGACGCCCGCCGCGCTGGCGTCCTGGTGCTGGTGGCATTGCTCCACCTCGGGCTGCTGTGGCTGCTGATCAACAGCACTTCGAGCTATCAGATCGTCCGCAACGTCAGCACCCTGGTGCGGCTGATCGAACCCGAGCCGGTCAAACGCAAGCTCGGCGCCACCCTCAAAAGCCCGGTGATCACCCCTTCGATCTTCATCCTGCCCAAGGTCGAACCGCCCAAGGTGGTGGTGATGATCGTAAAGCCGACGCCGCAAGCACCACCCGCGCCAGCACCGGTTGCGGTGGCGAGCGGCTCCAGTGCTCCCAGCCTCGGTGACACCACCCCGCCAGCCGCCATACCGCCGGACGACTTCAGCGCCTACGTCAAGCTCATCCACAACCGGATGCAGGCCACGCTCGACGACATCGCCTCGCGCCGGATCAGCCAGTTGCCGGGGTCGGTGATCGTGGCAATGGAGATCGACCGCACCGGCAAGATCATGCAATGGGAAATTGAAGGCGGCCGCCATCCGCCCTGGCTCGAATTTGAAATCAGGCAGCTGATGCAGCAAAGCGATCCGCTGCCGCCGTTTCCGGCGAGCATCCGGGCGCAGCGTTCCGGTTTCGAGATCCCGGTTAATTTCGCCGCCAGCGGAATGCTGAACGGCTTCTGAGTATCGGTAAACAATGAGTTAATATCAATGAGTTAGGTAAAGTGAAGAATCTTCTTTTTGTGAACAAAAAGAAGCAAAAAAACTTTATCAATTTGATCCATTGCGAATCCTCGCAGGACAGGCAGGGAGCCAATTGAATAAAAGTTTTTGCTGCTTTTTTTCAAAAAAGAAGACTTCACTTAACCCCCACGAAAAAGCCCCGCGGGTGTGATCCCACGGGGCAAGTCACTGAGGGAGGCACGCCCCCGCAAAGGGGCGTTCCGGGCCCGAAGGCCCACACCAGTCACATAGGGATACCACGGGACCGGGGAACGACTGAGCGGTCAGCCCAGTCAGTCGGGAATAGACTTATGTGACAGAACTATCCGGTGTCAATCGCGAAAACACCCGCAATTGTAAAAGTTGTCTGTACCTTCGCGACCTACTAGTACCGGTCATGCAGCTGCGCCAGCAGAAAATCCCTGAAAACAGCCACTCTTTTCGAATTTCGCAATTCTTCCGGGTACACAAAATAAGCGTCGACCCGCGGCGCCTTCACTTCCGGCAGCACCCGCACCAGCCCCTCGGTCTCGGCGTGCATGTAATCGGGCAACACGCCAATGCCGAGCCCGGACCGGATCGCGAGCAAAATCCCGTGCAGCGAATTGACCTCGAGCAGCGCCCGGCGGGTCTGCCCGGGCTTGCAGCCGGCTTCCGCCAGCCAATTGATGTCGGCCACCGGCAAATGATAGTCGCCGAACAGGATGATCCGGTGATTGTCGAGATCCTCCGGCCGGTTCGGCACCCCGTGCTTCTTCAGATACGACGGCGCCGCGAATACTTCCCAATGGATCGCCATCAGATGCCGCTGCACCAGATCGGGCTGCTTCGGCGGATGCATCCGGATCGCGACGTCGGCCTCGCGCATCGCGAGGTCGAGGTCCATGTCGTCCAGGATCAGCGAAATCGACACTTCGGGGTAAGTTGCGAGGAAATCCCCCACCCGGGGCGCGAGCCAGGTGGTGCCAAATCCCGACGTCGTCGTTACTTTCAACCTTCCCGCCGGCTTTTCTTTGCTCTCGGTGAGCAAAGCCTCGGTCATCGCCAGCTTGGCGAACACCTCCCGCACGGTGCGGTTGAGCTGATCGCCCTGCTCGGTCAGGATCAGGCCGCGCGCGTGGCGATGGAACAGCGGCACCTGCAGCGCCTCTTCCAGCGCCGAAATCTGCCGCGAGACCGCGGATTGACTGAGATTGAGGGTATCTCCGGCGTGGGTGAAGCTTCCAGCCTCCGCCACAGCGTGGAATACACGCAGTTTGTCCCAGTCCATGATGTCCGATACCCTCCGAAGCCCGGTCCTGCGGGCGCAGCCATTGAAAGCCTAGTTATTCTGCCGCGAGCAACGCAACATCTTCTTGCGCCGCGAGCCATTTCTCCGCCTCCAACGCCGCCATGCAGCCGGTTCCCGCCGCCGTCACCGCCTGGCGAAAGACCCGATCCTGCACGTCGCCCGCGGCGAACACGCCGGGCACCGAAGTCCGGGTGCTGCCTGGCTCGGTGATCACATAGCCTTCCGCATCGAGCGCGACCGCGTCCTTGAAGATCTCGGTATTCGGCGCGTGCCCGATTGCGATGAATACGCCGTCGACCCCCAGCCGGACTACTTCGCCGCTGGTCCGATCGCGCAATGCTATCCGTTCCACCACATTTTCGCCAATAATTTCTGCCACTTCGGCGTTCCATACCACCTTGATCTTGGGGTGGGCGAACAGCCGCGCCTGCAAAATCTTCTCGGCCCGCAATTTGCCGCGGCGATGGATCAGAATCACCTCCTCCGCCAGATGGCTGAGATAAAGCGCTTCTTCGACCGCGGTGTTGCCGCCGCCCACCACCGCGACCCGTTTGCCGCGGTAAAAAAATCCGTCGCAGGTCGCACACGCCGAAACCCCGCCGCCCTGCAACCGCCGCTCCGACGGCAGACCAAGCCAGCGCGCCTGGGCCCCGGTCGCGATCACCACCGAGTCGGCCACAAACAGATCGCCGCTGTCGCTTACGCAACGGAACGGCCGTGCCGCGAAATCGACCTCGACGATCAGATCCTGCACGAGGTGGGTGCCGACATGCTGCGCCTGCGCCGCCATCTGATCCATCAGCCACGGTCCCTGTACCGCTTCGGCGAACCCGGGATAATTCTCCACATCGGTGGTGATCATGAGCTGCCCGCCGGGCTGCAAGCCGGCCACCAGAATCGGCGCCAGATTCGCCCGCGCGGCATAGATTGCCGCCGTATAACCGGCCGGCCCGGCGCCGATGACCAACAATTTGGTGCGATATTCAGCCATGAAACGAATCGAAACCCCCAGATCGAGCAACATATCGGTCCGCACGCCGCAGGTGCAAGGAGGAGAAGGAAGGAAAGACGGGGCTTTGCCCCGGACCCCCAGACCAAATGTCATGGGTTCCAAGGGCCTCTCGGCCTTTGGTGGGGGTCCAGGGGGCAAAGCCCTCCTGGTCGGGGTGTGGGGTGAAACCCCGCCCTTCCTTACTTCTCCTCTTGCCTGTTGCCGATCTTGCAACAATATTGCGTGGCAAGGGGTTCTGATGAAAACTCCGTGTCCTGGGATGGAAGATCTTGGTTGTCGGTGCTCATGAAAGATAGTCTGGCGGAAGCGTTCGAGATGGACGCGATCGATCGCCGTATTCTGGCCGAGTTGCAGGCCGATGGGCGGATGACCAACGTGGAGCTGGCGCGCCGGGCGGGCATTTCGGCCCCGCCGTGTTTGCGCCGGGTGCGACGGCTCGAGGAAGCGGGGATTATCCGCGGCTATCACGCCAACACCGATCCGCAGAAGCTGGATTGGGAGATTGTATTTTTCGCGATCGTCGGGCTCGACAGCCAGAAGGAGGCGGTCTTGACCGCGTTCGAGCAATACGTCGGTGCTTGGCCGGAAGTGCGCGAGTGTCACATGATCCGCGGCGGCGGCGACTTTCTGTTGCGGCTGGTGGCGCGCGACACCGCGCATGAGAATCATCTGACCCAGCGTCTTACCGGTGCGCCGTCGGTGGCAAAGGTGCAGACCTTGCAGACCATCCGGACTAGCCGCGACCTGGCGGGCGTCCCGCTCTGACCGGGTCCTTGTCCATATCCGAGCGGTCTTTGCCGCAGGTGGCGGAAGGGGCCGAGCTCACCGTCGTAGTGCCCTGCTACAACGAGCGCCCCAACGTGCCGGTGCTGGTGGAGCGGCTGCGTGCGGCGCTGTCCGGGATCGCTTGGGAGGCGGTATTCGTCGACGACAACAGCCCGGACGGCACCGCCGACGTGGTGCGCGGGATCGCCACGCATGATGCCCGTATTCGCTGCATTCGCAGGGTGGGACGGCGCGGACTGGCCTCGGCGGTGACCGAAGGCGCGCTCAGCTCCTCGGCACGGTTCGTGGCCGTAATCGACGGCGATCTGCAGCACGACGAGACTCGTCTGCCGGCGATGCTGGCGTTGCTGCGCCGGGGCGACACCGATCTGGTGGTCGCGAGTCGCTACGTCGATGGCGGCGACAGTTCCGGGCTCGCGAGCTCCTATCGCCAGGGCCTCTCCAATCTCGGCACGCTGGTGTCCCGCGCGGTATTGCCGGTGCCGCTTACCGACCCGATGAGCGGGTTCTTCATGCTGCGGCGTGAGGTTTACGACCAGGCCGCGCCTCGCCTTGCCAATCAGGGCTTCAAGATTCTGGTCGATCTGGTCCTGTCGGTGCCAGGAAAGATTCGTGTCGCCGAAGTGCCGGCGCGCTTCGGCGCGCGACTGGCGGGCGAGAGCAAGCTCGACAACATGGTGCTGCTGGAGTTTCTCGGGCTGCTGCTGCAGAAACTGACGGGCGGGCTGATTCCGCTCAATTTCGTCGGCTTCTGCCTGGTCGGCGCGTTCGGCGTGCTGGTGCAATATGTCGTGCTGCTGGTCGGCCGCCGTGCCGGGCTCGATTTCTCGCAAGCGCAGACGGTCGGCACCATTATCGCGATGGCGACCAATTTTCAGCTCAACAACTCGCTCACCTACCGCTACCGGCGCCTGCGTGGCGCCAAGCTGTTCCAGGGCTGGATCATCTTCATGCTGGTGTGCGGGCTGGGGGCGGTCGCCAACATCGGCATCGCGCGTGCGCTCTATGCGGAGAATTCCGGCTGGAACGCCGCCGGCGTGGTCGGCGCGGCGGTGGGCGCGGTGTGGAATTACGCGGTCTCGGCGACGCTGGTCTGGCGTTCCAGGTGAGGCTGCCGCGCGGTTCGGCGTGGATCTGGGGCGGGCTGACCATGCTGTGCCTGTTCCGGCTGTGGGCTGCGAGCCGGGTCTCGCTGTTCCCGGACGAGGCCTATTACTGGGTCTGGTCGCGGGCGCTGGCGGCTGGATATTTCGATCATCCGCCGATGGTGGCGCTATGGATCCGGGCGGGTACCGCGATCGGCGGCCAGACCGCGCTCGGCGTGCGGCTGCTGGGTCCGATTTCGCAGCTGGTCGCGGCGTGGCTGATCGCCCGCACTGCGCGCGACCTGCTGCCGGAGGCGGGCGAACAAGGCTGGCTCGGCGCCGGGCTGCTGATGAACGCGACCCTGTTCTGGGGGGTGGCGGGCGAGGTGATGACGCCCGACGTGCCGCTGCTGTTCTTCTGGGTGGCGGCGCTGTGGGCGATGGGCCGGCTGATCGCGACCGGACAGGCTGCCTGGTGGCTCGCGGTCGGTCTCTTCGTCGGGCTGGCCCTTGCGAGCAAATACACTGCGATCCTGTTTCCCGCCGGCATTCTGATCTGGATGCTGGAGCCCTCCAGGCGGTTCTGGTGGCGCAGTCCCTGGCCCTACTTCGGCGGCGCGATCGCGACCGCGCTGTTCGCTCCGGTGTTGTGGTGGAACTTCACCCATCACTGGGCGAGCTTCGTGCGCCAGGGCGGCCGGCTGGATGATTTCAAGCTCGGCCGCGCGCTGGGCTCCGAGTTCGGGCTGGTGTTCGGCCAGATCGCCGCGGCGACGCCGGTGGTGGCGGCACTGTGCGCCCTCGGTGCGGTCGCGGTGGCGCGGCGCTGGCGCGAACCCGCCGCCGGCTTGCTCGCGGCAATGATCTGGCCGGGTGCAGCCTTGTTCGTCGAACACGCGCTGGGCGACCGCGTGCAGGCGAACTGGCCGGCGGTACTCTACCCGGCAGCGGTGATCGCGGCGGGATTGGTGGCGAGCCGCTGGCGCTGGCCCGGGATCTGGTTCGGGCTTGCGGTCGGCGGGTTGGTGCTGGTCCAGTTTGCGTTCGGCCTGGTGCGCCTGCCGCGCAACTGGTCGGTGGTGCCGATGCGGCCGGAGACGGTGCGCGAATTCACCGCCGGCATCGCCCAGGCGGTGGGCAATTCGCCCTACATCGCCACCGACGATTACGGTCTGGCAGCATTGCTTGCGTGGTATCTTCCGGGCAACACGCAGGTCCTGGCGCTCGACTACCGCTGGCCGAACTTCGATCTGCCGCCGGCCGAGCCGGTAATCCGCTCCGCGCCGGGCATTCTGATGCTGCGTCTGCGGCCGGATCCCGGGTCGCATTGGGCTGACAAGACATTGTTCGAACGGCTGCCGAGCGTGCGCGGCCAGCAGATTGAACTGCTCTACCACCTAAGCGGGATCAAGCCGGGCGATTGGCAGGTCCAGGGCGCGGTCATGCCGCGGCGCGACAAAATCGTCGGCGATTAGCCTCGGGTTAAGCTTGCTCTTGCATGTTCAAACCTCGATTTCGTTGATTGCGGGGCATAGATGACCAAGAAAGGCGACAACCGCAAAGGCGGCGACCGGCCGACCGTGGTGATCAAGAAAGAGGAAATTATCGAAGGCGGCCATCATGGTGGCGCCTGGAAGGTGGCGTACGCCGACTTCGTCACCGCGATGATGGCGTTCTTCCTGCTGATGTGGCTGCTCAACGCCACCACCGAGGCGCAGCGCCGCGGGCTCGCCGATTACTTCAGTCCTTCCAACGTCATGGCGCCGACCAGTTCAGGATCCGGTAAGCCTTTCGGCGGCCGGACCCCGTATTCCGAGGGGCAGCTGGTGTCCGACAATGGCGCCACCCAGGTGATCCCGGGCCCGGCGCAGCCGCAGCCTGACGTGGAGGAAGACGACACCCTCAGCAGCACCGCGACGCCGCTGCATTCGGGCGACGGCAGCGACCAGGACAGCAGCGACAGTGCGACCGGCGACGCCGCCGCGGCGGCCACGCCCACGGCTGCCGAGATCGCTGCCGCCGGCGCCGCGGCCGAGAAGAAAACCTTCGAAGCGGCTGCCGCCGAGATCAAACAGGCGATCGCCTCCGATCCGGCGCTCGCCACCCTGGGCCAGCAACTGTCGGTGGACATGACGAGCGAGGGCCTGCGGATTCAGATCATGGACGCCGATAAGCAGGCGATGTTCGCCACCGGCTCGGCCGATCTCGACGATAACGCCAAGCTGCTGCTATCGAAGATCGCCCCGGTGCTGCAAAAACTCGCCGAACCGGTCTCGATCGCGGGCTACACCGACGCGCAGCCCTACGCTGCCGGCGATCGCACCAATTGGGAATTATCCGCCGATCGCGCCAACGCGACGCGGCGCTTTCTGGAACAGAATGGCCTGCCGGGAACCCGGATTGCCTCGGTCAGCGGTCACGCCGATCGCGATCTGCTGTTGCCCGGCCAGCCGCTCGCCGCGGTCAACCGCCGTATCGCGATCGTCGTCCTGCGGCAGGCCGCCGCACCTGCCGGTCCGGTGATCGTCGGCGCCGACGCGCCGCCGGCAGCGCCTGGCCAGAACTGAGCCGCCGGCATGTTACCGATCGGCGGACTGGTATTCATGCTCGCCTGTGTGTTCGGCAGCTTTGCTGCTTCCGGCGGGAACGTCGGCGCGGTGATGGCGGCCCTGCCGTTCGAAATGCTGACCATCCTGGGCGCCGCGATCGGTACTTTCGTGATGGCGAACTCGATCAACGCGCTGAAACACACCGGCGCCGGGATCGGCAAGGCGGTCAAGGGGGCGAGTTTCAAAAAATCCGACTACATCGATCTGCTCAGTCTGCTGTATTATTTTGTGCGGCTGGCCAACACCAAGGGCGCGATGGCGCTGGAACCGCACATCGAAAAACCCGAGGAAAGCGCGGCGTTCCAGAAATTTCCCAAAATTCTCGCCAACCACCACGCCAGCACGATGATCTGCGATTATCTGCGCATGGTCGGCATGAACGCCGACGACCCGCACCAGATCGAAGACGTGATGGCGCGTGAGCTGAAAAAAACCCTGAACGAAGAACTGCACCCCGCCCATGCGCTGCAATCGATGGCGGACGCACTGCCGGCCTTGGGCATCGTCGCCGCCGTGTTGGGCGTGATCAAGACCATGTCGCACATCAACGAACCGCCCGCGGTGCTGGGCGAGATGATCGGCGGCGCGCTGGTCGGGACATTCCTGGGGGTATTGCTCGCCTACGGCATCGCCGGCCCACTCGCGAGCTGCCTGAAGAACGTGGTCGAGGAAGAGGCCAAATTCTTCGAAGTAATCCGCGCGGTGTTGGTGGCGCATCTGCACGGCAACGCGCCGCAGGTAAGCGTGGAAACCGGCCGCAAGATGGCACCCAACCAGCATATGCCGAGCTTTCAGGAACTTGAGCAGGCGGTGCAGAGCTTGCAAATCGCGTAAGGCGCAACAAGGAAGAGTCTTCTTTTTGTGAACAAAAAGAAGCAAAAAAACTTTGTCAATTTGTGGCCACGCGCCGGGCCGGGGTAGGGTCCGGCGGCAATCATCCGGAGGAGCCAGCCGATGACCATCAGACGCGCATCCTGCTGCTGCGGCCAGCTTACTGTCGACTGCACGGGCGAGCCGATCCGGGTCTCGATGTGCCATTGCCTCGCTTGCCAGCAACGGACCGGCAGCGCGTTTGGTGTCCAAGCGCGGTTCCGCCAGGAACAGCTGGTGATCGCCGGGCGGACG
>Ga0302310_10001874_pt1 | contig 17366 bp, 13 predicted proteins | sample III_Palsa_N1_2_FD_200451 | JGI IMG/M metagenome (GOLD analysis project Ga0302310, IMG submission 200451) | Peat permafrost microbial communities from Stordalen Mire near Abisko, Sweden - III_Palsa_N1_2 | ecosystem: Environmental > Terrestrial > Soil > Palsa > Peat permafrost | place: Sweden...
CTCGGCGTGGACATCAGCGTGATCGGTAGTCGCGAGTGCGCTATCCAACGGTCGTCACCTCGTTTTTCGTCTTGTTCTCGAGCCACTCATAGTCGTACGCTTCGTGGTCCATGATCGGGATCTCGATAAAGTTTTCGGTCAGTGGCGGCGATTGAATCTGCCACTCGAGGCCTGTAGCCTGCCAGGGATTGCTGCCGGCGATCGCGCCGTACTTCAGCGACCACGCCAGGTAGAGCATCGGCAGCATGTAGCCAACGCCGAGTACCGTCGCGCCCGCAGTCGACAGCACATTCAGTACCTGAAACTCCGGCGGATACGCATGGTACCGTCGCGGCATGCCGAGGTAGCCGAGAATAAACTGTGGCAGGAACGTCAGGTTGAAGCCGATGAACGTGGTCACTGCGGCCAGCTTCGAGAGCGACTCCGGATACATGCGCCCTGTCATCTTTGGCCACCAAAAATGCACGCCCGCAAGAAACGCCATCAGCATGCCGCCGACCATCACGAAATGGAAGTGGGCGACGATGAAGTACGTCTCGGTCAGGTGAATGTCCATGCCCAATGAGCCAAGAAATACGCCGGTAAGGCCGCCAATGGTGAATAATCCCATAAAGCCGAACGCATACAGCATCGGCGTCTCAAACGTGATGGACCCCTTCTGCAGCGTGAACGCCCAGTTGAAGATCTTGATCGCCGAAGGTACCGCGACCAGCATGGTCAAGAGCGAGAAAACGAGCGCGGAGTAGTTGGAGACACCCATGATGAACATGTGGTGCTCCCAAACAAAAAATCCGAATAACGCAATCGCCACCGAACTGAAGGCAACCGCCGTATATCCAAACACGCGCTTTCGACTGAACGTCGAAATTACCTCGGAGATCACACCCATGCCCGGCAAAATCATGATGTAGACGGCCGGATGGGAGTAGAACCAGAACAAATGCTGGAACAGCAGGGGATCGCCGCCCTTTGCTGGATCGAAGACGCCGATTCCGAACAACCTCTCCAGCGCAACCAGTACCAGCGTAATCGCCAGCACTGGCGTGCCCAGAACCATCAACAGCGAGGCGGCATAGTGCGACCACACGAACAGCGGCATACGGAACCAGGTCATACCCGGGCATCGCATGCGATGGATCGTAACGATGAAGTTCAGGCCCGTAAAGATTGAGCTGAAACCCGCGATGAAGATTGCAGTGGCTGCCGTAATCACGTGCGTGTTCAGATAATGCGTCGATAGAGGCGTGGTGAACGTCCAGCCAGTATCGACACCACCCAGCACCAGCGCCCCCAGCGTCAAACCACCACCAACCAGGTAGAGGTACCAGCTCAGCAAATTTATCTTCGGAAACGCCAGATCCTTCGCGCCCAGCATAATCGGGATCAGAAAGTTCCCCAATGTCGCTGGCACCGACGGCACCAGGAACAAGAACACCATGATGATGCCGTGCATCGTGAAGAACTTGTTGTACGTATCCGCAGCCACCAGGTCTGGCTGCGGCGTCAAGAGCTCCAGACGAATCAGGCCGGCAAACGCGCCACCGATAAAGAAGAAGAACGTGATCGAGATCAAGTACAGGATCGCGATCCGCTTGTGGTCACCCGTCAACAACCAACTCAACAAGCCGTGCTCATTGTTGATGTAATTGCGCTTGGGGATCTGCGCCGTGCTCTGGTCGGGCAGAGAGACGATGGTATTACCGATCGCAGCACTCATGGCTTCACCGTTTCCGTTGTGCCCTCTGAGGGCGTTGTTGGAGCTGCTTCCCCGCTTGTAGCTGTGACGAGCGTCTGCTGCACGCGGTAGTTCGATTGCATATTCTTTATAAATTCCACGAGGTCGATCAATCCGTCTTCGCTGATCTGCCCCTGATAGGTCGGCATGATCGGCGCAAAGCCGGCGGTCACATGTTCGGACGGGTTCAGAATCGCGTTTCGCAGGTAGGCGTCATCCACCAGGATCTGGCGTCCATCAGTCAGCGTCAGTTTGGAGCCATAGACGCCCGCAAGGCTTGGCCCTCGCGCCGCTGCCGTGCCGTTGTGGCAGGAGTTGCATCCCATGCTCGCAAACAGGCGCTCACCGTTCTGCGCCAGGCTCTGGCCGGAGTTCGACTGCTCGAGCCACTTCTTGTAGTCTCCAGGCGTCATTACCGTCACTTCGCCTACCATGCCGGAATGCTGCGTGCCGCAATACTGGGTGCAGAAGATGTGGTACGTTCCCACCTGCGTCGCCTCAAACCACACTGTCGAGTAGCGTCCGGGAATCACTTCGCGCTTGATGCGGAAGTCAGGAATCGAGAAGCTGTGGAACACATCCTGCGATATCATCGTTAGCTGAATCGGCTTGCCCGTGGGTACGTGCAGCGCATTGATCTCATGCTGACCGCCCGGATGCTCCGCCTTCCACATCCACTGCTTGCCCACGATATAGATGTTCATCGCATTCGTTGGTGGATCATAGATGCGGAAGTAAAGCAGCGCGCCCCAAACGAATGTCACCAGGAAAATCGCCAGCGGAATAATCGTCCACGTTGCTTCGAGCAACGTCGATCCTTCGATCTGCGTCGCGACCGGATTCTTCTCGCGGCGATAGCGGACCGAGAACACCAGCAGCAGGATCGCCACAAACGTCGTTCCAAAAATCGTTATTGCCACTAAAAAGAAGTACAACGCGTCGACATACGGCGCGATGCCGCTGGCCTCTGCCGGAAACAGCGCCGAAGCGTGAAGCCAGTGCACCAGAAATTGCCACAGTACTGGACTAAGTCCCATCGTTTAGCCTTTATCCATTTCACCAGACTTTTTTTTGCCCGGCTGAGATATGTCTTGTTCGCGCGCAAGCTGGATATCGCGTCGAAACATTAAAAAGATGAAGCCGCCCAGCGACGCTACCGTAACGATACCGCCAAGCTGTACGACACGCACAACCATTAGGGAATGCTTGTCCGTCTGCGGATCGTAGTGGTAGCAGTACGTCAGAATGTTCGCCACAGGCGATCCAATATGGTTTCCGGAAGCGTCTATGAGGCCCAGCAGTACGTCCTTCGGCGAGTACTCCACGCCCAGGTAATACTGCGCCAGCTTTCCCGCCGGGGTCGCAATCTCAATCGAGCTCGCGTGCGCGTACTGCGTCAGTCTGCCATCCGGTCCCGGAACCCGCACATAACCGAAGCCAACCGTCTTGGTGACCGCATCAATAGCCGGGGCTTGCCCAGTCAAATAATGCCAGCCAGCGGCTGTCTCCGGATGACCGTAGCGGCGCAGGTAGAACGCCTTCTTCTCCGCAGCCAGTTTTGGTGTCTCGGTTGGGTCGATGCTGATAATGACAATCTGAAAATCTTTGCCCGGCACCAGGTGCACCATCTCGAGCGCGCTGGTGAGCCCGTCCATCTCTTCCGAGCACAACATCGGGCAGTTGTAATACACCGTCGTCAGCACCGCGGGATGCTTGCCATCGAAGTACTTTGCCAGCGTCACCGGCTTACCTTCGTCGTCGACGAACGCCGCATCCAGAGGCAGTTGCGCATTCAGATGCTGCGTCACCTGCACCTTGCTCAACACCGTCGGCAGCTGGTCATTCAGATTCTCGCCCGCGGTCTTCTCGCCAGTGGCCGAGACCTGCGCACGTCCCTGCAGCGGCGCGGCCATCAGGCCAAGCGCGAGCGCGAACCCCATGAGGGTTGTCGTGCTGCGAGTTGTGCGTCTTGCAATCACGCTTTGCTGCTCCCCTTCGTCGAGCTCTACTGCTTGCCCTCGGCATGGTTGTATTCGTTCTTTTCTTCGCGAGCTTCGATGGTCTGAAGCTCATATCCTGTCCGTGCAAAGCCATCAGTCAGCGGAGCCGTAACCGTCGGTGCGCTCTCGCCAGCCATCAAAGCCGTTGTCTTCTGCGCTGTCGCCTGTGGCAGCCCGCGCTGCAGGATCAATTGCATGGCGCGATCGATCGGAATGCGAATCGCACCCGCAGGTAGGTCCTGCGCGCTGCTGTTGTAATTCAGCAGCAGATCTTCGCGTGCGTGCAGGTCGGCAAGATCCTGGTTGCCGTCGTCGGTCTCAAGCCGCGGCGTCGGGAATACCTGCGTCATCTGCGACAGCTCGCGCTGCTCCATAACCGCATTCGATGTCAGGTCTTCGCGCTTGTCACCACGCGGCGTCGCCCCTAGCGTTACAGGTTGCGAGTGCCACTTGTCTGGCTCGCCGTCGTGCTTCACCAGCGCGTAGTTGATCGCCTTGCCCATCGCGAAGCAGAAAAAGAAGAAAATAATGACGAAGCCCGACAAGCCCGCAAGAAACGTGATGATGCCGCCAACGCTGACATCCTCCGTCTCATAGCCCGGGTGTTCGCTGTCGAGTTTGGGCGAAGGGTGCGCCTGCACTCCTTCTGGCTGCCCCATGTCGTGTCCCTCAGTGTGCATGTTCAGGCTCCAAAAGCTCTTCCGTATGCGGATCGTTCACGTTGATCAACGGCCGCTTCTTCAGCTCCGTCAGATAGAACCACATCCAGACCGCAACCACCGAGATTGGCACGGTCACGTACGCCAAAATTCCAAAGTTGCCGGTGATGTGCAGGTTACTCGCCGCGTCCTTGAAGTTCGGCTCGATCAGCCAGAACATGTCGATCAACCGCGCGCCGATCATGAATGTGCACAGCCAGATCATCTTGTGCTTTGAGCGCTTGATGTCGCGCGACAGCAGCAGGCAGAAGGGAATGATCCAGTGGCAGATTACGTCGAGCGAGCAAATTACCCACCATCCGCCATGGATGCGATGCAGGTACCAGGGAATCTCGTCGGGTACATTGCCTGACCAGATAATCAGGAATTCGGCAAAGGTCAGATAGATGTTCAGCATCGTGAAGGCGAATGCCAGCTTGCCTAGATCGTGCTGCTCAGTGATTCGGAACATTGTCTTCATCGGTTCATAGCGCGAGAGCAGCACCAGCGTGAGAATGCCAAGCGCCAGCACCCCGTACCCCTGTGCCACCAGGAACTGCAGCCCATATACCGACGAGTACCACGTCACATCCAGCGACTTCACAAACAAAATCACGAAGTCGGTCATCAGAATCACGTAGAACAGAATGAACGGCCCGGAAAGATTTTCAAACCGGACCCTCCACTTGTCGAAGCTAACGAGTGTTCCGGCCGCCGGATCGTTATCCCGCTGCACCGACCAGCGATTCAAGATCGTAATGACCAACGCCATCAGCCCGAGCACGATCGCCGCCTGCACCACGGCCGAGGTCGGATTGAGCATCGCGTGTTTGGAATTCGCCGTCAGCTGCTGTTCCTGCGTCATGAAGCCGTTCTTGTAGGCCCACAACGTCGCCGCTGGATTCGGGAATGCCGCCCACTGATACAGATGCTTCATCAGCAGCAGCACCGGCAGCAGCATCACGATGACCACCCAGATCGTGCGTGTCATTGCCTCCAGTGGGCGTCTCAGAATCTGTCCCCACTTGCCACCCGACACATATTGCACCATCAGGAACGCCAGCGCTCCGCCCGTGAAGTTGAAGCATGTCATGTAGCCCATCAGGTACGCGCGCAGCAGGTGCTCCTTGCCGCCTGGAACAAATAAGAAGACCAGCGAGATCACCCCGAAGACGACGGCCACAATCGCCGCGCGCGTGCGCCACGTCAGAACGACGTCGGGTGCTGCCAGGACAGCAGGCAGCGCGCGCGCGCCGTGGTGTGCCTGTCCCAGCGTCAAATCCGCTCCGTGATGTTCGTTTGCCATTTCCATGCGTCAGTCGCCTTCAATCTCGTAGTTACGTTTTTCCTGATGCCTGTCCTAGTACGGCTTGCCATACGGCGTGCCGTTAGAAACCGGAGCGGTGGGTTCACCGCCAGAGTCCCGCTGGCCTGAGTTTTGTGTCGCGCCCTGTCCATAGTGCGCGCCCGCGCCGGATGGAGGCGTCCCCATCGGCTGTCCCGGAATCCCATTATCTTCATTGTTCGGCGTGCCGTAGACCGCGGTCGAAGGCAGGCCCCATGGATCCGCAAAGCCATTCGGCATTCCAAGGTCATGCGCGATCGCGTGCAGATCTTCAACATGCGCGTCGCCTGCGACATCGCTTGGCTTCGCATCCTGGCTCAACTGCAGTGCACGGATATACGCAGCCACGGCCCAGCGATCTTCCGGCGTAAGCTGCGCGGAATAATCCGGCATCGCTCCGTACCCGTTCGTCATCACCGCAAAGAAGTGGCCCAGCGGCGCGCTGCGCAGACGGTCCGTGTGGAAGTTTCCCGCCGGACGATACCCGCGCTGCACAATCATTCCTTCGCCATTGCCCACCCGTGAGTGGCACGGCGTGCAATAGATGTTGTAGCGCTCCTGGCCGCGTTGCAGCGTCGCAGCATTGAGCGGAATCGGCAGACCGTCGCCCTCTTTGCCGTTCTCAATGCCGGTGTACAGGTACGCGTCTTCATCCATCTGACTCCGCGCCACGGTGTTCTCCACCTGCGGACGCGCCGACCGACCATCGGCGAAAAATGATGTCCCGCGCTGAGGAATAAACTTCGGCTGATTCTGCATGTCCTGCCGGCAGCCCGCCAGCACCAGCGTCGCCGCCATCGCACTCGCAGCAACACCTGCACGCACAACCCGCCCGCATCTCATATCTCGCATTTCGTATCTCACTAGTGGTCGACCTCCACAACGGAGACCGGCGCAAATTGCTCCAGAAATACCCGTGTCGCGACCGGTTCAAACCGTGGGTCATTCGACTCCAGGCACAAAAAGAACTTATCCGTCGTCGCTCCGCTCGCAAAGTTCGGGGCATTGAACAGCGGATGATACAGCTGCGGCAATCCATTCAGCGCAATCATGCCGAACGCCGCCGAAAGGCCTGCAAACAGAATCGTCATCTCGTATGCCGGAACCACAAATGCCGGCCAGCTGAACAGCGGCATCGCGCGAATGTTCAGCGGATAGCCCCACACATTCACCCAAATCTCGAGCAGAGCTCCCGTCGTCAATCCGCATAGCCCGCCCAGCAGGCATAGCAGCGGCACGCGCGTTTTGTGGAACCGCAGCGCCTCCGCAGCTTGTTCCACCGGATACGGCGTGTAGCACTCCATCCGGCGATAGCCTGCACGGTGTGCCATCTCGGTCGCGTGCACCAGCTCACTCGGCGTATTGAACTCGGCCAACAGACCGTACACTCCCTCGCGTGGCGGCATTAGAGCGCCTCCTCAACAACAACATCGGCCTTGGCGCCACCCGGACGCACCTTCGTCTGTGGCAGCATCATTCGGATCTCAGACATCGGAATCATGGGTGCGAACCGAGCGAACAGCAGGAACAGTGTGGTGAACAGTCCCCACGTTCCAATGAACAGCATGTAGTCCCACTTGGTCGCGCGGTACGTTCCCCAGCTCGAAGGCAGATAGTCGCGGTACAGACTCGTCACAACAATCACGAACCGCTCGAACCACATACCGATGTTCACTACGAACGACAGGAAGAACAGGTAGCCCACATTTACGCGCAGTTTCCGGCTCCACAGCGTCGTCAGCGGAATCGCAATATTCGTCAGAATCAAAATCCAGTACGCCCAGCCCATCGGCCCGAACATACGGTTCCACATCATGAAAAACTCCCAGTGGCTCGCCGAGTACCAGCTCATGAACACTTCCATGCCATACCCGTAGGCCACAATCGATCCCGTCGCCAACATGACCTTCGCCATATTGTCCAGGTGGCGCAGCGTCACCAAATCTTCCAGGTGATAGAACTTGCGGATCGGAATCGCCAGCGTCAGCACCATCGCGAAGCCCGAATACACGGCGCCGGCAACGAAGTAAGGCGGGAAGATCGTCGTGTGCCACCCGGCCATGGCCGCGACCGCGAAATCGAAGCTGATCGTCGTGTGCACCGAAAGCACCAGCGGCGTGCTCAATCCTGCCAGCAGCAGCGAAGCCGACTCATACCGGATCCAGTGCCGCGTCGACCCACGCCAGCCGAGCGACAGAATTCCATAAATGTACTTCGCGAGCGGCAACTTCGCGCGGTCACGAAGCGTGCCCAGATCCGGCACCATGCCGATGTACCAGAACACCACCGAAATCGTCGCGTACGTCGACACCGCGAATACGTCCCACGCCAGTGGGCTGCGGAACTGCGGCCACACGTTCATCGAGTTCGGATACGGTAGCAGCCAGTAACCGAGCCATGGACGTCCAATGTGCAGCAGCGGGAACATGCCGGCGCAGACCACGGCAAAGATCGTCATCGCTTCCGCGAATCGGTTGATCGAGTTGCGCCATGTCTGTTTGAACAGCAGCAGAATCGCAGAGATCAGCGTGCCCGCATGGCCAATACCAATCCACCATACGAAGTTGATAATCGCAAATCCCCACGCCCCCGGAATCGTGATACCCCAGATTCCGACGCCCTTCAGCACCAGCCACGTCACCGCGATCACAACACCCATCGCTACGGTCGCCGCCAGGAACAGTCCGCCCATCCACGCGACCGGTGTGTTCGACGTCAGCACGATGCCCGCAATCTTCTGCGTCACGCTCTTGAACGTGTGTCCCGGCGCGATGACCGCGTACTCGCCGGTGCGCGGGTCAGTCATCGGATCAACGATTTCAGGTACGGGTCCCTTGGTAGCCATTAGGCAAGCTCCGCATTCGGGTTGATGACGCCAGCGGTATACGTCGTTCGCGGGCGGTAGTTCAGATCGGCAAGCACCTGGTAGTCACGCTCTTCGGCCTTGCGTTGCACCACGCGCGACTTCGGATCATTCAGGTTGCCGAAGACGATCGCATCGGTCGGGCATGCCTGCTGGCAAGCCGTCAGAATCTCTCCATCCTCAATCGCGCGATTGTTCTTATCGGCCTCGATCTTCACCGCCTCGATGCGCTGGATGCAATAGCTGCACTTCTCCATCACACCGCGTGACCGCACCGAGACATCGGGATTGCGCATGAACTTCAAGCTCTCCGTGTCGTAATCTGAGTACAGCAGGAAGTTAAACCGGCGCACCTTATACGGGCAGTTGTTCGAGCAATATCTCGTCCCAACGCAACGGTTGTACACCATCGTGTTGATGCCTTCAGGCGTGTGTACCGTCGCGCCCACAGGACAAACCTGCTCGCAACCTGCGCTCTCGCAGTGCTGGCAAAGCATCGGCTGGAAGTGTGCCGACGGCGCATGCAGATCGCCCTCAAAGTACGTATCGATGCGCATCCACTGCATGATGCGGCCAATCTTCACCTGCTCGCGACCGACCACCGGAATGTTGTTCTCCGCGTAGCAGCTCACCACGCACGCATTGCAGCCCACGCAGGAGTTCAGATCAATCGACATCCCCCACTTGTTCTGCAGCACCTTGCCAGCGCTGACCTCTTCGATATGGTCATAGCGCCAGTTGTCCGGCCAGAAGCTCTCCTCATGTGGGACCGCCTCGCCCTGCGGGTTGTATCCAACCTTGTTTACCAGCGTGCCGTTCGAATCCTTCGTGCCCGTGTGCGCGAAGTCCGGATTCTTAATCGCCTCTTCATAGGTCGCGTAGCGGATGATCGACCGCTCCATCGCCTCGTGTCCCGCCAGCGAGTACGTGCCGTCTTTATCCGACTCTGGATGCTCCAGGTCGCGCTGCGCAAATGACCCGCGATGCTCGATGTTGTGCACCTTCGTGACGCAAAGATCATACGTCCCGTGACCGCGCGCAATCGTCAGGCCATTTGCCGCCAGCGGTGCATCGGTCGTCCGCAGCGTGTACGCATTGAACCCGACACCTGCAGCCACGCGCCCAGCTTCCGCGCGCCGTCCCAGTCCGAGATGCACCGTCACCACATCGTTCGGATGGCCAGGCGACATCAGCACCGGAGTAATGATCTTGCGGCCGTTGAGCGTCAGCTCGATCGCTTCATTCTCCTCGATGCCCAGCTTGCCCATCAGGTCCATGTTCATGAGCGCGGCATTATCCCAGCTCATGTTCGTAACCTGCCGAGGCAATTCCTGCAGCCAGCCATTGTTTCCGTAGCGGCCGTCATACACCGAAGCATCCGGCTTGAAGCTTATCTCGATCCCGCTGCCCGCCGTCGCAGGAGTTGTCACTCCACCCTTCGGCGCGCCCAGCGTCTTCGGCGTGAATGCCGTGTTCGCAATCCAGCCATCATGCAACGCCTTGCGCCATGCCAATTCGAATGGAGTGTTAGCCGCAGCCAATCCCAACGCAGCCTTCGAGGCTTGATCCGGCGACACGCTGGTCGCGCCCTTCGCCGTTCCGCCAGCCTCCGAAGCCGCACCACCGCCGCCCACCAGATACGTCTTCGCGTTCGCCAGCACCACGTTGTACGCGCTCACCGACGGGTCCAGCAGCGTCTGCAACACGTCATGCGCGCTCTTGCCCGCATACAACGGCTCAATCATTGGTTGCACAATCGAGATCGTGCCGTCAGACGCTCGCGCATCCGACCAGCTCTCCAGGTAATGCGCCTTGTTGATGTGCCACGTCGAGTAGAAGCCCGTCTCATCCACATGCGAGCCCAGGTGCACCGAGTTAGGCACTTTGTTGAACGCAACCTCAAACGACAGATCGGCCGGAGCGTTGTACAGCGGGTTGACGCCCAGCATCACCAGCCACTGCACCTTGCCCGCGTTCATGTCCGCAACCAGCGCCTTCAAATCCGATACATGTTCAGTCGGCAACGGCACCACCGTCTCCGTGTAGAAGACCGTCTTGCCCACCGCGCCCTGCGATCCGTTCACCGTCAGCGCAGCCGTGTGCGCCGCCTGCGAGCTCTGCGGTCCAACCACCACCGCAAACCGTCCGCCCGACTTCTTGATGTCCGCTGTGACAGCAGCCAGAAACTTCTGCGCCTCAGGATCGCTCAGCGTCGAGTTTCCACCTGCCAGCGCATTCGCAAACTGATCGATCTCACTAGGCTTCAGCGCCAACCGATGCTCAGCCTTGAAGCCGGTCACCGTCGGCATCGTCTCCACGACGTACAGCCGATTCATCGGCTTGTCTTTATCAAACCGATGCCGCTCCGCCCACGCCGCCGACATCGGCAGGAATCCCGGGAATCCAATCCCACCCAAGAAGTCGGCGTCCAGCGCGAGGATCACATCCGCATCCTCGAGCTTGTGCTGCGTGTCGTAATAATCTCCAAACGCAGCCTTCGACGCCGCACGTCCCGCATCCTGGTTCACCGGCTCGTACTGCACCAGCTTCGCCTGCGGATACTTCGCCTGCACCGCCTTCCACTGCGCAGCCAGCGTCGGCGACGTCACGGTCTCCGACAGGAACACCACGCCCTCACCCGTCTTCGTCCCCGCAACCGCCTTCGCGAACTGCTCCTGGAATTCGTTGAAGCCTGCCTGCTCACCGCGGAAGCGCGGGAACTGCGACCGGTCCGGATCATACAAATCCAGCAGCGACGCCTGCGTGAACGCGTCCGACTTGCCCTTCACAATCGGGTGCTCTGGATTGCCCTCGAGCTTGATTGGCCGGAATGCATCCGACTTCACCAGCACCGGTATCGCGCCCGTCGGAAACGGGTGCGCGGTAGCAAAGAACATTGGTTTGCCCAGCACCAGGTCTTCGGGCTGCTTCACGTATGGAAATATCTGTTCATCCGGTTGCTTGGTGCAACCTGCCAGACCGGCCAGCGCAAAGCTTGCGCCCATGACCTTCAGGAATCCACGCCGCGAAACAGAGTCGACCCACTCACCGGCCGAAGCCTGCCGCGGGAACTCCTCCTGCATCAATTCCTGGAACGCAGGTGTATCGGCCAGCTCGTCCAGGCTCTTCCAATAGCGCTTGCCACTCTTGCCATCGAGCTTCGCCCGCACCTCGGCCAGCGTCATCTTTGCCGGCGCAATCGCCGTCACCACCTGCGCCTGTTTCTCTCCTGCCATCGCCTGCTCGATTTCCATTCGTGTCTCGTTCATCGGTGGCACACCTCACAGCTGGACAGCTCGTTGGCCGTGCGGATGTGGTACTGCTTCATCAAGTAATGACCCAGCTCATCCTGGCTGGTGAACTTCACGTAGTTGAGTGGCATCGGAATCGCAGGAGAGCTCGCCACACCCTGCACCCCGCCAGGCCCAGTCGGAATCCCCACCGGATTGCTCACCTGCGCCACATGCGGATTGTTGGAAGCCGGATCGCTGTTCACGCACCCGACCTGCTGCGCCGTTGGTCCGGCCGCACCCGTCGGCGCGCACCACACTGGCTTGTCGCTCGAAGGCGCGGCCCACGCCATGTTGTAAATCTCGGAGGCCGGCCGCAGGTTTACCGCAGGATTCCGGTGGCAGTTCAAACACCACTCCATCTGCAGCGAGTTCTGCTCATACATCAGCGGCATCTCGTCCACGCGTCCATGACAGCTCGCGCACCCAATGCCCTTGTTCACATGAATCTCGTGGTTGAAATACACAAAGTCCGGCAGATCATGCACCTTGATCCACTGGATCGACGCCCCCGTCGCCCAGCTCTGCCGTACCGGCTCCAAGAGCTGCGCATTCGTCCAGATCTGCGAATGGCAGTTCATACACGTCTTCGTCGGCGGAATGCCCGCGTACGAGCTCTTCTCCACCGACACATGACAATACTGACACTGCAGCCCCAGCCCTTCGACATGGTGCTTGTGGCTGAAAGGTACTGGCTGGTCCGGACGCTGTCCCTGCCTGGTCACCCACGGCGACCGCTGCAAGCTGTTCAGCGTCACCCCGAGTGCGATGACAATCAAGCCCGACAGCACCAGGCTTGCGCGAGCCAGGGCATTTGAGCTGCGGTCAAATACTTGCGCCATGAATCCGTTCCTGCTTCCTCTGCGTCAGAAAACCACTGTTGAGGTTGATGACTTCCTATGTGCGGGTGTACGTCCGAGACTCGTCCCAGCCCAGACTTCTTCCGCCTGTGGCCGATAGTTTTTTCAAAAGTTGAGTATAGCAGCCACAAATAAAAGATGTGACCTCTATCACTTCACCTGGATTCGAACCGAGCAATTTTGGTCGCTTATCGATCAAACATTGCGCCGTGTCCTAATTTTTCTTATCCTTTTCTGCCCCACGAAATGCGCCTCACCTAACTTCTAACCAAGGGCGCGGGTGTACAGGGCCCTTCCCGCCGATCGAGGAGCATTTCGCCTCCTTCCAGGTGATCTCCGCCGCCTGCCGCCCTCTGCGCCTATCATTCTCCCTATGCCCCGCCCCTCAGGCCGAACCACCAAGCTTCCCTACGACCCAGCCGAGGCCGTAGCCGCGCTGTCCGCCGCCGACCCTAAGCTCGCCAAGCTTATTGCCCTGGCCGGCCCCTTCACCCCCCGCCTCGCCGGGCAGCAATCCCCCTTCGAAGCCCTCACCGAGTCCATCATCTATCAGCAACTCCACGGCAAAGCCGCCGCCGCGATTCATGCCCGCCTGATCGCCGGCTTCCAGCCCATTCCCACCCTTTCGCCCATCCACCCCACTCCAGAACAGATCCTCGACGCCCCCACCCAGGAACTCCGCGCCGCCGGCCTCTCCGCCAACAAGACCCTCGCCCTCCGCGACCTCGCCGCCAAAACCCTCGACGGCACCGTCCCCGCCCTCGCCCGCATTCGTCGCATGGATGACCAGGCCATCATTGACCACCTCACCCAGGTTCGCGGTATCGGCAAGTGGACCGTCGAAATGTTCCTCATCTTCCGCCTCGGCCGCCCCGACATCTTCCCCACCAGCGACTACGGCATCCGCAAAGGCTTCGCCCTTACCTTCCAGGGCCTCAAGCCCACAGTCAAAGTCACCCCCGATCTCCTCGCCAAACCCGCCGATATGGAACGCCGCGCAAAAAAGTGGACGCCCTGGCGCTCCGTCGCCAGCTGGTATCTCTGGCGGGCCTGCGACCTCGCGGCGGGCAGACAAGTTCAGCCCGAGTGAACGCTACGCCTCAGCGTCTCCAGCCCCCACCGCGAACATCGCATACAGAAAGAAGCAGCTGAGCAGTAGTAGCGTCAATGGCAGGGGCCGGAAGAAGGCCAGCCACACCACCCCCGGCAATCGCCAGCCATGCGCCTCCAGCAGGGGCCCCACATGCACAAACTGGTGCGACGTCGTCACCGTCGCCACCACGCTCAGCACAACGGCGATCCGCCCCGTCCACCGGCTGCTCGCAGCCAGCACCGACACCGCCGGAAACATCAGCAGCAGCAACCGCGTGTCATACTGCCGATGGTAGACGGGCAAAAACGTCAACGCCGCAGCAGCCGCGAGCGCCATCAAGTCGCTCACCGCAACGCCCGCCCACTCCCCGTTCTGAGTCCGCACCCCCGGCCGCCGCACCCCATAAACCCACACCACAAACAACGGCAGAAATACTGAGATTGCCCCCACATTGTAGAAATTTGGCTCATCATGCACGAGGCTGAAGATAGTCTGCATATTCGCGATGCTCGGCGCGTCCGGGTTGCTCGGTCCGGGATCGCAAAGGTTCCCATGCCCCGAAATCCCGATCAGATTTGCGTGTAGTTCCTGCGGCCAGTTCGCGGACGCGGGATGGTGAAACGCCAGCATAATCCCCGGAGCCATCAAGACCAGCGTCGCCCCAAGCACGCAGAGCGTTATGCGACGGTAGCTCCATGCGGCTCCCCTCCGGGCCTCCTGCGTCAAAGTTTCCACCGCCCCGCTCCGGCTCGGAGCGAGAAAGAAAAACAGCCAGACAAGTGCCCCCATCTGCGGCTTGATCACCAGACTGATCACGAACGCGATAATGCCGAGCACAATCAATCGGCGTCTCAGCAAACACCACACCGCGATGACAACCAGGCTGATCGACATCATCGCCGGCTGGCCAACCATGATCAGCATGGTGCTCGTCGCCACAAAGGCTGCAAGGACGCATTCCACGACCAGCGCTCCTCTTCCGCCGCATAGGTCAGCCATACACCATGCTGCGCCCCAGAACAGCACAATGCCCATCCCCAGCCAGATCGCGTTCGCCGAACCGAAGGGAAGCAGGGCCAGCGGGGTCACCAGAAACAAGGCTGACGGAGGATAGGTTCCGTTGAATCGGACGAACGGCACCCGATCCGAGAGATCGCCTCCATGCTCAACAAAGGTGCGCTCAATCACTGCCGAATCGTACGGATCGCAACCATCAATCAGGCAGCGCGCGCCTGCATACACGGGCTTGAAGTCTCGCGAGTGGAGAGCGAGCGTCTGGTCATGGTATCCCCGCACCGCAAAGAACAGGCAGCCGAGCAGCACCGCGCACAAGCCATACAGGCGCTGACGCCTGAACGCGTTGGTCATGAGTAATGAGGCGCTCCCTTGTTCGTATCTTATACAACCCCACTGGCGACAGATCGAGCCCCTTCCCCTTCGCTGTCTATCCTGAAAACACACTGCACCCCTGTACCTGCACCAAGATGCTCAAGCCTTACTCGCTCTCATCTCGTATGGCGGCCACATTTCCCGCTCTCGGGGTTTGCGTTGGTTGCCCTTGCGCCCATACATCATTTTTCTCAGCGTCACATCGAAGGCCGTTCTCTTTGCCGTGGAGCGAGGCAATACCCACCAGGTCCTTTCTTCCTGCTCGTCCTGGGTGTGTTCCTCATCGATCGCTCCGAAAGCGGCATCTCTGGGGGCGCTCCTATTAGCCGTTCTGTCTGTCGTCGCTGGAGCTTCTTTTCGCAAACAACTTGACCACTTTCTACCGCACCTTGATTTCGACGATACGAGAGGTTGTATCGCTGTCGCGGGACTCGCGATCTTCTGTATCGCCTTCTTCCGCGGGTCCAGCTATGACTACCGCCTCATCTTTCTGGTCGGTGCCATCGCGTGCCGGTCAAAGATTTGAATAAACGTACATCCCTGCACTCCTTACCCGTAGCTATTCTCTTTCTTCTCCTCTTATGGAAGCCCGCGCCTTATGGAAATGGAAGCCCGCGCCCCTAAGTTTCCTGTTCTAGTCTTTGTCGCTGCCTCCGCCTGGCTGGGAACCTCCCTGCTCGATCACCTGCAACAGAGCGGCTCGATTGCCCCCTCCTCCCCGCGCGTCCGATAGCCACACCGTGCACAAACCGCGCCTCAGGCCTTCGCCCCTCACCCTTGATATCCTGAATAGACGATGTCAGCAACACGCAAGTCAGGCTCGACCACCGCTCCTCCCCAACGTTATCTCTGCGTCCACGGCCACTTCTACCAGCCGCCGCGTGAGAACCCCTGGCTTGAAACCGTCGAGCTTCAGGAATCCGCCGCTCCCTACCATGATTGGAACGAGCGCATCACCTCCGAGTGTTATGCCCCCAACGGCGCCTCCCGCATCGTCAACGACCAGCATCAGATCGTCCGCATCGTCAACAACTACGCGCGGATGAGCTTCAACTTCGGGCCCACCCTGCTCAGCTGGCTCGAAGACTTCGCTCCCCGCACCTACCGCATGATCCAGGACGCCGACCAGGCCAGCGCCACCCTCTACTCCAACCACGGCTCCGCCCTCGCCCAGGTCTACAACCACATCATCATGCCGCTCGCCTCCGAGCGCGACGCCCGCACCCAGATCCGCTGGGGCATCGCCGACTTCGAACATCGCTTCGGCCGCAAGCCCGAGGGCATGTGGCTTGCCGAAACCGCCGTCTCCCGTTCGGTCCTCGATCTCCTCGCCCAGGAACGCATCCGGTTCACCGTCCTCGCGCCCCACCAGGCCGCCCGCGTCCGCAAACTCTCCACCCCTTCCCCCACTGAACCGGGTGCCCCGAGTCCGGATTCTCGGACCCGGGATCGTGCGACCACAGAGACCCCAACCGAATCCGCATGGATCGAAACTCCGGACGCCTCCGTTGATCCCACACAGCCCTATCTCGTCAAGCTCGATAACGGCCGTTCCATCTCCGTCTTCTTCTACGACGGCCCGCCCTCCCGCGCCATCGCCTTCGAGGGTCTCCTCAACGACGGCGAGACCTTTGCCCGCCGTCTCCTCTCCAACTTCAACCCTGAGAAACCCGCGTCCGAACCCCAACTCGTCCACGTTGCCACCGATGGCGAATCCTACGGCCACCACCACAAGCACGGCGAGATGGCCCTCAGCTATGCCCTCAACTACATCAAGGACAACAACCTCGCGCGCCTGACGAACTACGGCGAGTTCCTCGAGAAGTTTCCCCCCACCTGGGAGGCCGAAGTCGTCGAAAACACCTCCTGGTCCTGCGCCCACGGTGTCGAGCGCTGGCGCAGCGACTGCGGCTGCAACAGCGGCAAGCCCGACTGGAATCAACGCTGGCGTACTCCCCTTCGCGAAGCCCTCGATTTCCTCCGCGATCGCACCGCACCCCTCGCCGAAGCTGTCGCCAAGCCTCTACTTAAAGATCTCTGGGCCGCCCGCGACGCCTACATCCACGTCATCCTCGATCGCTCCTCCGACAACC
>Ga0302310_10001881_pt1 | contig 17322 bp, 4 predicted proteins | sample III_Palsa_N1_2_FD_200451 | JGI IMG/M metagenome (GOLD analysis project Ga0302310, IMG submission 200451) | Peat permafrost microbial communities from Stordalen Mire near Abisko, Sweden - III_Palsa_N1_2 | ecosystem: Environmental > Terrestrial > Soil > Palsa > Peat permafrost | place: Sweden...
ACTCAAGCATTGCAGTTCGAGAGCAATGTTCTCCACTCCGCGCTCATGGACTATCCTCTCGGCTCCAACCTCGGCATCATGAACATCAGTCATCGCATGATCCGGCCCACCGTCGAGGAGTATATGCAGCTTCGCCCTGAGCTTACTCCGCAACAGAAATCCCGCATCGACGCTCTGCTGTTGCTCTCCGCCTACATCAACGCAGGTGAAGACATTGCTCCCTCCCGCGTCTGTCTCAGCGGCGCGCCCAACATGTCCGCCGACGGCTTTTCCGTGCCCACGGAAGTCGGCGTTCTTTTTCCCGATCACCCCATGAACCCCGAGTGGCGCGACCAATTTGAAAAGATCATCCAGCTCGATGCCACCTTCTACACTCGACCGGATGTGCCCGCTTTTCACTCTCTCGGCGGCCGCTGGACGGAGAGCCTCTCCGTGTACAACTGGGCATACTTGGTCCCAACCCTCACCTCGCAGCTCACCATTACCCACACCGACGGAAGCAACCGCATCGCCAACGACGTCATGGCCCAGCACGCTCGCTGGATGGTCGATGAACTTTCCGCACCCATCTACAACCCCAATCCCTACTGGCGTCAAAACGCGAAGATAGCTCAGCCCGCACCCAGCCCCTGGAAGCCCGGGATGCAACTCACTCCAGCCAACGGCTTCGAGCGCCAATATCCCTCCCACGGCGCGCACGGCACCGGCACCGGTATCGTCGTCCGGTACGACGTCCCCGTCCTCGCAAAGTATCTCCTCAACTACGATCCCCTCGCCGCCGAGCATCTCCTCTGGGCCTACGCGCAGCGCACCTCCACCGAGCAAGGCGAAGGCGACGACCTGTACTGGCGCAACCCGGTACTCAATGAACTCAAGCACAACACCGGCACCAACCCCCACCTCCGCAGCTCCAAGTACACCGGCCACGGCATCATTCTGCGCAGCGGCGTCGACACTCCAGACGAACTCTCCATCCACCTCGACCAAACCGACCAGGGCCCTAACTATCGCTGGGGCGACAACGGCGAAGGCTCCTCCGGCGTGCTCTACTTCTTCGCCAATGGACAGCCCTGGACAGGCCACGAGCGCGAAAACACCGGCGACCACAGCAACGACGACGACACCGGAACCACCACCTTCGCCGTGCTGCATGATCATGCCTGGCGCTCCATCGGCGAAAATGTGCTCGACCGTCCGCTCTACGATCTCGGCTCCGTCCAGTTCGGTGAGATCGCCGCCCGCACTGATCTCGTTCCTTACTCCTGGCCCGCCTACCGCAGCCGCAGCGTCATGCTCATCGGCACCGACTACGCCATCCTCGCCGACGACGCCGAAGGCGAAACCCGCTTCAGCTGGTTCACTGCCCGCGATCTCCCCTATCCAAAGATCGCCTTCCTGCAACCGCTGACCGCTCGCCCCGACCATTGGACGGAGGTCGGTACCGCTACGTCCAAAGGCTTTATCCGCGATGCCACCGGCCCAAGCATCGTGCTCTTCACGCACAAGAAGGACTCCGTCGAGCTCGAACACATGACTACCGCCCGCATCCCCGCTCTGCACGATGCAGAGGTGATGCAGTACAACTGGAACAAGCGAGAAGTTCCAGCAACCACAGGTGTCTTCTTCGTCAAAACATCAACCAGCCACGACCGCATCTTCCGCTCCTTCACTCCAATCCACTATGCAGAGCAGGGCGAAGCCTTCGATGGAAGCGCCGGTGTTATTCGTACCATGAGCGACGGCGTCACCGAACTTGACCTCATCCAGGGCACGCTCATTGAAGCAAAATCCACGCGCTTTGAAATCCCCGAAGCCGCATCGCACTCTACTGCGATCAGCGCGACGATCAGCCCCCAGGGCGAGTTAAGCGGAGTGTTCCGTAACCTCGGCTCGGCTCCGGTCACGCTCACTCTCACCGCACCCAGCTCCAACTCAGCCACCTTCTACATCGACGGCTCTCCCATCCCCGCCAACCCCAACTCCACCACCCGCCACATAGACCTGCCCCCCGGCCGCCACGCATGGCAACTCACAACCCACCTGCCCATCCCTCTCGCGCCCACCATTCAGCGGACCGTCAACCACTCCAGCGGCGCGCAGATCTACTTCAACTCCGTCGCCGGTGCCACCAGCTATCGCCTCGAAACCAGCTCTGATGGCGGATCGCACTGGCAACAAGCAGCGCTTGGCCCCGCCAGTCCGCTCAGCGTCAATGCACTCCCCAACAACACCAAAGTCCATCTCCGCGTGATCGCGCGCAACGTCGAACGTGCAAGCGTCCCAAGCGATGAGTATCCGCTTTACGTCACTGCCTCCGCGCCACTCCCACCCGATGGCCTCGACCTCGAGCTTGCCAGGGACTCAGTTCACCTGCACTGGGGCCAGGTTCTCGGCGTCACCGGCTATCGCCTCTATCGCCGCCGCTCAGGACAAACTAACTGGACAACGATCTACACCGGCCCGGCAACCGCCTATACTGACACCACTGCCGCCGGTGTCGTCCCCGCAGCCGCGCGCCCCGGCATCGCTGCTAACGCAACCTCGCCCACATTCTCTGCTGATCTCTACGAGTATGCCGTCGCCTCCTACAACGATAACGGCGAAGGGGCCCGCAGCTTCCTCGCCAACACCGACCCCACCAGTTGGCGCAACTGGTGGCCCGCCAACCAGCCCCACACCTTCAAACGCCAGACCGGCTTCTGGCTTCCACCTTATGTCCCGGCTGCCGCAACGCCTCCACTCCACTACCCATCCAATTGATAGAGGGTCGCCCTTCATGCTGCTTAAACTTAGCAATCGTTTCGCCGCAGCCGCCTTGATCGTGACCTCCATGATCACATTGGCCACGTTCCATCCAGTCTCCGCGCAACAACCTGTTCCCCAGCCACAGCCCGCAACGCCCGCGGAACAGACCGGCCCTGCTCCCGGCACCTACACCTTGCAGGTCAACGCCCAGGCAGTCGTACTCGACGTCGTGGTCACGAACAAGAAGGGTGAGATCGTAAACAATCTAAGCAAAGATGACTTCCAGGTCTACGAGGACAAGGTCCCACAGACCATCCGCACTCTCGACCAACCGCAGTCCCACCTTGCGCCCGCCAACATCCCTATAAGCTCGACCGCGGAACTCGACAAGCTTGAACCCGCCGCTCCTGTCACCATCATCGTGCTCGACGAGATCAACACTCGCTTCGAAGATGAAGCCTTCGCGCGCTACTCCCTCAAAAAATTCCTGGACACGCAAGGCGACACCCTTCAGCAACCGACCATGCTCGTCGCCGTCGACCTGCAGCGCTTCATGGTCCTGCGCGATTACACCACGTCAAAGCGGGAGATCCTCGCTGCGCTCGACCACCATCTCACCAGCTATCCCTGGCACCTGCAAGGCGGAAGCTGGAAGACCGAGCAATACAACGCCGCCTTCGCCTCTTTGATGGAGGTCGCCGAAGCCACCGCCGGCCATCCCGGGCACAAGAGCATGATCTGGATCGGTCGCGGCTTTCCCACCATCGATCCTGCGACCCTCTCCACCATGGCCAACGATGCCTTGCAGACGGCAATCAAGACCTGCACCAACGCTCTGCGTGATGCACGCGTGGTGCTCTACACGCTCGATCCCGCCGGAGTCCCCGCCGAGCCGGCCCAACCGGACCCAGATGGATTCTATGAGGACGATCCCTTTGGCGGTCAAGTCGATTTCAATGCGATGTCGCAAGCCACCGGCGGCCATGCCTTCTATGGCCGTAACGACGTAGACCAGCTTATCGCAGCCAGCACCCGCGATGCAGCCGGTTTCTACACGCTCTCCTATACGCCGTCAGTTACAAGAACTGACATAAAAGCCTTTCACAACATCCGCGTCGTAATGAAGACTCCGGGCTTGCAGGCCGCTACTCGTATGGGTTACTACGCGCAACCTCCACCACCCCCACCCGATGAGACCTCCAGCGGCAAGCTCTCCACTCGCCAAATCTTCGACCTGACCGTTGCAGGACAAAGCATGATGGTCTATGACGCCGTGCCTCTCGCCATCACGCGCATCGCTGCAAACCCCGACCAGTTCAAGATCGGCTTCGACGCCGCCAATGTCGCCTGGCAGGAGACCACCCCGGGAAAGCTGACGGCGGACCTCACGATCCTCGTCGAGAGCTTCGACAAGAAAGGCAAGCTGCTCAATCACACGGCTGAGACCACCACCGCGCAGGTTGCGGAGAGTTCAACTCCCAACGTTCCGGTTGTCCCTAAGGTCAATCTCCTCACCACCATCCCGACGCAACCCCCGGCTGCCCGCATCCGCTTCGTCGTTCGCATCAATCGAAACCAGAAACTAGGCGCGGCTAACTTCTTCCTTGTCGATCGCAAAACCCTCTCCGATCCAACCACAGGCCTGGCGCCCACTCATTGATCTAGCCGGCCAAGACCGCCAGGTTAGAAAGTAAACTCGGCTCCCACCCGAATCACCCGCGAAAGGTTCGCCGAGTTCTGATTAAGGTGCCCAAACTGGGTCGCATTGAACGTGTTGACAATCGTTGGATTCGCTCCCAATGTCTCCGTAACTCCGTTGGTCAAAGGATCGTTGGCGGTATTGTTGGCTGCAAAGTAGACAGCATGGTTGAACGCGTTGTTCAAGTTGACAAACATTCTTAGAGAATATTTTTCCCTGATCTGGAAGCCCTTGGTAAAACGTGCGTCGAACATGAACTCTCGCGGACTCCGTGCTGCCGCAAGCGTGCGTGGAGCATTGCCTAGCTGAGGATTGTTCACGGTCCCGGGAGGGGCGCAGCTCGTGAACACGCCGGCGGTGTTCTGCGTGCATCCGAATGCAGCAGGATTGAGATACGACGTGAATGAGCCCCCGTCATACTGCGGAAGTCCGAACGGGTTGAGTTGCCACAGCTTCATGGTCTTGTAAAGCGGGTTGATCAACGGCACCCCGGGAACCAGATTGGGCCGCAGGATATAGCCCGGCGGCAGGACTGCCTGACCGGCGCTCGTCGTACTTGGAAAAGTAACCCAGTTGCCTGGATTGCCGAGGCTGGCATACGAGTTGGGGGTCGTGTAGATAACGTAATTGGGATATCCAGAAGCAATCGTCATAATTCCCGAGGTCGACATGTTTCCCATTGCATTATTGAGCCAGCGATGACTTGAATGCAGCAGCTTGCCCTGTCCCACCGGCAATTCCCACACATATCCCGCCTTCAGCCGGCTCGGTTGATCGTAGCTGGAAACCGAATATTCGCCCAGGTTGCTGTTCGGGTTCTTCGGCGCGGACGTACCGAAATTGCCGGAGCTTCCATAGTTGGTGTCCGCGATATTGTCCAGGCTCTTCGACCAGCTATAGTAGGCCAGCAGCGTAACGCCGCCCTTCCTCCGTTGTACTGCATTCACATAGAATCCGTTATATTCCGACGTCCCCGTTCTTGGGTAGACCTCGGTGATCGGCGAATTCCAGAAGTTCTGATACGGAAGCAGCCCTTGCAGACCAGTCTCGCCTGTATTGGCAACATAGGGATTCGTGGGCACAGCTGACACACTCGCGTGATTCTGTATCACTTGCGTAAGGAGCGCCAGGCTCGGCAAATTCAGCGCGGTGGCAAACGGGGTATTGGGCGACGAATTGCCATTGGTCGGCCCAATCAGGTGGGTCCCTTTCAGCCCCTGGTACGTCACCTGTACCAGCGTCTTTGAGGCCGGCTCATACTGCACGGTCAAGCTCCATGTCTGGTTGTACGGCACCGAACTGGACGGAGCGACATACACCGGCGAGATTCCGCTTGAAGCATAGATCGGCCCGCGGTTCCCATTGAGTGCGGTATAAGCAGAGCTAAGCGGCGCGACAGAATTGCTGAGATAGTTCGGCTCGGCTGCCGGATTCGTGCCTCCACTCTGGTAGCTCACCGGGGTGGAGGAGGTGTTCAAGTCGGGATCGGGTGAAATTTCATATCCCGTCAACGGTAACCGCATCATTCCGTACGACGCCCGAATCGTGCTGCGCGGTGTGAAGGCGTAGTCGATGCCGATGCGGGGCTGAAGCCCATACCAGTTGGTCGGCCATAACGACCGCCCCAACCCGCATTGACCGGAAAAGCAGAAGGCTCCCGTCGCCGATGGACCGAGTGAACTTGCTCCAGAGGCCGTCGGAAGGAAGATTGCCTGGTTGTTGAACTTCTCTTCGCGTGGAACAGCCACGTCGTAACGCACGCCCAGGTTCAGCGTCAGCTTCGGTGCAGCATGCCAGTCATCCTGAAAATAACCGCCGAAGTACTTCCACCGGTAGTATCCCGGCACAGCCACCGGTGAGGCAGCATACGTTGTAACCTCCCCGAGGATAAAGGTAGCCAACGCGTCTCCGCCCGAACCATTTGAAATAGCGCTCTGGGTCTGGTTGGCGCCAAAGCTGTACTTGCCGCCGTATTCCAGCGATGGATCGTATTCATTGGATTGGACCCAGCGAAACTCTGCGCCAAACTGAAGCACATGGCCTCCCTTCGTCCAGGTTAAGTTGTCTCCCGCTATGTAGTTCTCGTCCACGTCCCCATAAGGCGTCTCGGCGCCCACCTGAAGCGTGCTGGTTCCAAGAGTTCCTAGATCCGGAAAGCCCTTGCCGAGCACAGCCGGGGTCAGCCCGTAAGACGCTGCCCAGTCTTTACTCAAGGCCGCGGCATAGGGTAGGCGCTGCTCCCAGACACGCAGGAATGAGTAGTGCGCCTCATTCACCAGATTGCCCGAGAACACATGGGTATACCCAACAGCGGCATCTTGACTGAGTATCTTATCCGTTGGCACCTGGTTCAATGGATTGCCCATCGACAGGGCGAACACTCGCGTTCCGGTGATGGGAACATTCGTATACCGTGCCCACATCTGGTCGCTGTTTCCGAACTGGTGATCGACACGGATGGAGTAGCGATTGTCCACGTCGTAAACGCCACGCAGGTACGAGGCATTGTTTCCAGATTGATCGTACGTCGCCGCCGGGTTGTCGAACCGGATATAGGGTCCTGGATTGCTTGGCGTCGGCAGGTAAGAGGTCACTAACTGTGCAAAAGGATTATGCGCCAGAATCGCGGATACATCATCCAGACCACCCGCCTCCTCTGCAGTGCAATTGGTCTGTAGATTGGCGCACACGGGAGTCACCAGCGCCGCGTTATAAGGGCCATTCGGAATGCCCGTCGTCGGGCTGAAGGCCGTCTGATAGTTGATACTTCCCGTTCGTGCCTCCGCAACGGCATAAGCATATCCGTACTTTTTCTCGTCCGTCTGATTGAGCAACGCCCAGGAGTTGTAGAGATGTCCTGCCAGGTCGTCCGGAGTGTCGAATTGTGCCCGGAATCCTTGCTTATTGCCCAACCGCGCAGGCTCAACCCCAACAAAGAAGAACGTCTTTTGATGCCCGTCGTAGATCTTCGGAATCCACACCGGTCCGCCTACATAGGCGCCAAAGTAATTCTCATGAAGGTCGCTGGGTGCGGTCGTTCCCAGGGGCCATGCATTGAAGAACGGGTCGGTATGCCGCCACGTCACGCCACCGTGGTACTGGTTGGTCCCGGACTTGGTCGCCTGCACGATCGCCCCGGCAGAGGTGCGGCCATACTTCGCCGACAACCCCGACGTGATCACCGTCGTCTCCTGCACGATCTGACCGGAGAGATTGATGCCCGACCGCGCATAGCTGGCCTGCGTGACCTCCGACCCGTCGACCATGATCGGTGTTGTCCCCGGAGCGGCTCCGCCAACGGCAATACTCGCGCCCGGCACAATTGCCCCGGTCGTGATCACCGGGTTCTCGCTAAAAACGCCTCCCGGCACCGAAGGGTCCCCCGTTACGCCGGGCACCAGCAACACCGCCTCAAGGGAACTCCGGTCGGGATACGGCAGATTCTCGACGATCGTATGGTCCACCGTCGTCGTTACATCCGATGTGTCCGCCGACAGTAGCGCGTCCTGGGCGATCACGGTAACCTCATTCGTCTCTTTTCCAACCTTCAGCGAAACATTGATCGTAGGCTGTTGCGCAGCCCGCACCGTCACCTGGCTGACGACTTGCTTTTCAAAACCCTTCCCTTCCACGGTGACCGTATAGTCTCCGGGATTCAGCGAAAGAACGCTGTAGGCCCCGTCCGCGTTCGTCTTCGTAGTCAACGTCACCTGGGTATCTGTATTGGTCACCAGAACGCTCGCATTTTGCACGACCGCCCCGGTCACATCGGTCACCTTCCCGGTGATCGACCCCTGCCCGCTCTGCGCCAGAACGGGGGTCATCAGGCCTGCAACGACAAACACCAAAAACAACCGACAAAGAATCCCACCGCAGTTGTGTCTCTCAAACAGGCGAATTGTAGGAGTGCCTTGCGTGACACTGCAGGGTTCTGATTGCTGAAACATCGATGCCTCCAACCTGTGGGCGTATCCTGCTACTCGTTCAAGCGTTCCGCATCGGCTCTTGGCCTTTGGAATCATTCCTGCTTCCCGCAATCTTGATAGCCGGGCCCATGACACAACTTGCGTCCATTCCAGGCATGCCCGCACAAACTGCAACATGCCTCGCGATGCTTTCGCATTGCACAAAACGGCCCGTAAATGCCAACGGAGCCCTGTTCAGTTCCGAAGATCATGCGATTTCATGACGCCGACGACAATAGAGATTCACGGAAACGTTTCGCAAGGAGCAATTCCACTTTTTTTGTATATTTTTCGAAACAGCAGTAAGTCGCCAAACACGCGGAACCACTTGCTTATGCAAGTGGTTCCGTGATGGAGAGCCGCCCCTGACAGGCTGACTCGGCAATCTATGCAGCTGCCGCAACTGGCTTCTCTAAAGATGCCGGACCAACCATGCCGACATTCGGTCTTCGTTAAGCGATGCTATTGCACCGTCAGCGTCACTATCGCCGTATGAATCAGCGTCCCCGAAGTTCCATTCACGGTAAGCGTGAACGTCTCCGAGCTTTGCGTCGGCGACCCCGTCCCGCAGCCGCTGATACCAATAGCCGTCGCCGCTCCTGCCAGCAACAGCAGCCCCAGCGAAACCGCCCGCGATAGCTTCCCTGCCCGCTTCCGCAACCGCCGCGAGAACGGCAACAGCAGCAGCGCCAGCCCTGCGAAGCCCCCAATTGAAGCTAAGCCCTTGCGTGAGTCATAGTCCGGACCAGGCCTTCTCTCCAGCATCGCCAGTTTCGCCGGAGCAACGATCGTCAGCGTCACATTCGTCGCTCCCGCACCCGCAGCCACTATCGCCGGTGCAAACGACACACTCGCACCCGCCGGCAAGCCGCTCACCGTAAAGTTCACCGCACCCGGCAACGTCGTCGACCCAACCGGAGTCACGGCCAACGTGTAGGTCGCCGCTCCACTCAGCGCCACCGTCTGCGACGCCGAACTGCCCCCCACGGTCAGGCTGAAGTCATCCACCACCTCCACCACCGCCGCGCTGGTAATCGCTCCATAGTTCGCATCGCCCGTATAGACCGCCGTGATCGAGTGGCTTCCGGCCGCCAGCGCAGACGTCGTAAAGCTCGCCACCCCGCTGCTGATCGTCCCTGAACCGACGATGGTTGTCCCATCGACAAAGTCCACCGTGCCGATCGGCGTCGTCCCCGGAGATGTCAACGTCGCCGTAAACGTCACCGCATCCTGCACAAACACCGGGTTCGCCGAAGCCGTCAAAGTCATCGCCGGCGTTCCCCGCCCGACAACCAGCGTCACAATGCCGGTCGCCGTCGTATAGTCAGCCACGTTGGCCGGCGTGAAGGTCACACTCAGCGTTTGCGTGCCAACCCCAAGAATCGCACCCGCCGCCGGCGTATACACACTCGATCCCGCCAGCGTGCTCCCGCCTACGCCGGTCACCACCGCATCCAGCTGCGTCGCGCTCAGGGCAGTCCCATAGCCGATAGCCGCCGGCGTCGTCCAGCTGATCACCGGCGAGGCCTTCATCACCACCACCTGGAACTGCACCTGCGCAGCGGCCAGGAAATCCGCGTTGCCCGCCTGGTTCGCGTTGATCGTGATCGTGCCTACGCCGGTAACGGTCAGCACACCCGCACTCACGCTCCCCGGGCCCGACAAATACGTATAGCTCACCGGCAATCCCGAGCTGGCAGTGCCCGGCAGCGTTATCGGAGGAATCCCATATGTCACCGGCGAAACCACCGAGAGCACGCTGATCGTCTGAGCCTCCTGCGCCACCGTAAAGCAGGCCTGCGCCGACCCCGCGGCATAGCTCCCCCCAGCCACCTGCGAAGCCGCCACGCACACCGTCCCCGTCCCCGTAATCGTTACCGTCGAGCCCGTAACCGTTGCGTTCCCGCTCGCAATCGAGAACGTGATCGCCACGGTCGAAGGCGACGTCGCACTCACAGTAAACGGCGTGTCCCCGTATGTATGGTTCGGAATCGGCGTCACCACAATCGTCGGCATGATCGGGATCCGCTGCACGTTATACTGCGGCACCGCCGCGCTCATCTCATCCGTAGCCGCCTGGTAGTCCGTCGCCAGCGCCGTCGTATCCGTCGCATCGCCCGCGTTCGAGGTCACCGCATACAGCAGCAGCCCATTCGGAATATCGTCCGCCGCCGGGAAGTTGTTCTGGAACTTCCCTTGATACACCAACTCCACGCCCGACGTCCCCGGCGTCCCCGTAGTCGAGTTGTCCGCAGGCAGCGAGTACCCCGCCGGCGCCTTGCAAGTAATCTGCTGCGTCGTAGCTCCGGTCGCATAGGGCAGTGTAATCGCCGTTCCCATAACGGTCGCGCCCGCGGAGCAAGTCGCCGTCCCTAAAGATGTCCCCGCCGGCGTTCCGTTGGCCACGCTGTCCGGCGTCAGACTCGTGCTCCCAATCAGGAACGTCTTATAAACCGTGAAGTAAGGCGGCAGCGTATCGGTCACCGTCACGCCCGGCGCATCGTTCACCCCGCCATTGCCGATCGCCACCTCATACTCAATCTCATCGTCAAACCCAAACGTCGTCCCCGTCGTCTTCTCATCCAAATCAGGATCGGTCTGGTCCGCATACGTCACCGGAGGCACATCCACAACCGCGTTCCGGCTCTTCCGAATCACCAAATGCGACGACCTCACCACCGAGTACGTCTGCAAATTCGTCGCCTTCGTCGGCACACCCGCAAACACTGAAGCCGTCACAGCCGCCGTCCCCGGAATCGCCGCAGTCGTCACCGACTCCGCCGTCACCGGCACCGTCGCGCTGTCGAACGTCCCACTCAGCGTCACCGCCACGCTCGTCAGTGCGGGTATCCCAATCGCTCCACTCGTTGTCGTACTCCCGCACGTTACCGTCGTCCCCACCGTGCACGTCGAGATCACATCCCCGCTCCACCCCGTCGGCACGCTCGAAGCCGTAGCCGTAGCCACCACACTCCCCAGCGGATGCGTCGTAGGCGTCGTCCCCGTAGTCGTCGGCGCGGTCGGCAGCGTAAGCGTAAGCTCCGCCGCCGTCGCCGCATCCGGACCCGCGTTGGTTACCGTGATGTTGTACAGCGCCGTGTCATATTGATTGGCATTCGCATTCAAATTCGTACTCGCGTTGTACATATACACGCAGGGATTCGTCGTCCCCCCCGTCCCGCACACCGGAGCCACACTCGTCGTCTTCGTAATCGTGACGGTCAACGCCGCCGTCCGCTCGATCGTCACCGCTGTCGAGGGGAAGGTCGCCGTCAACGATCCCGTTGCATACGCCTTGTAAGTAGCGGAAGGCGCAACCGCCGTCCCCGCCAGGCTATAGCTGGCCGACTTCGCAGGGGCCGTCACCGCATCCGCCAGCGGTGCCTGGTCCGGATAAGTCGCCGTCAAGATCACAACCGCCGGCGTCCCCGCCGCGATCTCTCCCACCAAGCAGCTCAGCGAAGGCGCATAAGTACACGTCACCGCGTTTCCCGCGGAATCCGTCCCCGTCGCCCCGGTCACCACAAACCCACTCCCCGGCACCATAGGGAACGTCGCCGTCAGCGGCACGTTGTACGCTATGCTCGGCCCGGCATTCACCAGCGTGTACGTATAGTTGATCGGCGCGGGCGTAGCCGTGGTGCTCAGGTTGAACGTCGCCAGCTTCGTCGCCGGGTTCAACCCGTCATACGTCACCAGTGAACTCTTATTCACTCCCACCGAAATATCCACTGCCCGCGTAATCGTCGTCCCCGTTGCCAGCGTAGCGTTCACCGTGTTCGTCACACCCGACGCCGCAACACTAAAGCTCCCGGAGGTCGCACTCGGCGCCGTACTGCCCGCCGCAAACACCGCCGCATCGCTGTAATAGCCCGTAATCGAATACGTCAGCACTGCATTCACCGGCAAATCGACAGAGGTACACCCGGTCGCCGCGGTCGTCGTATCGCAACTCCCAATCGTGCCGCCGCCCGTAATCGTCGGTGTCACCGTCGTTGGCGTAAACCCGGTCGGAAACGCCCCGCTGAACGACAGCGAGGCCGTCTTCGCTTCACTCCCGCCCGCCTGGTTCGTCAGCTTGATCGGATACGTCACCAGGATTCCCGTATATCCCGTCCCCGCACTCGCCGCGTAGACGCCCGTCACAGAGAGCGTCCCCAGCGTGATCGCCAGGTTCGACGGCTTCGCCAGATCGCTGATCTGCGTCGACGACACATACTCTGAAGCCTCGGACGCTGCCGTCGCCGTAATGCTTATCGTTCCAGGGACGCTATAAGCCGTGCTGTTCATCGACGCATTCAGCACGATCTTCAGCGCATCGTTGGTGCCCGCGACCGTCTGCGGCCATGTTGGCACCAGGCACGAAACTCCCGCCGTCCCCAGCGTGCAACTCCCCACCGTTGTCCCACCGGAGGTCGTATCGGTCAACTGCGCCGACGTATACGTAAGGTTCGCCTGCACCGCGATCCCCACCACGATGTCGCTCGTCGTGACATTCGCCGTCGCGCCCAGGTTCCACGTATATGTCACCGTAGAGAAGTTGGTCGGACTCACATACCCGAGCGGGTCGTTCGACGGACTTCCCGTCGCCGCCGTCAGCGTCAACCCCGTCAACACCGTCGAAGTCGAAATCTCCACAAGATACGCCGAACTACCCGAAGTCGCCGGGCTCGCAGCCTCAAACGCCCCAGCCGGGGTATACGGCCCCGATCCATACCCGATATTCGCCGCTACATAAGCATCGCCCGACGCATCCACAGCAACCCCAACGGCCGTATCGCTTCCACCTGATCCGCCCACGTTCGCCACATAGTTCACCAACCCCAGCCCCGCCGCCATCGACACCACATACCCGCGCTTCACCAGCGTCGTCGTGGCGTCCTCCCCAAACGCCAGCGCCTTCGTATTGAACGGAGAGGTCGCTGTCTGGGTCGTCACCGTCCCGGCAAACGCCGTGCCACCGCTCTTCGGACTATTCGTCTGCCCGCTAACATACGCCGCACCTGCGACAAACGCACCGCCCGTCACCGTATCCGTTGTACTGCTCCCGCCCAGGTACGTGTACCCAACCGCCGCCCCGGTGGAGCCAAGCTCCACCGCATAGCCACTGCCACTCGCATCCGGCATCGTGCACTGCACCGCGCAGTTCGTCGTTCCCAGCGCTGTTGCCAGGTTGCTCGCCAGCGTATTGCCAAACAGGTAGCTGTTCCCCGCTCCATCGGTCCCCAGCCCCGCCACCGTGGTGCTGCCGTTCCCATTGATCCACGTAAACGCGCCGATCGTCGGGGCCGTCGCAAAAGCCGGCGGTGCCGGTATGGCAACCGGCGTGAACGTGAACTCGAACGAATCGTAACCCAGCGAGGTATTGCTGAACACAGTGCCCGTCTTCGGCTCGGTGAAGTTCCCCGAAGTCTGCCCAGCCACATAGATCAGCCCGTTCGCATCCACCGCGACCGCCGTCGCCAGCGTGTTCTGCTGTACATAAGTAAAGAACAATGGCGTGCTCGAAAGCGGTGACAGCACCGGATACTCCGCCACATACGCATTCCCGGGGTAAGCACCAGGAACCAAGCTATACACCGTCACCGCCGGTGACACCAGAAACGCGTTCGCCGTCGGCTTCAGCACCGGGCTCGAAGTCGTCGTAAAACCGATCGCTCCGGTCACATAAAGATTGCCCGTTTTATCCAGCGCCAGCCCTTCCACGCTGTCGTTGTTCGGATTCGCGGCATCCGCATAGATCAAGTTCGTCCCGCTCAGCGTTCCCGCCGACTCGCTCAGCCCCGACACGAAACCCACATACCCGCCTGTCGGGTTCGATACCGCAGCCGACCCCGCCGAAGCCAGAGCCGTCGCATTCGTATACCCACCCACAAACAGTGTCGCCGTCCCCACCACCGACGAAGTCACCACCATCGACCCTGTACCGGGCTCGCCGATATACGTCAGCCACGAAGGCGCCGCGCCACTACTCCCACTGGCAAACTTCAGCACAAAGATGTTGTTCGGGCACGAGCCCGACCCGCAGTTCACAATCGGGCTCTGGCTGCCAAACTTCCCCGAGCTCGTCGTCCCCGAAAGATAAACATTCCCAGCCGTGTCCGACGCCACGCTCCCCGCTGTCGACCCCGACCCTCCTGCCGCAAAGCTCGCATACGTGATCACAGGGTCGATCACCAGCTCCCGCGCACGGTCGTAAGCCCCCAGCACAAACCTCAAATCGCCCCGCGCCTTCAGCTCGAACCGAGCATCCACACTCTTCCGCGACCCATCTGCCATCACCTGGTACGCCACCGGCTTCCGTAGCCGAAGCTCCCCATCTTCTGCCGCCAGCTCCACATCGCCGCCCGCCGTCACCGACATCCTCTCGGCGCCCGCGATCTTCATCGTCACCAGCGAAGCATCCGCCCCCGGCGCCACTATAAAATCATGCTCAATCGCGCCGTCCCGCGCATAAAACTCCGCGTCGATCCCCGGATAAACCCCCCGCAACCCCACCCGGTCGAAGTTCCTTACCCCCGTCCGCCACTGCTTCGGATCGCTGCCCACGTAATAATTCGTCCGGAACCCGGCCTCGGCAATCCCCTCCGGCTTTCCGCCCTTCGACCCTGCAAACCCCACGGTAATCGTCCGTGTCCCCTGCATCGCAAACCGCAGCTCATCGGCCCGCAACTCCAGCCGGTACCCCGGCGCGCTTCCCGCAAACGCCGTCCCCGCCGCCAACTGCCCTTCGTTCTGCTCGAACACCAGCGGCAACGCGTGTCCGCTAACAGCCTGCGCTTCAGCTACGCCCGCCAACGCCAATAGGCTGGCAGCCACCATTACTCGAACAGACGAAGCACAACGGAAGGAGAGCGACCGGAACATGCGATGACCTTAAAAATCTGGGTGCGGATTGGGCCCAAACCCGAAACGGGTTGCACAAAGATTACGGCTGACAGACTGTTTGGGAGAACTTCGTTAGTATATAGGTCGCACCCGCACCGTCAATAGATTCACTATTTCCCATCGCCCACCCTCAGCGTCAACCATCCCTCCCGCACCGTTCCCATCTCCGCATTGGCAAACGCCACCGGATGCCCGCCCGGCATCGGGTTCGCTATCCGCAGCAACACCGCGCTCGTATCCTCCGGCAGCCCGTCCAACGCCACGCTCCAGTCCCCCGTCCTCCCCGGCAGCAGCGCTGGCAGCACCCACAACGCTCGCCCCTTCCCCACCGTCTTCCCCGCCGCATCCACCGCCTCAGCCTCCACCGGCCACGCATAATAAATCGGCGCGACTCCCCGGTTCTCCACCCGCACCGTCACTGTTCCTCCGGCACCCTCCCGTTTCATCACATACTGCTTGCAGAAAAACGTATACCCCAGCATCCGCTCCGCGCGCAGCGCATTCGCGCGCTCCTCCGCCGTCGGCACCGTCTTGAACAGGTCCGAGGTCAGCATCCACGTAGCATGGGTCGTCGCAATCGCCTGCGATACATCCTGCCCGGCCTTGTTCGGCCACGCGTCCCACAACCCCACCTGAAGCGCCGGATAGATCTCCCCACCCATCGGACGCTTCTGCCACATCCCAGTCGTCCCCACCTGCTGCATCATCACCCAAAACTGCCACGGCTCCTTGCCGATCGTGTCCTGCAGCAGCGAGTCGTCCTCATACCCAAAGTTCGCCAGCAGCGCACGGTTCTCTGTCACCTTCGGCGTCCGCACAATTAGCAGTGTCCGATGAAAGCTCTCCGCATAAGCCTGCAAGATCGCGTCCTTGTCCTTCTGCGCGATCCCCCATCCCGCCGGCTCCCCGGCCTCCGGATGCTTATGCACATGCCACTCGCCCCAAAACCCATACAGCCCCACCGTGATGTAGGCAATCCGCGCATCGCCGTCATACTTCGCCCCAAACGCATGAATGAACTTCACCATGCAGTCGATCAGCCGCGGATCGCGATAGTCCGGCGAAACACTCGACGTCGCACTCTTCGCATTGTTGGAATCGTCATAGGCAAACGTCTTCAGCCCCGCTTTCAGCAGATAAACCGGAATCCCGCTAGGCTTCTTCGGATAGTCCACATAAAACCGAAATACCGCCTGGTGCCCGCGTCCGGATATCGCCGTCAACTCCTTCTCCAGCGCGGTCCAGTCATATGTATCCGGCCCCGTCACCACATCCGACAACGGCAGATAAAACCACTCCAGCGAATGCGGAAACGTCCCTTCCACTTCTTTGCTCATCGAGTAAGGCACAAACCCCCGCAGCGGATTCTCATCCACCCCCGGAGCGTCCGCGCGAAACGTCATGCTGTGCCAATCCTGCGCAGCTCCCGCACCAGCGCATATCACCATCCCGGCCAAAATCACCCAGCGCTTCATGCCAACGATTTTACGCACCCTCAAAAAACCGGGTGGCCCATCTTCGCCGACTGTTGCATCGTCGGCGAAGGTGGGATTCGCAGACGCTGGATCGGCGCCTTTTACCGCACTTCCGCTACCGGCAGCGCATCCACCTTCGCACTCATCGCATCCAGCGCCAGGTTCAGCTCCAGCACATTCACCCTCGGCTCACCCAGAAACCCCAGCTGCCGCGGCGTCACATGCTGCTGCACCAACGCCCGCACCCATGCCTCGCTCACCCCACGCTCTTTAGCCACTCTCAACACCTGGTACATCGCCGCCTCCGGCGTTATATCCGGATCCAGCCCCGACCCCGAAGCCGTCACCAAATCCACCGGCACATCGCCCCCGCCTTCAGTCGTCACACTCTGCGCCACCCGGTCCGCCAGCGCTTTGCTCGTCGGCCCTAAATTCGATCCCCCCGACGATGTCGCATCATACCCCGTCCCTGCCGCCGAAGGCCGGCTATGAAAGTACTTCGCCCCCGTAAACGCCTGCCCAATCAGCTTCGATCCAATCAATTGCCCTG
>Ga0302310_10001884_pt1 | contig 17311 bp, 11 predicted proteins | sample III_Palsa_N1_2_FD_200451 | JGI IMG/M metagenome (GOLD analysis project Ga0302310, IMG submission 200451) | Peat permafrost microbial communities from Stordalen Mire near Abisko, Sweden - III_Palsa_N1_2 | ecosystem: Environmental > Terrestrial > Soil > Palsa > Peat permafrost | place: Sweden...
GACGCGGCGCGTGCCGAAGCTGTCCGACTGCGGAGCCATCTGTAGTGGCGGTAGAAAATCGCCTGACCATTGCGGAGCCGGAGCCGTGTCTGCAATGGCTGCGTCTTTCACTATTTTGTCTGCAGCGATTTGTTTGAGGGCCTCAGCATCGGGTTCGACAAACCTGTCCGGGACATGCAGCGTTACCTTCGCGTAGGGAGCTACGCCCACTGCGATGTCGCGGTGCAGGGTCTTTTGCGGTCCGTCCCTGAACTCGGCTTCGATGGTAAGCGGATAAGTTCCCGGTGAAACTTTGACATCCACGCCAGTCAGCGCATACCAGATTTTTCTGCTCTGCGAAGGGAAGAAGGCTACCTTTCGACCCTGCCACCTGCCGATAACCGTAACTGCTTCGGTTTGCAACGCTACGGTGATCAGGCATGGAGAGCCATTCTGCAGGTGAGCCGGCGTGATGACGATGGAGTCGGTGGTCGCGCTTCCCAGAGCGATGCGTGCCGTTGACGCCAGTAAAATCACCAGAGCAAATGTCTGCAGGAGAATCTTCATACATGAAGGGGACATGACGGGAAGGTCCAAGTCAAGAAGAGCATGCCATGCCTGACGAGCCGGCGAGATGAGGCTCAGCAACGCGGCGTCCTGCGACGGAGGGGGATGCAGTGATATCCTAGCCGGAATCCCGTAATAACGAGGCCGTAACTCTTCATGTCGAACCCAGAAATTCCGGAATCCGAGCAGCCCATCGAATCTAACGAGTCGTTTGACAGCATTCTGAAGCAGTATGAGCAGACTCATTCGCGCCGCTCGGCAGATGACAGCCGGCAGATCTCCGGTACGGTGATTGCTGTTTCCGCTGATTCGGTCTTCGTGGATATCGGCTACAAGACCGAGGGGGTTTTGCCGCGGGCGCTGTTCCAGAGTGCTAACGAGACGGTGGAACCCGGAAGCAAACTGCTGGTCTCGGTGAAGGGCCGGAATGAAGAGGGTTACTACGAACTTTCTCGTCTGCGTGTCGAGCAGCCGAAGGACTGGAGTTCGCTGGAGCAGGCCTTTGCGGATAAATCCGTCATCGCGGGCACGGTGACTGCCGTGGTTAAGGGCGGCCTGAGCGTCGATGTGGGGGTGCGCGCCTTCATGCCGGGTTCGCGTAGTGGAGCACGTGACGCGGCTGAGATGGAGAAGCTGGTCGGCCAGGAGATTCGCTGCCGCATCATCAAGCTCGATGCAGCCGAGGAAGATATTGTTGTGGACCGTCGCGCGGTCGTCGAAGAGGAGGAACGCTCCACGAAGGAGCGTCGTTACTCCGAGGTTGCCGAAGGAGCGATCGTGTCCGGAACCATCCGCAGCCTCACCGACTACGGCGCCTTCGTCGACATCGGCGGAGTGGACGGTTTGCTGCATATCAGCGATATCTCGTGGGCTCGTGTCGATAAGCCATCGGACGTGCTCTCTGCGGGGCAGCAGATCGAGGCGAAGATTCTGAAGATCGATCCCGCGGGCAAACGAATTTCGCTGGGCATGAAGCAGTTGCAACAGCATCCGTGGGATGCGGCAGCAGGGAAGTACACCGCAGGCGAACGTGTACGCGGCACTGTGACTCGTGTCACTGATTTTGGGGCGTTTGTGGAGCTTGAGCCGGGCATCGAAGGCATGATTCACCTCTCCGAGATGTCGTGGGCGAAGAAGGTACGGAAGCCAGGCGACCTGCTCAAACAGGGCGATACGGTTGAGGTGATGATCCTTGGAGTGAACCTTGCCGAACGCCGTATGTCGCTGGGGCTGAAGCAGACGCTGGGCGATCCGTGGGCGGATGCGTCTGAAAAGTTCGCCGCAGGCTCGCAGGTTGAAGGGCCGGTCACGAGCTTTACTAAATTTGGAGCCTTTGTGCAGCTCGCGGAGGGCGTCGAGGGCATGATTCATGTCAGCGAGATCAGCGCCGAGAAGCGCATCGAACGCCCACAGGATGTGCTGCGCGCCGGTCAGATCGTCAAAGCGAAGGTGCTCGATGTCGACAGGGAAAAACGCCAGATCAAACTGAGCATGAAGCAGCTTGTTCCCACCGGGCTCGATGAGTACATCGCCGAGCATAAGGCAGGCGATGTGGTCTCGGGACGCCTGATCGAGATCTCAGGAGAACGTGCAACCGTCGAACTGGGCGAAGGTATCCAGGCTACCGGCCGCGTGAGCCTTGAGACGCCGGCGGCAGAAGAGCCTCAGGCCGCAGCCGCGCCCGACCTCTCCTCCTTCAGTTCCATGCTGGCGGCACGGTGGAAGAACGGCCCGGCGGCCAAAGAGGCCAGGCAAGAACCCGTCCGCGCCGGCCAGATTCGCAGTTTCCGGATTACGAAGCTCGACCAGGATGCGAAGAAGATCGAAGTGCAACTGGTCTAGTGCGCGGGTGCGTGCGCGCATCTATAGCACTGTCAATAGCTTCGACGGCTTACTTCATTTCGCGGCGGGTGCAGCATCCTGTGTGGCTGTGGGGGCTGAAATCCAGTCCGTACAGTGCTAATGCGATTACTTTCGCAATGGTTGAGCTCGTTCCCCCCTATCTGAAATATCGTGAGCTATATTAGGAATACCGTGATATTTCAAAGCTCCAAATCGAATAGACAGAGTCCGTGGAAGCTTCTCCTCGCGCTCCTGTGTATTGCGCTGGTCTTTGTCTGCGGAACCGTTCAGGCTGTTCACGTTCATCCGGATGGAGATATCTCGCATGCGGACTGCCCGCTCTGCGCGATCGCACATGTCTCGGTTCAGATCGGTGGGCAATCTGCATCGCTGCACTTCACGCCTGTTGTATCGACCGTCGAGGCTTTCCTTACGCTGGCGCGGTCCCGAACTTTCTCTATATTTGCCCTCTTTACCCGTCCTCCACCTGCTGACGTCGTTTCCGTCTAAAGAACCACGTCAAAAGTCAGATTGAATTTCAAGGGGGTAGTGTATGTACACGTCGCTGCGACGGGTCATCTTTGTAGCATTCGTCATTTTCGGTTCATTCGCTCCGGTTCTGTGGGCGCAGTCCGGCGGGAACTCCGGAACGATCAATGGCACAGTTACAGATTCAACCGGCGCGATCGTGCCCGGTGCGACAGCCACCATCAGCAATGCCGTCAGCGGCTACAGCAAGGTCACCGTCGCGGATGCCACAGGCCATTATCAGTTCACGAACCTGCCGTTCAACCCCTACCGCCTGGTGATATCGTTTCAGGGCTTCTCTTCTTCGACCCGGAATGTTGAGGTGAGATCCGCGGTGCCGATTGCTTTGACGAGCAGTCTAACGGTGGGTTCGGCGTCAACGGTAGTCGATGTCACCGCTGGCGGCGATCTTACTGAGAATGATTCGACCTTCCATACCGATATCGATCGTGGCTCTTTCAACAAGCTGCCTCTGGAGAGCCAGTCCTCTTCTCTTAGCTCGCTCGTGACTTTGTCGTCGCCCGGCGTTGCCGCCGATTCGAACGGTCTCTTCCATGGTTTGGGAGATCACGCGTCGAACTCCTTTTCCGTCGATGGCCAGCCGATTACGGACCAGCAAAGCAAGGTGTTCTCCAATCAGCTTCCTTCCAACTCCATCCAGTCGCTCGAGGTCATCTCAGGCGCACCGCCGGCGGAGTATGGTGGCAAAACCAGCCTGGTCATTCAGGTCACCACGCGGTCGGGGCAGGGAGTCACCACGCCAACCGGAAGCATCACGACATCCTATGGCACCTTTGGCTCGGCTACCGGTGCAGTCGATCTCAGCTATGGAGGCAAGAACTGGGGGAACTTTATCGAGGTTGACGGTTTGAATACCGGACGCTTCCTCGACCCACCGGAGTTTGTCGTCTTCCACGACAAAGGTAACGAGGTTAATATCTTCGATCGCATCGATCGTCAACTGACTTCGGTCGACTCCTTTCACCTCAATCTGAACTACAGCCGGTCGTGGTTTCAGACGCCAAACTCCTACGACAACCTGAATGTGCAAAACGTTATCAGCGGGGGAGCGAGCGCCAATCCCGTATTTGGGAACGTCGGCAACACGGATCAACGTTCGAAGATCGGGACCTTCGACATCGCTCCGAACTACACCCGCATCATCAGCGATAATTCGGTCTTCAACTTCGGCCCGTACATTCGCAGAGATACCTATAATTACTATCCGAGCAATGATCCACTGGCCGATCTTGGGCCGCCGAATCTGCAGAACCAGACCATCTCGCAGGCTCGGTCGCTGACCAACGCCGGCTTCCATACCGACATCTCCTATGTGAAGGGCATCAACAATATCAAGATCGGTGGGAACTACTCACAGACCTTCCTTCGCGAGAACGATACGCTTGGCGTCGTGGCGAACACCTTCAACTCGCCATGCACCGATGCAAATGCAAATCCGGTGAATGGATTTACCGATCCGTCGCAGTGTCTTGCCGCGGGATTGTTTCCTAACAATGGTGTCCTCGCCGCGGCTTTGGGCGCTGGCACGAAGGCCTTTCTGCCGGTCCTTCTGCCGTATGACCTGACTCGCGGAGGCGGCCAGTACAACTACATTGGTCACACGGATGTTAAGGAAATAGCTCTCTATGCCGAGGATCAGATCAAGACAGGGAACTGGCTTTTTAATGTTGGCATTCGCGGAGATCTCTACAACGGTCTGACGATCGCTCGACAGGCTGAGCCGCGCCTGGGCGCTTCCTACAGCATCAAACCGACGAGTACCGTTCTGCGAGTTTCGTACGCGAGGACGCTGGAATCGCCATTCAACGAGAACCTTGTCCTGTCGAGTCAGGGATGCCTGAATGCGGTGCTTTCTCCGCTTCTCCTCTGCTCGCCCGGCGTCTCCGGAACACTGCAGCCGGGATTCAAGAACGAGTTTCATGCCGGACTGCAACAGGCGTTCGGCAAAAACTTCGTTATCAGCGGTGACTATATCTGGAAGTACACACACAACGCCTTCGACTTCAGCGTTCTTGGCAACACGCCGATTACCTTTCCGATCGACTGGCACAATTCGAAGATTCCGGGGTTCGCTCTGCGTGCCGATGTTCCCAATATTCACAACTTCTCTGCATTTGTTGTGATGTCGTCGGTTGCGGCGCGATTCTTCCCGCCGCAGGTTGCCGGGGCGGGCGCGACCGTGGGCGGGAGTGGATATCCCTTCCGCATCGACCATGATGAGCGATTCAACCAGAGCACTCACGTGCAGTATCAGGTGCCCGGAAAACATGGTCCGTGGTTTGGTTTCAACTGGCGCTTCGATAGCGGTCTTACGGCCGGATCAGTGCCTTGCTATAACGTCACAGATCCAAACAGTCTGTGTAACCCTGCCAACGGTGGCCCATCGATTACGATCAACGGACAGCCGGGAATTAATCTCAGCGGACTGACTGCGGATGAGCAGTTCGAGGCGGGCCTTACCTGCAACGGTATCAAGGCGACGCCGTATACTCCGATCCCAGGCAACCAGTGCCTGGCGTCACAGCTCACCTCGAATCTCGTGTCGATTCCAGCTCCTGGTACCGAGAACGATGACCACAATCCTCCCCGCATCAAGGAGCGCAGCCTCTTCGATATGTCTCTTGGCGAAGATAATCTCTTCAACGGCGATAAACGCAAATGGAGCCTCCGTCTAACGGGCGTAAATATCACCAATAAATATGCATTGTATAACTTCCTCTCCACCTTCAGCGGTACGCACTATGTCACACCGCGCGCTCTGACGGCTGAGTTAGGCTTCCACTTCTAAACGGCAGTAATCGAGGCACGAACGAAAGGCAGCGGATTACTCCGCTGCCTTTCGTTCCTATGGTCGCTTTTCAACTCTCGGTTAAGCGCGGAGATGAAGCAGGCATGGGTTGGACGATCTCTGGTTTAGTTATGTGGCAGCTGCGTGGTATCCCATGTGCCGCCGATGGCTTTGATGAGTTGTACGCTCGCGGACATGCGTCTGGTCTGCAGATTGGCGAGGGTGATTTCATCAGCGAGTGCCGTGCTCTGGGTGGTGATGACCTCGAGATAGGTTGCGAGGCCGCCTTTGTAGCGGATGGTGGAGAGATTCTCGGAGCGCTTAGCGTCAGTGACGGCATCCTCTTCGGCCTTCGATTCGTGCTCCAGAATGCGGAGTGCGGCCAGGTTGTCCTCGACATCCCGAAAGGATTGCAGCACCTGCTGGCGGTAGAGTGCGACGGTCTGATCGTAGAGCGCCACGGCCTGTTGATTCTGGGCGTGGCGTCGGCCGGCGTCGAAGATTGTCTCTGAGGCGGAGGCTCCGATTGCCCACAGGGCGCTCGGTCCCTGGATCAGGGTTCCGATGTTGGTGCTCTCGACTCCACCACCGCCGGATAGGGTGATGGTGGGGTAATATGCGGACCGGGCGACGCCGATCTGTTCATTGGCTGCGGCAACCCGCCGTTCGGCTGCGGCAACATCAGGACGGCGCTCCAGTAGCTGGGAGGGAAGACCGACCGGGATCGTCGGCGGAGTGGCGGCGAGCGGTGCGGGCGGCAGGCTGAAGGTGGAGGCAGGCTCGCCGGTCAGGGTTGCGATGGCGTGCTCGAACTGCGCGCGGGCGACGCCGACGTCGATGTCCTGAGCGCGGGTCGTGTCCAGCTGCGTCTGCGCCAGCGCCAGATCGGAGCCCGAAGAAAGTCCGCGGTTGAAGCGACTGGTGGTCAGGTCGACCGATTTCTGGAAGGCGACGACGGTGCTGTCGAGCAGCTGCTTCTCGAGGTCGAGACCGCGAAGCTCGAAGTAATCGTTTGCGAGCTCGGCATGAAGGCTGAGGCTCATGGTTTCAAGATCGGCAGCGGAGGCCTGTGCGGTCGTGCGGCTGGCTTCGACCAGGTGACGAACCCGACCCCAGAGGTCCGGCTCCCACGAGGCGCTGCCAGGTAACTGGAAGTCGTCGTAGAGGCTGGAGCCCGAAAGAGGACTGTAGAGCGGACGGTGCAGAGACTCCTGGTCGCGGCTGACGGACGGAGTGAGGCCGAGGGTGGGAAAGAGGTCGGCGCGCTGGATGTGGACCTGCGCGTGTGCGCTCTGGTAGGCCTCGAACGCGGCCTTCAGGCTCTCGTTGGAGACGTTGATCTTTTCCTCAAGCGTGTTGAGTTCCGGGTCGTTGTAGACCTGCCACCATTTGCCACGCACAAGGGTGTCGGCGGGTTGCGCCTGAGTCCAGCCTGCGTCTTCTTTGAATGCCGGTGGGGCCGGTGCTGCAGGCTTCTGATATTTGGGCCCGACCATGCAGCCGCTGAGGAAGACCGCGAGCATGCTGCCGGCCAGGATACCCTGCGGCCTGAGGGTTGCGAGATGTTGTCTGTTTTTCAGCACGTTCACTTGCTCTGTCCCGAGGCTTTTGTGGCTTGCGGCTGAATGACCCGTATCTCTTCGTTGTCCGCGAGCGAGTCAGGCGGACTGTCGATCACTTTTTGGTCGAGGGTCAGGCCGGATGCAACTTCAACCTGCGTCCCGTAGTCCCGGCCGATGGTGATGTTGATGAGGTGTGCGTGATTATCGGCTCCCACTGTCGCAACCTGCAGCCCTGCGGTACGGAAGATAAGGGTGCTGACAGGCAGGATGAGGGTCGGCTTACTGGAGTTGAGTTTGAGGTGAACTTCGGCATAGGAGCCAGGGAGCAGTTCGCCGGCAGGATTTTTCACGTCGACCTCGACCAGCAGCGTGCGAGTCGCGAGATCGATGGAATTGGCGTTGCGGACCAGTTTGCCGCTGAATCTGCGGCCGGGAAACTGGTCCAGCGTGAGATCGACGACGGAGGACGGTTTGGCGTCGTTCGAGTAGATCTGAGGCACGTTGATGAAGACACGCAGGGTATTGATTGCGGCGATGTGAAAGAGTTCGCGCGAGTTGGCGGAGGTGCTGCCTGCGGCGTTGTTTCCCACCCCCGTAGAGTTGCCGGTGCTGGCGTTGCCGGAGTTGATGAGCTGGCCGTTGTCGGTGTTGCGGGCGGTGAGGACGCCGTCGAAGGGCGCGGTGATGCGTTCGAAGCCCTGCAGTTGTTCGAGGCGGCTGACGTTGGCCTCTGCGGATTTGACCATCGTTTGTTTGGCTTTGGTATCGGAGACTGCGTTGTCGGTGTCCTGCTGTGAGACAGCATCCGACTTGAGCAGATCGGAGAAGCGGGAAGAGGTCGTCTGCGAGAGCTGCAGGTTGGCCTGTGCTGTCGCGAGGTCGGCGCGGGCCTGCATCAACTGCTGATCAACCTCGGGAGACTCGATCTCGGCCAGCAGCTGGCCCTTCTTCACACGACCACCGATATCGACGTACCACTTTTTCAGGTAGCCATCGGTGCGGGAGTAGATAGGAGCGTCGATGTAAGCCTGGATATTGCCGGGCAGAACGATCTCCTGCGTTGGCGAGCCCTCTTTCGGCTGTATGGCAAGCACCTGCGGGATGGCCGCCTCATTCGTATCGACGGCAAGTTTCTTCTCCGCATGGATACGGGGCAGGATGCCGGTGACGGCGAGGATGACGGCAAGCAGAAGCGCGATGAAAAGAAAGCCTGCAACACGCTTCTTCGATATCGCCGGAGGCGCTGGGGCCGCTCCCTCGGGTGAGGAATGGGCTGGTTGAGCTGAGGTATGGTGTTGTTCGCTGCTCATTACTTATTCTCCACTTTGCATTGCAGGCAAAACATGAATGGAACAAGCTCAAACTGTGGCTTATTCATCGGCTTCGGTGACGGGCTGCTGGAATAACCTGTCGTTACGGTGCACCAGGCTGAAGAAGACCGGTACAAAAGTCAGGGTTGCGACAGTTGCCAGCAGGAGACCGCCAATAACAGCACGGCCGAGGGGAGCGTTCTGTTCGCCGCCGTCTCCCAGACCGAGCGCCATCGGTACCATGCCAATAATCATAGCCAATGCCGTCATCAGGACAGGCCGGAAGCGGGTAAAGCCGGCGGATAAAGCGGCCTCCGCAGAGCTCATGCCCGCGGCCATCTGTTCCTGCGCAAAGCTGACGACCAGAATGCTGTTGGCCGTCGCCACGCCCATGCACATAATCGAACCGGTAAGGGCGGGTACGCTGATATGAGTGTGGGTGAGGAACAGGAGCCACACGATTCCGGACAGCGCGGCGGGCAATGCGGCGATGATGATAAAGGGATCGAGCCACGACTGGAAGTTGACGACGATCAGCAGATAGACCAGGACGATCGAGAAGAACAAACCGCCAACCAGTCCGAGGAAGGATTCGCGCATGGTCTGGATCTGGCCGCGGACGATGATGAGCGATCCTCGAGGCAATGTGCTCTTGTTCACCGCCAGGAGGTGGTCAATCTGTTTGGCGACGCTTTGCAGGTCCGTGTTTTCGACCGACCCATAGATGTCGATCACGGGCTGGACGTCATAGTGGCTGACAGTGGCCATCTCGGTTCCGCGCTGGATTGCGGCGAGGTTGCCGAGAATCTGTGAAGGAGCACCCCCGGTACTGGTTACAGGTATATTTCGCAGGTCCTGAAGGTTTTCGACGTTGTACTGTGGCTCCTGGATGGCGACGCTGTAACTGACGCCATTGTGTGGATCCAGCCAGAAGGACGGAGTGGTCTGGAAGCTTCCGCTGAGAGTGACCAGCAGATTGCCTGCGACGTTCTGCTGCGAATAGCCAACCTGTTGTGCTTTGGTTCGGTTCACTGCCACTGTGAATTTCGGTAGATCGAAGGGCTGCTGAATACGCAGGTCCGTGGTGCCGGGGATGTGCCGGATCTGAGAGAGAAGGTTTTCGGCGTAGGCGTGATTGGCGGCAATGTTATTTCCAACGACCTGAATATCGAGCGGTGCGGGCAGGCCGAAGTTGAGAATCTGGCTCACCATGTCGGTTGGAAGGTAATAAAAGATGGTGCCGGGAAACTTCGTCATCAGTCTCCGCCGCAGCTCTTCCATATAAGGTTCAGTGGGATGATGCTTCTCATCGAGAGAGACGAGGATGTCGGCGTCCGCTGTGCCGACAGGAGCGGAGTTGCTGTAGGACAGATTGAGTCCGCTGTATGGGATGCCGATGTTATCGATGATTGTGACGAGTTCGGATTTTGGAATCAGCTCCCGGACCGTCTGATCGATCTGGTCGCAAAGCCTGGCGGTCTCCTCGATACGCAGGCCGGTGCTTGTACGCACATGCAGTTTGAACTGACCGCTGTCGACAGAGGGGAAGAAGTCCTGGCCAAGCCACGGATAGAGAATACCGATCGACAGAAGGCTGAAGCCAAAAAAACAGACGAGAAAGATGGCGCGATTCTCGACGCACAGATTCAAAAAGCCATGATAGACGGAGCGGAGCCGCTCGAAGCCGCGCTCAAACACTCTCTGGAAGACGATGAAGGGATTGCGGCTGGTGTGTTTGGCCTTCTCGGCCTCTTCCGAGTGCGGTTTCAGCAGATACTTCGCCATGGTGGGAACGATGGTTCGCGAGAGGAAGTAGGAGGCGAGCATGGCGAAGACCACCGCTTCCGCCAGCGGCACGAAGAGATAGCGCGCCACACCCGAGAGGAAGAACATCGGCACAAAGACGATGCAGATGGAGAGGGTCGAGACAAAGGCTGGAATGGCGATCTGAGCGGCGCCATCGAGAATCGCCTGTTCGGTTTCCTTCCCCAGCTCGATATTGCGATTGATATTTTCAATCTCGACCGTGGCGTCGTCGACGAGGATTCCGACGGCAAGAGCGAGGCCGCCGAGTGTCATGATATTGATCGTCTCGCCCAGCGCGCTCATGGTGATGATGGAGACCAGGATGGAGAGCGGAATGGAGACTGCAATGATGATGGTACTGCGCCAGCTCCCGAGGAAGACAAGGATCATGATCGCCGTCAGGCAGGCGGCGATCAGAGCCTCGCGAACCACGCCGTTGATGGCGCCGCGGACGAAGACGGATTGATCGGACAATGGCTGGATGCGGAGCTGAGGAGGCAGGGTTGCTGCAATTTGCGGAAGCCTGGCGCGGACACGCGCGATGATGTCCAGCGTGGAAGCGCTTCCGGATTTCTGAATGGTAACGAGAGAAGCGCGCTGGCCATCGACGCGGACGATGTTGGTCTGGGGCGGGAAACCGTCTCTTACATGGCTTACATCATGGACGTAGACGGTGGAGCCGTTGATGGTCCTGATGGGTAGATCGTTCAGCTCCTGAATTGTCGTTGGGCTGCTATTGGTTTCAACCTGATATTCAATGGAGCCAACCTTGGCTGTTCCCGCCGGCAGAATGATGTTCTGGGCACTGAAGGCATTGACGACATCGGTAGGGGAGAGCCCCTTGGCCTGCAGGGCTTTGCTGTCGATGTCCACCTGAACCTGGCGCTGCTTGCCGCCATAAGGATAGGGGATCGAAGCGCCCTGCACGGTAGCCAACTGGGTCCGAATGAAGTTGGTGCCGATATCGTTGAGCGCCTGCTCCGAGAGGCCCTGACCGGAGAGCGAAAGCTGCAACACGGGCACACTGGATGCACTGTACGTAATGACCAATGGAGGCGTGGTGCCAGGCGGAAGTTGCCGGAGGAGTGTCTGCGAAATGGCAGTCACCTCGGCGACTGCCGAAGGAAGATTTGCGTGGGGTTGAAAAAATACTTTGATGACGGCGATGCCGTTAATCGACTGCGACTCCATGTGCTGAATGTCGTTGACCGTGGTAGTCAGAGACCGTTCAATGGGCGTTGTGATCCGGTTCGTCATCTCCTCAGGAGAGAGTCCCGTGTAGTTCCAGACAAGGGAGACGACCGGAATATCAATATTGGGAAAAATATCGGTCGGGGTACGCAGAATGACGATTGGCCCGAGAATCAGCAACAAAAGCGATAACACAACAAACGTATAAGGCCTGCGTAACGCAAGTCGTACAATCCACATGAAACACTCCCTATATCTTTTCCCGAATCATTGACCCGCAAACGCGGCGTAACCACGCGATGCGACTGCCTTTGACAAGCGCATGCTGAACTTGCTTCCTCGAAAGTTAGACGGTGTTGCCTGCAGAAAAGACTCTAAACTAGGCTACATCACGATTTTACCGAAGGTGTGCCGAGAGAATTCGGTCGGGCGCGCCAGTGGCGGCGATCATATCTGAAGCGCATCTCGAAGGACACTCGCGGAGTGGCATACTGGCTATTGTTTAGGTTTCGCCGAAGGAGGCGTGAGGCCGCTCAAGCGTAGGTAGCTCGCCATCTGAGAGTAGTGGTCCTCCAGATCGTCGGTTAACTCGAAGAGCGCTCTGGCGCGCGGTACCTGAGATCCGCGAAAGTAAGTGATTGTGTCGCCGAGTTTGGAGTCCTGCAAATTCGAGAGTGCTTTGTCGCAAAACTCAAAGGAAGCCTTGACCGCGGCCACTATCGTTTCTTTCGAGTCGTCTTCGCTGAGCTTCGGCCCCTGAGGCGCGGGGGTGTCGGAGAGCATGGCACACACGGCATTGCTGGACTGCGCTACGTGCGTGGCAATCTTCCCGAAGGTCCATTGGTCCGGCGTGGGATGGTAGTGATACTTCTCGGGCGGCATCTCCTCCGCGGCAGCCACGATATACTTTGACTGGCGCGTGAAGATTTCCCGTGCGCTTGAGACTACCGGGGTCGCTGTTGCCTGCGCATGCAGGGCCAGTGGCGCGGCCAAACCGATTAATGGCAGCCAGATCAAGCTTCTCCTCAACATATCCTCATTCCCTCATGATGTTTCGTAGCTCTTCTGTTTGCAACTCTTAATCAAACTCTATGGCCGACGTTGGTGTGAGTCAATTCGGAGTGGCCAGAGCCAGCGTGGTTTCATCTGGAAATCTCACAGCATGAGCGGACTCTTATAAGAGCCGCATGCCTGCTCGACCCGCTCGCCGTTGAAGTGCGAATCTTCTCACGGTCGGATGGAATTCTGCCGCCCGCCCCCTTCAAGCATTTTCACGAGCGAGGGCTTCTCATTTCAGGTGGGAAGCTTCCGCTCTTTATATTTGAATTAGATATGTCAATATGATTATTGACATGTCTAATTTGCAGAGGGTGCATAAATCTGGTGACTCGGCGAGCCGTTTGTGCTGCCAGGAAAGGGCGCATCTTTTGAAAAGATCAATTGCAACCTCTGGGCTTTGTCTCGCAGGCATAGGCGAAATCCTGATGGATCGCTTCGACAGCGGGGCCGTAACGCTTGGCGGTGCGCCGTTTAACCTGACCTTTCACCTGCACCAACTGCTGGCTGCGCTTGATCTGGGCGAGACCGCCTTCGTAAGTGCGGTCGGCGAGGACGCTCCGGGCGATGATATCCGCTCGCAGGTAACGCAGGCTGGAATGTCCCCCCGTTACCTGACGGTAGACCAGAGCCACCCGACCGGAGCGGCCCGGGTGTTTGAGACGCCGGGCGAGGCAGGTTTCGAGATACTGCAGGATGTCGCGTGGGACTACCTGCGTGCCTCTCCTGAACTGGACGCGCTTGCAGAACGCAGCAGGCAGTCGTCTTCGGCAGCCTGGCGCAACGCTCGGCTACCTCTCGCGCAACGATCCGGAACTTCGTCTCGCGCGTCGACGGAACTCGTCTCTACGACGTTAACCTTCGCCGCAACACCACAGACGGCGTCGCCGGTTACTCGGCTGAGATCATCGCTGAAAGCCTCGCCCTCGCGACTGTGGTCAAGATGAACGATGCCGAACTGGAGGAGATCGCGGGGATGCTGGGCTTCCACGCGGAGGATCAGGAGGCAGAGACGCAAAGCTGGAACCTGATGGGGCAGTTTCTCCGCAGGTACGACCTGACGGCGATCACGGTGACACGCGGCTCGCATGGTGCGCTGTTGATGGGCGGAGAGAAGCGGCTGAAGCTGGCAGACTCGACGCTGCCACCAGAGAGCGTCCATCCCGTCGGCGCAGGGGACTCCTTTGCCGCAGGAGTGCTCTTCGGGATGGTCCAGAACTGGCGTTTGGAGGATTGCCTTCGGCTCGCCGAGATTCTTTCGATCTGGGTGGTGAGCCACATCAGCGCTACGCCCCGCATGACCTCCGAGGTGCTGGCCAGCGTCAAGGAGCTTGCAGAACGGGCCACCGCCTCTTGTGCACGGAGGGAGAGCAGGTGACCGCTGAGACGCACTCTCCGAAGTATCGGCAGATCTACGATCAGCTGCGCAGCGCCATCGTCGTCGGCGACTACCGCCCCGGCTCGCGGCTGCCGAGCGAAGCCGATCTCGCCTCGCAATACGACACCTCGCGGATCACCGTGGCGCGCGCGTTTCAGGAGCTCCACATGCAGGGCTTCGTCGAACGCCGCGTCGGTGCGGGCACCTACGTGCGCTCTGCAGAGCCGATGCAGGAGCTGCGCTTCGGTCTGCTGATTCCAGACCCTGGACAGACCGAGATCTTCGAGCCCATCTGCCGGGGCATGGCCGAGGTCAAACAGTCCTCACGCTTCTCCCTGCTCTGGGGCAACAGTCAGGCACCGCAGTCCACCAGCGAACTGCAGGCTGATCGTGTGTTGCAGCACTTCCTCGACATTGGGGTCTCGGGCGTTTTCTTCGCGCCCTTTGAGCACAGGCGACACAAGAATGAAGCCAACCAGCGCATAGTTCAAGCCCTCGACAAGGCCGGCGTGCCCGTCGTGCTGCTCGACCGCGACATTGAATCCTACCCGCAGCGCAGCCACTATGATGTCGTCGGCATCGATAACCGCCGCGCAGGTTACATGCTGGCGCAGCACCTCATCGACCAGGGCTGCCGCCGTATTATCTTCATAGCACGCAAGAGCTCGGCGCCCACCGTCGACGCACGCATCATGGGCTACCGCGATGCTCTGCTGCAGCACGGCATCGCCCCCGATCCGGCGCTCGTCCAGTGGATGGACCCCGACGACGCTGTAGCTGTGGAGGCGCTCATGCGCGAGCTCAAGCCACAAGCCGCGATTTGTGCAAACGACACTACAAGCATGCGCCTGATGCGTACGCTGACCGGTCTTTCTTTCGAGATCCCCGGGGACCTGTTGGTCGCGAGCTTCGACGACGTGAAGCACGCCGAACTGCTGATGGTTCCGCTCACGACTATTCGTCAGCCCTGTTCGGCTATCGGAGCGGAGGCCATCGCAGCTATGCTGGAACGCGTCGCCAACCCGGAGCTTCCGGCGCGCGACATCTTTCTCGATTTCACCCTGATGGTCCGCAATTCCACGAAGAGCTCCAGCGCAGAGGCCGAACTCCGTGTCGCAGCGAACGAACCACGTACGAGTACCTGAGCGCTCCGCTATTGGACTACACAATTCATCTGGGCTATCTGGACTTGTAAGAAAGAGGATTTACGAGGCACACTGCCAGCCTGCCGACGCGAGTCAGCAGGATCGCAAAATATCCCTCATGGATGAAGGCGCCACTCTTTGATCCGGCTATTGCGCTCCATTTCTCACTAGCAAAGGAGCGCGCCATGAGTGAATCGGCTATTTGCCGCCGATCTGGAGGGCAGGCCAGATCGGCGCTTTATTTTGTTCTGAATTCCACTTTGCAGCTAAAGCGAGATACTGTTGAGAAATGCTCTCTCTTCCAGCCTGGTCTGGATCTCCGTTAGAAGAGGGTCGCAGGCAGAAAGGTCCTCCGCGACAAAGTCTGCTCCGGCCCTGAGCATTTCAGACGCGGCTTGCTCGAGGCGGGCCTCTTTTTCTGTCGTCGAAAGTTGGCCCAGGCTGAGAGCGTCGAGTCCGATCATGTTTCCCGTTCGTGTCAATCCGATCGTCCACATGCCAGCATTTCGCCCTTCCTCGATATCGCTGATGGTGTCGCCGATCTTGACGCATGAGATTGGCGGATATACGTTGAGCAACTGCGCATTTCGTGCCAGCATCCATGGTGCGGGCCTGCCTGCTCCGACCTCGTCCGGACACACCGAAGCGTCCGGACGGTATCCACCGTCAGCAGCCTGGGTGAGAACAGGAGCCAGCATTTCACGGGTGTAGCCTGTGGTGCTTCCGATCAGAAGACCACGATTCTGCCAGTTCTTTACAGTGTCGGCCACGCCTTCGATGAGCTGCGAATGGTGTGTGATGATTTCCATTTGAACCGGACCGAACTCGTTGAAGAGCTGTGCGACCTCTTCTGTCCCAGGTTGCCTGCCGAAGAGCGCATGCCACTCGGCACCGATATTTGGTAAGGCGAGAATTGCCTGGATGTGATCGCGCTTGAGCAATCCCATATCTCGCCTGGCATCCTCTGTCGAAAGGACGATTCCATGTCTCGCAAAAAGAGTCTTAAGAGCCAATACGGGGGCGAGAGAACCGTGGTCTACCGTTGTCCCGGCCCAGTCCAGCATGACTGCGCGAATGCGGGGCGCCTGCTTCATGCCGCACCTCGCCCGGATAGGAGACCATGGGGCTGCGCTGTGACGTGGAAGGCAGTTGCGTACCGTCCGAAGATGTCTGTATTTCGTCTGTCCATTTGCGGAGATTACAGTGGGGAACTTGCTGTCTCAAGTGCTGAACGGTTAGGCCGGGGCGTTAGCCGTGCCTCTTTCCGATACCCAAATGCACAAATTGCACCTGCCACCAGGGCAAAAAAGACAAATAAATCGAACAATTTCGTCCAGCCCAGATGAGAAACATACACGGTTATCAGGAGGGGCGACAATGCCTGGCCGATAGACCCTATTGCATTGACAAAGCCCGAGGCACGCCCATGCAACTCATGTGGAACCGCGTCAAGAACTGCCATCCCGGACATGAGAATATCGGCACCGTGAATCAAAATTCCCATAAGCGCAATGGAAAGCACCAGGCCAGTTGCGCTGCTGCCGGCAAACATGGGATGAAGAAGGCAAATAAACGCGAGCGCGAAGAGCAGGCATGCACCAAGTGTCATGCGTCGCCGGCCAAAGTAATGTTGAACGGCATATCCAACGGCAATGGGACCAAGAAAACCGAAAAGTTCAAAATAGGATGCCATGTGCTCCGCAGAGGCAGTGCGATAACCCAGACCTGAGATCAGGTAATTTGGCAGCCAAAAGAGGAGCGTATAGCGCGTCATCTTTAGAAAGAAATACATGCTGGCGATGATCCGGATCTTTGGATTTGAGAGCAGTTGGCGCCACGGGCGATCCTGTGTCGAGGGTTCAGGGGGCGTCGATAGTGGCTCGACTCCGGGAAGCGCGGCAGGCAATCGATCGGTCTTCCTGAAGAAGAAAAATGCTGAGCATAACAGAACCGCGGAAGAGACGAGGTAGGCGGGGTGAAAGCCGGTCCGAGAGGCTACATCGGTATTTAGCAGGAGCCATGCGGTCAGGGAACTCGCGAGCAACCCGCCGAGGATATAGCTGGTGCTCCACCAGCCGAGTACGCGATCCCGTTCACCAGGTTTAAACCAACCTCCGAGTAGTTTGAGCAGAGAGGGC
>Ga0302310_10001891_pt1 | contig 17287 bp, 19 predicted proteins | sample III_Palsa_N1_2_FD_200451 | JGI IMG/M metagenome (GOLD analysis project Ga0302310, IMG submission 200451) | Peat permafrost microbial communities from Stordalen Mire near Abisko, Sweden - III_Palsa_N1_2 | ecosystem: Environmental > Terrestrial > Soil > Palsa > Peat permafrost | place: Sweden...
GGCGGCCGCCCTGGTGGCGGCGCGCCCGGCGGCGGCGCTCCCGGCGGGGGAGCCCCCGGCGGTTCGCTCGCGCGGCGTTTCTGCATCCCAAGCTTCGTCGCACTCGGCGGGGTCGAGGGCGGCACCGAGGTGCTGCAAACCCCGGACAAAATCGTGATCGTCAGCGAGGAAATGCACACCATCCGCCGGATCTATTTGAACGCGAAACATCCCGCGGTGGTGACGCCGAGCCTCAATGGCGACAGCGTCGGCCACTGGGATGGCGGCGTGCTGGTGGTGGATACGGTCGGCAAGATCGATGGCGTCGGTGCTGCGGCGGTAGGCGAAACCCCGCAGCATACCATCGAGCACATCCAGAAAGTCGACGGCGGCAAATATCTCCAGGACACCCAGATCAACCCCGACGGCACGCCGGGCAGCAGCTCGCGCCTGCAATGGGCGCCGAGCCAGGACATCGCCGAATGGATCTGCGAAGACAACAGCGCGCAATACATGTCGAAGAACTACAAATGACCGCGAAATCAGCACCGATCGGAACCAGGCACGAAACCATGCGCCAGCCTAAAGGACTTACCCTCGCCGCTCTGCTCGCGGCAGGTCTCCCTGCCGCTGCGATTGCCCCCGCCAGCGCGCACCACTCCGTGGCCTCGTTCAACCGCAACTCACCGGAGGTGGTGACCGGCGTAGTGAAATCCTGGAGCTGGGCCAATCCGCATTGTTGGCTGGTGTTGAGCGTTCCCGACGGCAAGGGGGGCACCCAGACCTGGAACCTGGAAGGCATCAGCGCCACCGGTTTCGTGCGTGAAGGCTATGGCATCGATACTCTGAAGCCGGGCGAGACCGTGCGGATGCTGTTCGCCCCGCGCCGCGACGGCGCGATCGGCGGCGAGTTCCTCAAGGTGCTGCAACTGAACGGCCAACCCTTCACGCCCAAGACGGGAAGCTGATATGAGCAAATCGAGCTTCCGCGCCCTGCTTCTAGGCGCCGCGGCGCTTATGGTTGCCGCGTCCGCGCAGGCCCAAACCTCGCTGCCCACCGATTTTAATGGCGTCTGGCAGGTGAGCAAACCTACCCCGCGCCTGCTCACGGTTGCAGGCAAGACCCCGCCGCTGCTGCCGGCCGCGGCCGCTTCCTACGCCAAAACCTCGGCGCAACTCGCGGCGGGAGATCGCTCGTTCGATCCGTCCTCGACCATCTGCAAGCCGCCCGGCGAACCGCGCACCCAGAACGAGGGCATGCCATTTGACATCACCCAAGGCCTGAACCGGATCATCATCGGCTATCAGTGGAACCGGCTGGTGCGCTTCATCTCGGTCGGCAAGAACGTGGCGCCGCTCGGCCCGACCTATTTCGGCACCTCCAACGCGCATTGGAATGGCAAGACGCTGGTGGTCGACGTCACCGGTTTCAACAACGAATTCTTCCTCGACCAGGCCGGAATGCCGCATTCCGACCAGTTGCAGCTGACCGAATATTATTCGCTGATCGACCGCGGCAGCGTGCTGCGCGAGAAGATCCACTTCGTCGATCCGGAAACCTTCTCGCGCCCGTGGGATACGGTGCTGACCTATAACAAGCTTCCGGGCGCGCGCATCCAGGAGGACATCTGCGAAGTCCGGATCGGACTCTACAAAGGCTGATCCGCGCCGTTTGCGGATCGCCTTGGTTTGCCTTACGGTCCTCGCAAAATTCTTGAGGAAGCCCAGCAATGAAATGCGTGACAGCGATCGCCGCCCTACTTGCGGGCGCCAGCTTGCAAACTGCCTGGGCGCAGGCACCGGTGCCGGTGCTGAATATGGGTCCGCCCTCGGCCTTCGGTGAAAGTGCTGCGGAAACCGCGGAGAAACGGGTAGTCTTCGACTACACCGCCATGATCATGGCGGGACGCGTGAAGCAGGCGTTCCAAACCTACGTCAGCCCCGATTACCGCGAACATTCGCACTTGATCAAAGCGGTGTGCCACTGCGACCACCCGGGCTACGCCGATACGCTGGGGTTTATGACGCGGCCTGCTATCCCTGGAAAAGGACCGCCTCCGTCGCCCGGCTTGCCCAAGGAAGCCGACGTGGATGAGGATATCGTGACGATGTACTATCCGGGGGTTGATATCTTCCGCGTGGAAAACGGCAAGATTACGGATCACTGGGATGCGTCGCCAGCCGCGGCAATAAGTCTCCCGGCGGAAAAGCCGTTTCCGAAAAACCCGTAAAAAGAGAGACTCTTCTTTTTTGAAAAAAAGCAGCAAAAAACTTTTGTCAATTTGGCGGCGGGGGAACCCCTAAGGAACGGTGCGCGCGGTAGAAGAGATAAATGATAAAACTAAGCAGCGTACCAACGCTTAGGGCGTTCATGCGGAAGAGTTGAGGTAGCGAAACACGCGCAATCTCATCGAGCCAGAAACCCAACACAAACGTTGCTAGCAACAAGAGCCATCCGATCCAACGGCCTAACAACAAGACACAGAGCAAGGCACAAGGGAGAAAAAACAATCCCACGCCCGAATCGCGCCCAAGCAACAACACCGCCAACACAGTGTTTACGATTCCCGCCGTGCACATCAGCAATTTCCCCGCCCACGGGTCTTGCCTGCCGACCCTGGGAACGAGCGCGAACAGAGGCGTCGTGCTCCACGTTGCCAGCACTCGTGCGTCCCAATGTCCCAGGCACCACCAGACGTAGAGCGGATAGATCGGTTGGTTGCCGACGATGCAGAGCGCGATCAGGTTCGTCATGCGACCGAGCGGATCGTTCGATTCCGCATAATTCTGGATCGCCCGCCACCACCTCATTCGCCGCCACCTTGGTTGGAAGACGAGTATCAGCGCCCGTTCCTAAATTGACAAAAGTTTTTTGCTGCTTTTTTTCAAAAAAGAAGACTTCTCTTCCTTCAAAGTTCGCAGCTTTCGATTAGAATGCCCCTTCCATCGTGGAGGCGCGCATGATCGAGCTTACCATCGAAAGCCGAGCCAAGGACCTCGGCGGGGGCCTTGAAGTGGGGCGTGTTCTGCCGTTCGTGCGCCGCCGGATGGTCGGGCCGTTCGTGTTCCTGGACCACATGGGGCCAGCAGACTTCAAGGTCGGGGAGGGGATCGACGTCCGGCCGCATCCGCACATCGGGCTTTCCACCGTGACCTATCTGTTCGATGGCGAGATCCATCACCGCGACAATCTCGGCAAGAGCCAGGTGATCCGTCCCGCCGAGGTGAACTGGATGACCGCGGGGTCCGGCATCGTGCATTCCGAGCGCACCGATCCCTCGTTTCGCTCGACCGGCGGGCTGATGCACGGCATGCAGGCGTGGGTGGCGATGCCCGAAGCCGACGAGGAGGCGCCGCCGTCGTTCGTGCATTATCAGTCCGATGTGATGAATGACGGCCTCGATCGCGGCCTCGCGCTGCGCCTGATCGCGGGCTCTGCTTACGGCATGACCAGCGGCGTGCACACTTATTCGCCGCTGTTTTTCGTCCACGCCGAACTGGCCGCCGGCGCCAAGCTCCCGATGCCGACGGGATACGCGGAGCGCTCGGCCTATATCGTGACCGGCTCCGTCGAACACGAGGGCGTGCGTTACACCGCCGGCAGGATGCTGGTGTTCGCGCCCGGCGGCGAACCGGTGATCGAGGCCACGGGCGGTCCCGCGCGGGTGATGCTACTGGGCGGCGACAACATCGGCGAGCGCTTCATCTGGTGGAATTTCGTCTCCTCAAGGCAAGAACGGATCGAACAGGCGAAGGCGGATTGGTTGGCCGGCCGAATGTCGCTGCCGCCGGGCGATGCGAGCGAGTTCATTCCGCTACCCCAATGATCGTCGCCGCGACGACTTGCACGCCGCCGCTCGGAAGAGTTATGTGGGCCCGGACGGACCGATGCGGTGTGGTCCTGGAAGGGAGCAGCGGCCATGGCAGAAATTCCTCAACTGGCGGACGTGCCGGAAAAGAAGCTGCAGGAGCTCGCGGCCTATTCCGGCGATCCGTGGGTCCGCGCAAATCCGTATTTCGCGCACGCCGAAGCCCACATGGAAGGCCTGTGGAAGAAACTGGTGGCGCCTGTGATCGAAGGCTGCAATTTCCGCCATACCATCGATCTGGCCGCGGGCCACGGCAGGAATAGCGTGAAACTCGGCCCGCTCGCGAAGCGGCTGACGATCATGGACATCCAGCCCGGCAATATTGAAGCCTGCAAACAACGCTTTGCTGACCGGCCGAACACCGATTTCATCGTGAATAACGGCTTCGACCTGCAACCGGTCGGCGATGATGACGTAACCCTGATCTATTGCTTCGACGCGATGGTGCATTTCGATAGTGACGTGGTGCGGTCGTATCTGCGTGATACGCGCCGCGTTCTGGTTCCGGGAGGACGCGGATTTTTTCATCATTCCAATTATTCCGGCGGCGATGATTGGCGGAAAAATCCGAAGAGCCGCAACTTTATGACGAAAGAATTGTTCGCGCACTACGCGCGCAAGGAAGGGCTCAAAATGGTCTCGCAGCGGGTGATAGACTGGGGGGATTCCCAGGGGATCGATTGCCTTAGCCTGGTCGAGCGCGGGACTTAGCGAGTGGCAGAAGAGAAGTCTTCTTTTTGTGAACAAAAAGAAGCAAAAAAACTTTGTCAATCAAGGTAAGGCGCTGGCATTGTCGCAAGCGCCCGAAATTACGCTGACGGAAGCGAAGGCGCTGCTTGCGAGCGGTGACACGCGCACCGCATTGGCGTTGCTGCAGCTGGGGCGGCTGCAGCATCCGGAACATGCAGGAATCGCGCTGCTGTTCGCCGACGCTCTGCACGCCGCGGGCCGGCTCAAAGACGCGGTGGCGGCTTACGCAGCGGGCCTAAAGCTCGACGAGATTTCAGCGGACGGCTGGTTCGGGGCAGGCTGCGCACAGCTGGCACTGAAATCGTACGGCGCGGCGGCGACGGCGTTGGCGCGGGCGGCGACGCTGGCGCCGCAATCGGGCGCAGTGCAGTATAATCTGGCGAAGGCGCAATTCGAACTCGGCCGGGTCGAGGACAGCATCAAAGGCTTCCAGCGCGCCGCGCAGTTGGATCCGACCCTGGCGCAGATGGCGCGGGCCAGCATCGCGTGTATCATTCCCGGTAGCTCGCAGGCCGATCACGTGGCGGTGCTGCGGGCACGGCGGGAATGGGCGGCGCAGGAGGCGCGAGGATTAGCGCCTCGTGCGCGAGCGGCCGCGCCGGCGCTAGGCCGTAAATTGCGCATCGGCTATCTGTCGGCGTTTTTCGGCGCGCGCAACTGGATGAAGCCGGTGTTCGCGCTGATCAATCGCCACGATCGCGACCGTTTCGAAATCCATATGTTCTCCGACGCCGATCCGCCGTCGGCGGCAAGCGGCTATCGCGACCACGATGCGGATTATGTGCATGATCTGCGCGGGGTTTCCAATGATCGCGCGGCGCAGATCATCGGCGATATCGGGATCGATGTGCTGGTCGACCTCAACGGCTACAGTTATCAAAGCCGCCTGCCGCTGTTGATGCTGCGGCCGGCGCGGCGCATCGTCGGCTGGTTCAACATGTTCGCCACCACCGGTGTTGCCGCGTTCGACTGGCTGATCGGCGATAATGCGGTGATCGGCAAAGACGAAGAAAAATATTATTGCGAACGCATTCACCGATTGCCGGGAAGCTATCTCGCGTTCGAGATCTTATATTCCGTACCGGAGGTAGCGCCGCCGCCGTGTGTTGCAGCCGGCGGCGCCATCACCTTCGGTTGTTTCGGCTCGCAATACAAATTGACCGATGCGGTTTTGGTGGCGTGGGCAAGGATTATGCATGCGGTGCCGCGGGCCAGGTTGCTGCTGAAGAACGGGATGTTGGATGACCAGTCCACGCGCGAAGATTTACTGGGGCGGCTTGCGGCCCTAGGTATCGATGCCGCGCGGATCGAATTGCAAGGGCGCAGCGAGCATTACGAGTTCCTCGAGGCCTATCGCCAGGTCGACATCGCGCTCGACACTTTTCCGTATAATGGCGGTACTACGACGACCGAGGCGCTGTGGCAAGGGGTGCCGGTGCTGACGTTCGATGGCGATCGCTGGGCGTCGCGTACCAGCAAGTCGTTGTTGCTGGCAGCGGGTTTGCAGGAATGGGTGATGCAGGATGTTCACGAGTATGTGCACCGTGCAGTTTCGCTCACCATGGATTCCTATATCGCAACGAAGCTCTCGGCGTTGCGCCAAGACATGCGAGGTCTGCTCAAGCGCTCACAAGTGTACGACGCCGACGGCCTGTGCCATGCGATGGAAACTTTCTGCTTTGATATATGGAGAGAGCAGCAATCGCAATGACGGCTTCTTGATCGACGGTTCACAATATACGCCGTTTATCACAAAAGTGTTTTGCTTCTTTTTTTCAAAAAAGAAGACTTCTTGTTTGTATCCGATCAAGCATCGCTTTCGATTCCAAGCAGCTTATGAACCGTCAACTGATCGACCTCAAGTTCCTTGATCCGCGCTTTTCCGATTGCCAATCGGCCGATGGCGAGGTATCCCAACGCCACCGCGCCGACGGAGATCGCCCCGAATGCCGCGGCGCCGATCGCGATCGCGATCAGGCTCGCCGCCGGGATTGCTTTGGATTGCTCGACAAGTTTGCTGGTCACGATTGTCTCCCTTAATAGTTTTTCCATAGCCCAGGTGTGGCGACTTCGACCGAGTGTCCGTCCGGGTCGCGGAAATAGACGCTGGTGCCGCCGTATTTCCAAGTGACTTTGCTCTCAATGCCCACGTTTTCCGCCGCAAGATGGGCAAGCCAGTCATCCAGCGACGGTCGAGGTATTGCGAAGCAGACGTGCAGCGCGCCGTGTCCGCCGTGCGGAGGAATGGTGCCGCCCGGCGCTTCGCTGGGCTGCAGCGAGCGGTCGCGCAGGAACAGCAACAGCACCGCGCTGCCCGGCACTGCAAGCGCGCACATCCGATCATTTTCGAAAACCGGAACAAAGCCGAAGATGCGCTGGTAGAACTCCTTCGAGGGCGCAAGTTCGGAAACATAGAGCGATGTCTCCAGTATGTGGCTGACCGGCGGCTGCGGGCTCACCATGATCCACCCTCGGACAACGCTTCGCCGGAAGGCGGTAATGACGCGAGCAGGCGCTCGAAATAGGGTATCGTGCGTTCCAGCCCCTGCTCGAGCGATACCGAAGGCGACCAGCCCAACGCGCGCTGAGCCTGCGTGATATCCGGTTGGCGCTGCCGCGGATCGTCGAGCGGCAACGGTTGGTGCACGATCCGCGATTTGCTGCCGGTGAGTGCGAGTATGGTCTCGGCCAATTGCAGAATGGTGAATTCCCCGGGGTTGCCCAGATTGATCGGGCCGGTTAGCTCCGGCGGGCTCGCCATCAGGCGGATGATGCCCTCGACCAGGTCGTCGACATAGCAGAACGATCTGGTCTGCCGGCCATCGCCGAAGATGGTGATGTCCTGTCCGGTCAGAGCCTGGACGATGAAATTCGATATGACCCGTCCGTCGCCGAGCTGGGTGCGCGGACCATAGGTGTTGAAGACCCGCGCCACCTTGATCTGCAGCCGATGCTGGCGCTGATAATCGAAGAACAAGGTCTCGGCACAGCGCTTGCCTTCGTCGTAGCACGAGCGTGGTCCGATCGGGTTGACGTTGCCCCAATAGCCTTCCGGCTGGGGGTGCACGGTGGGGTCGCCGTAGACTTCGCTGGTCGAGGCCTGCAGGATTTTGGCGCCGAGCCGTTTCGCCAGCCCCAGCATGTTGATCGCGCCGAGCACGCTGGTCTTGGTGGTCTGCACCGGATGGCGCTGATAATGCACCGGCGAGGCCGGGCAGGCGAGGTTGTAGATCTCGTCGACTTCGACGAACAGCGGATGGCTGACATCGTGCCGGATCACCTCGAAATTCGGGTTGCCGGTCAGATGGGCAATGTTGCGACGGGAGCCGGTGACGTAGTCATCGACGCATATCACGTAGCACCCCGCCGCCAGCAGGCGCTCGCACAGATGCGAGCCGATGAAGCCGGCGCCCCCGGTAACCAGCACGCGATGGTCAAGCTGCAACGGGCTTTGCGGCATCTGGTCGGGCTTTTCCTGGGTTCCTGGCCGACGTTGGCGGTTTTGCGCGCAAGACGCAACCGGTTCGGCCGAAAGACCTTTCTGATGCGCGCCCTAACAACGATCTAGCCGGTGCTCGCCCGGCGCCGCTATCTTCCGTCCAAACCAAAGCGAGGGATCGTTATGTGGGTGCTCCTGCTTCTCCCCTTTATCGGCTTGCTCTGGCTTCCCTGCTATAACTTCCTCACCCCCACCCTGTTCGGCTTTCCTTTCTTCTATTGCTACCAGCTCGCCTGGGTGCCGATCACCTCGTTGCTGCTGTGGCTGGTCTATCGGAGGACGCCGCGGTGAGCAGCACCGTCCAATGGCCGGCGCTGATCGTCTTTATCCTGTTGTTTGCTTTGGTCACGGTGATGGGCTTCTACGCCGCGCGCTGGCACCGGCCCACCACCACGGCGCACCTCGATGAGTGGGGCTTGGGCGGCCGCGGGTTTGGCACCTGGATCACCTGGTTCCTGGTCGGCGGCGATTTCTACACCGCCTACACCATCATCGCGGTGCCGGCGCTGGTCTATGCGGTCGGTGCCTACGGTTTCTTCGCCTTGCCTTACACCATCATCGTCTATCCAATCGTGTTCGTCCTGATGCCGCGGTTGTGGATCGTGGCGCGCGACCATGGCTACGTCACCGCGGCGGATGTGGTGCACGGGCGCTATCAGAGCCGGCCGCTCGAGCTCGCGATCGCGATCACCGGGGTGGTCGCCACCATGCCCTATATCGCGCTGCAATTGGTTGGCATGCAGGTGGTGATCCAGGCGATGGGGCTGCACGGCGAGACCCCGCTGGTGTTGGCGTTCCTGGTGCTCGCGCTCTACACCTACGCTTCCGGCCTGCGGGCGCCGGCGCTGATCGCATTCGTCAAGGACGCGCTGATCTACGTCGTGGTGCTGACCGCGGTGGCGATCATTCCGATGCGCCTCGGCGGTTACGGCGCGGTATTTCACGCCGCAGGCGTCGCCTTCGCCGCCAAGGGCGGGGCCACCGGCCTTACCCTCAAGCCAGCGCAGATGCTGCCCTATGCCTCGCTGGCGCTGGGCTCGGCGCTGGCGGCATTCATGTATCCGCACACGCTCACCGGCATATTCGCGTCCAAGAGCGCCGACACCATCCGCAAGAACGCGATTCTGTTGCCGGCCTACACGATCTTGCTCGGCCTGATCGCGCTGCTCGGCTACATGGCCTACGCCGCCGGGATACATGTGGCCTCGTCGACGCAGGTAGTACCGGCGCTATTCCTCGCGATTTTCCCCAGCTGGTTCACCGGCTTCGCCTTCGCCGCGATCGCGATCGGCGCGCTGGTGCCGGCGGCGGTGATGTCGATCGGCGCCGCCAATTTGTTCACCCGTAATTTCTGGAAGGCCTACGTAAACCCCACGGTTACGCCTGCCGGCGAGGCCAAGGTCGCCAAAATCGTCTCGCTGGTGGTGAAGGTCGGCGCGCTGTTGTTCATCATCTTCTTGCCGACCCAGTATGCGATCGATCTGCAGTTGCTCGGCGGCTTGTGGATTTTGCAGACGTTGCCGTCGTTGGTCTTCGGCCTCTTCACCAACTGGTTTCGTGCTCCGGCGCTGCTGCTGGGTTGGCTGGTGGGCATCGGCGGCGGTTCGTGGCTGGTATTCACCGGTGGTTTGAAGCCCGTGCACACGATCATGATCGGCGGCGCCGGCTACAGCGTGTATATTGGCTTACTGGCGCTGGCCGCGAACATAATCGTTGCCGTGGTCGTAAATGCATTTTTCGCAAAAAAATCAAATTGATAAAGTTTTTTTGCTTCTTTTTGTTCACAAAAAGAAGACTTTACTTAGCCTTTTTAAGGCAGGCTAAGAAGCTTCTTCTTGTGAACAAAAAGAAGCAAAAAAACTTTGTCAATTAGCCCGTCAACGCATTGCGCAACTCATCGCTGTCCAGGGCGCCTAAACGTAGGAATAAATCGATCAATACCAGATTCACGTTGAACTTGAATTGATCAGTGTCCCGAACGGCCTCGACCACCTGGGCGAGCGGCCAGAGTTCGAACTTCACCACCTCGTCGTCGTGCGGATGAGGCGCAAAGTCCGGCGGCACGATCAGGTCGTAGCAAATCAATACATCACGCCGCAAACCCTCCGGACGCTCCATGTCATAGCGGATCTCGCCCACCCGCCGCGCCTGCGCGGCCAGCCATGCCGGCACGCCCGCTTCTTCGGCCGCCTCCTTGATCACGGTGTCGTCGTAACTCATTCCCGCCGGAACGCCGCCCGCGACCAGATGGTCGAGCTTGCCGGGATCGAGCAGCTTGTTCGGGTTGCGAGTGCCGATCCATAGCGACCAGCCCCCACTTCCCTCGACCAACCCGTTCACATGCACGCCGAACGCCTGGATGCCGAACAAGGGCAGCGCGCCGCGATCGAGCGTCGCCGCCACCCGCCCGTCGTGATCGCGCACGTCGAACGCCTCGTCGCGAAAGCGATGCACGCCGCCGGTGCACAGAACCCGTGCGTAGCGATCGAACGCCGCCTGGTCGGGCACATCCAGATCCGCATCCGGCAGCCCCAGCGCCGCCAAAGTCTCGGGCGCAATAAATCCCACCTCGGCTCCGCGGAACCGCACCGCACGACGCCGGCCGGGCAGCGCCGCAGTGCGGCAGGCTTCGATATGCCGAAGAAACCCATCAAGATTCATGCTTGCGTCCTTTTCATCGCCGCCCCGACATGCCACATCGAGCGCCATGCGACCACATCCTCCGCTTTCCGGCGTCCCTAATTACAATCTTCCAGGTCAGGGACGGACCAGTTTTGAAACATTGAAATCGCTCCTGCCGTACCTGTGGCCCAAGGGCGCACCGCTGCGGCGCGTCTCGATGGTCGCCTCGATCGCGTGCATGATCCTGGCGGTTCTGGCCAACGTGGCGGTGCAGATCCCGCTGGGCGAAGCGGTCAATCGCCTGTCGCAACGCGGCGGCGTGGCACAGGTTTTGGCCGTGCCGATCGGGCTGATCGTCGGCTACGGTCTCCTGCGGGTCGGTGCCGCGGCCTTCGGAGAGTTGCGCGACGCGCTGTTTGCGGCAGTGCAGCAGCGCGCGGTGCGCCAGGTCGCGGTCGAAACCTTCGAGCACATGCACCGCCTGTCGCTGCGCTTCCACCTCGATCGCCAGACCGGCGGTCTGTCGCGCGCGATCGACCGCGGCGTGCAGGGCATCCAGCTGGTGCTGCGGATGGCGGTGTTCAACGTGATCCCGACCGTGCTGCAGTTGCTGATCACCGCCGGCGTGGTTTGGCGGCTGTTCGGCTTGCGCTACGCTGCGGTGATCGCCGGCGCGGTGGTGGCCTACGTCATCTTCACGCTGGGGTTCACCAGCTGGCGGGTACGGTTTCGCCGCGAAATGAACGACATGGATACCGAGTCGAGCAATCGCGCGGTGGACAGCCTGCTCAACTACGAGACGGTAAAATACTTCAACAACGAAGTCCACGAGAGCCACCGTTTCGACGATGCCCAGGCGCGCTACGAGCGCGCCGCGGTGCAGGCGGCGGTGTCGCTGAACGCGCTCAACATCGGTCAGGCCACGATCATCTCGGGCGGGCTCGCGCTGGTGATGCTGATGGCGGCGCAGGGAGTGGTCGCCCACACCATGAAGGTGGGCGGTTTCGTGATGGTGAACATGTATCTGGTTCAGCTCTATCAGCCGTTGAATTTTCTGGGTTTCGTCTATTCCTCGATGAAGCAGGGCTTCATCGACATGGAGCAGATGTTCCGCCTGCTGATGGTGCCGCAAGAAGTGTCGGACCGGCCGCACGCCCAGGTGCTGCCTCAGCGCAAGAGCCCGACCGACGCCGCCACGGTGTCGTTTGAGGAAGTCCACTTCTCCTATCGTCCCGATCGCGAGATCCTGAAGGGCATCAGCTTCGAGGTCCCCGCTGGCCGCAAGCTCGGCATCGTCGGGCCGACCGGCGCCGGCAAATCCACCATCTCGAGGCTGATGTTCCGCTTCTACGACGTGAACGAGGGCGCGATCCGGATCGATGGCCAGGATCTGCGCGATCTGACCCAGGAGAGCGTCCGCCGCGCCATCGGCGTGGTGCCGCAGGACACCGTGCTGTTCAACAACACCATCGGCTACAACATCGCCTATGGCCGCCCCGGCGCCAGCCAGGAAGAGATCGAAGAGGCCGCCCGCGCCGCGCAGGTGCATGATTTCGTGATGCGACTGCCCGACGGCTACAAGACCAAGGTGGGCGAACGCGGCCTGAAACTTTCGGGGGGCGAAAAGCAGCGGGTGGCGATCGCTCGTACTATCTTAAAGGACCCGCGCATCCTGATCCTGGACGAGGCCACCAGCGCGCTCGACACCCGCACCGAGCAGGACATCCAATCCGCACTGCGGGCGGTGGCGGCGTCGCGCACCACGCTGGTGATCGCGCACCGGCTGTCGACCGTGATCGACGCCGACGAGATCATCGTGCTCGCCGACGGGCGCATCGTCGAGCGCGGCGATCACGCGGAATTGCTCGCCCAGGGTGGGCTTTACACCCGGATGTGGGAAGTTCAGCAACAGGAACAGGCGGGTGCCACCGAACTCAGCGAAGGAGACTGAAGATGTCTGACCCATCTCCACCGAAAAGCCCCGAGGAGGAGCAGGTCGAGGCGCTGTCGCTGTCGGGTGCGGTGATCGACAAGGCGGTCGAGTTTTTGGTCGGCAAGGAGATCGACCCCTGCCTGATCGCCTCGGCCTTGCTGGGAGGGGCGCTGAGCCTGCTGATCCAGCACATGAGCGACGACGGGATTCTCCGGGTTTTGGACAATGCCAAAACCAGCGTGCTGTCCGGTGAGTTGCGGGTTCAATAGTCGAGCCGGCTACCGACGGATTTTATTCTTTCGGCGGGGTCGAGCGTCGCTCCGTTAAGAGTGCGTTATGACGCCGGTTCCGGCGAGTCGTTGTTCGTTGTAACGCGGTGTCGAGCGGAATAGAGTCCGCAAAGAAACCTCACGCAGGAGGGACAGCATGGCCGACTGGTTTGGTACTCATCGCATATACTATGTGCTGTTCGTGCTGTTGTTCACGGTTGCGCTGTGGCTTGGCACCGGTCTCGGGCCGGCGCGACGCCTGATCCGGGCGTGGCAAAATGGACATCCGGTTCCCTATGGCCTGGTGCGCCGCTGCATGACCTCGGCCGGCTTCGGGGTTTTCGGTCTGTTCCTGATTTCGCAGTTCGCCTATGCCTCGGCGCATCTGACCCCGGCCTCGCCCCTGAGCGAATATCTGATCTGGTTCGCCGGCGCGCTGGTGCTGCCGCTTGCGACCCAGTGGGCGGTGTGGCGCGCGGTGAGCAACCGGCTGGTGATCAATCCGATCTACGACGACGAGTTTTCGGGCGAAGTCAGGCTGCCGTGGCGGCTGTTCCTGCTGGTGGCGGCGGTGCTGTTGAGCCTGCCGGTGACCGAAGTGATCGGGCTCGATCAGCCGTTGGCGTGGCTGGTGCCGTTCGGCTTGTTGACCATCGGCGGACTATGGGTTTGGCGCCACTACGAGCCGAAGGCCCACGGCTAGCCGCCGTGCGACCGCGTATACTCTGGTGATTGCGGTAGAACTGGCCAGGAAAGTTTAAAGGGGCCGCGGCGTCCGCCGGTTCGACGCTCTGGCGCGCTGTGGGCGTTCGCGTCCGGCCGCCGTGCCGGCAGCGCAATCAACGCCAGTTTACCTGATTTGTTCTCGATGCATTAAAGAAAAATTACCGCGTCGGACAGCACGGAATTTAAGCTGCTACCGAGCGGCGTCTTACTCGTTCGGTTAGAGCAATATCCGCCCGCCTGGCTTTACTTGGGCGGATGAAATTGCTTGTCAAAATGAAGACTTTGAGCAGTCTGCGCACCGAAGAATCATTCCACCCTGGCGGAAACCGCTTGGGCATCGCCCCCCAGATTCGCCATCGCGCCTTCCTGAGACCGGCTTCCGGCTCCCCCCCGAATGGGGGGATAGAACATTTTGGACGAATTTGTGATTGTATCTCACGAAACGGACGGACGTGCGTCCCCCTCGTCGGCTCGAAGGAGGTTCAGATGGCAGAGTGGTTCGGTGATCATCGTGGAATTTTTGTGCTGCTCGTGCTGTTGGGATTTGCCGTGATGTGGCGGAACACCGGCCTTGATCCGGTGTTGCGGCTGATCACCGCGTGGCGTTTTCGCCAGCCGGCATCGGATAGACTGGTGAAGCGCGCTGCAACGGCGGTGGCCTTCGGCATCTACGGCGTATTTCTCGGAACTCAGTTTGCCATGGCCGCCGGCCATGTGTGGCTGTCGGCTCCGTCGGAATATTCGATCTGGTTCTTCGGTTCCTTGGTAATTCCGTTCATCGCGCAGTGGGGCATCGGCCGGATCGCGCGCCGCCGCCTCGCCACCGCCACTCGGTTTGAAAATCAGCTGGCCATTCCTGCACAATTGCCGTGGCGGGCAATCGCGATCGTGGCAGCGGTACTATTGTCGCTGCCGGTGATCGAGCTCACCATTGAAACCCCCTGGGGCTGGCTGCTGCCGGCGATGTTGATCGCGGTCGGGACGGTTTGGCGGTGGTTGCACAGCCTTACGCTGCGGCACAGCTGAAATTCGGGAGCCAGGAAAATCGAATGTTCCTGGCTCCTGGCTATTTCAGTTTGGTCTGAAATGACCTTGGTTTAATCAATAGTTTAAGTTAGAGAAGATTCTTCTTTTTGTGAACAAAAAGAAGCAAAAAAACTTTATCAATTTCGCTGTGGGGTGCGACCTCACGCAGACCGTGCACACAACTCCTATCGTACAAAAGTTTTTTGCTGCTTTTTTTCAAAAAAGCAGACTTACTTCCGGATCAGCATCGTAGCGGCGGCCATGCTCACCGCCGCCACCGGGATCAGATAGAACAGCACGCTCACTGCATTGCCGCCGCCCTGCAATATCAGGCCGGCCACCAATGGTCCCGCGACCGAGCCCAGCCTGCCCGCCGAGACCGCCGATCCCACTCCGGTGCCGCGCACCGTGGTCGGGTAAAAGCCCGGCGCCAACGCCAGCAGAATGCTTTGGGCGCCCACCACCGCCGCCCCCACCACCGAGCTTGCGATCAATTCCGCGAACAGCGTCGCCGGCACCAGTGCGAGCAAGGCGACACCCGCGATCGCGCCGCCGAAAAACAGCAGCACCGCGAGGGTTGCGGCCCGGCCGAGCGCTGCGCCCGCCGCGAGCGCGCCCGCGGCCGCCGCCAGATTGAACGCGACCTGAATCCACGCCGCGTCGGCTTCGCTCAGGCCGCGCGCGACCATCAGCGACGGCAGCCAGTTCAGCAGCAGGTAGAGCACCAGCAAACCGGTAAAAAAACTCGTCCACAGCAGCAGCGTGCGTACCGCGAGCCCTGCGCCGAATAGCGACGCGAGCACCGGCGGGCGCGCAGAGCCCAGCTTTGCGGCCTGGAATTCGGCGCTGTCGGGCAGCCAGAACCACAGCAACGGCAACAGCGCCACCGGCGCCAAGCCGCCGACGTAGAACACATCCTGCCAGGAACCGCCGGTGGCCCCGGCCAAGCTGAGCAGGCTGATGCAGCCGCCGCCGAACGGCATGCCGCAATACATCACCGCTACCGCACGGCGGCGGTGCAGCGCACGAGTGGCCTCGGCGGTCAGCGCGATCAGGTTCGGCAACGCGCCGCCCAGGCCGATACCGGTGGCGAGCCGCGCCTCGATCAGACCCGATTTGGTCGCGGCCAGCGCGGTTGCCACCGAGCACACGCCAAACACCGCGACCGAGATCATAAGCGCCACCTTGCGCCCCCAAAGATCGGCGATCCGGCCCCCGATCAGCGCGCCGATTACCAGGCCGATCGTGCCGGCGGCGAGAAACCACTTTTTCTCGCTCACCACGAAATGAAACAGGGGCGCGATGTGCGGCATCACTACCCCGGCGGCCTGCAGATCGGCGCCCTCGAACGCCGCCACCAGAGCGCACAGCGCCAAGGTGATCGCGGCATGACGGGCGGAAAAACTCGGCTCGGCGAACGAAGTCATGACATCTCCCGGTTTGGTCGCGGTGGTTCGTTCCCGCGTTGGCAGCGATCATGCGCGAAGCGGCGCTGCGTGTCGAACCGAGCGGATTTAGCGACTTCTTAAGCATCCCGGATCCACCCTGGCGATTCAGACCAGGAAGGCGGCAACCTATGCGCGGCGTGATCGACGATCTCGGCTTTGCCCCGCGCCGCAAAGCGCCATTGCCTTGGTTCTGGCGGCGATGCTTCGCCTGGTTGGTTACTTTCGCTTGCGGCGTGGCCTATGCCGCGCTGGTCGGCGGCGGGGTCTGGCTGGGGCGGGCGCTTGCCGGGGGAGCACTGAACTCGGTCGCGGTCGCGTTGCCGGCCGCCATCATGCTGGCGCTGATGTGCCGCTACGGATTGCGCGATTGGCCTTGGATGGCGCTTGGTCTCGCGACGCTGGGGGTGGGGCCGCATTCGCTGGAAATTATGCCCGCCGGCCTGTTGATCGCGGGCCAGACCGCCGGCTGCGCCTTCGCCGCGAGTCTGCTGCGCCGCCGCAAAACGATGTTTACGTGACATCATAACAGGCAGGGTACTCCTCCCTCGTCACGGCGCCCGCGGCGTGGCACAACGGCGCCCGCGCCGGACCTGACGGACGCCGGCGCCGGCTACGGAGGAAACACAAATGTGGTATTTGCCGCTGGCGTTCACGCCGCGCTTCATCACGCTCACTCTGGCCTGTCTCGCCTGCCTGGCGAGCCTGATCGCGCTCGGGGCCGGCGGGTGGCATTTCTGGCCGCTCTGGGTCTTGTTCGCGCTGCTGCTGGCGGCGAGCGCGGTCGGCGTGCGCGATTTTTTCAATCCGCATCACTCGATCCTGCGCAACTACCCGCTCGCGGCGCGGTTGCGTTTTCTGCTCGAAAACATCCGCCCGGAGCTGCGGCAGTATTTCTTCGAGGACGACAAGCATGGCGCGCCGTTCAGTCGCGACAAGCGCGCCCTGGTGTATCAGCGCGCCAAGCTGCAGCTCGACAAGCGGCCGTTCGGCTCGCAGCTCGAAATCTATGGCGACGGGTTCGAGTGGATCAGCCACTCGATCGGCGCGCGCTACCCCGATCATCAGGATTTCCGCATCACCATCGGCGGCCCCGATTGCAAGCTGCCTTACTCCGCGTCGGTTTATAATATTTCCGCGATGAGCTTCGGCGCGCTTTCCGCCAATGC
>Ga0302310_10001903_pt1 | contig 17190 bp, 11 predicted proteins | sample III_Palsa_N1_2_FD_200451 | JGI IMG/M metagenome (GOLD analysis project Ga0302310, IMG submission 200451) | Peat permafrost microbial communities from Stordalen Mire near Abisko, Sweden - III_Palsa_N1_2 | ecosystem: Environmental > Terrestrial > Soil > Palsa > Peat permafrost | place: Sweden...
AACGCTGCACCATCGGTTCTTCGCGGCCGAATATCCCATCGATTATTTGTTGTACTCTTACCCCAAGCCCTACATTGCCCTGCTCGATGGCATCACCATGGGCGGAGGTATGGGCTTGAGTCAAGGCTCGACCCTGCGAATCGTCGGCGAACGAACTCGCATCGCGATGCCCGAGGTTGGCATCGGCTTGTTCCCCGACGTTGGCGCCAGTTACTTCCTCTCGAGACTTCCAGGCTGCCTCGGACTGTATCTCGCGCTGACCGGCGTGCAAATTCGCGGCGCCGATGCCCTGTACGCACGCTTGGCCGACGTCTTTCTGCCACCTCTGGCAATTGCATCTCTGATCGATGATCTCGGCGCATTGACCTGGACCACCGATCATCATGCCGACGTGCGGCAGGTGGTGCACGCACGTGCCGCGCAAGGTCTACCCGCTCCCTCGCTGAGTGTGCTGCGCCCGGCCATTGATTTACATTTCTCTTGCAGCTCCGTAGCCGCCATTCTCTCCTCGCTCGACGCGGAAGCTCGCCCGGAGTACACCGATTGGGCGCTGCAAACCGCCAAGCTCATGCGCGGCCGTTCGCCCACCATGATGTCCGTTGCGCTACATCAATTGCGTCGCGGCACGTCTCTAGGCCTGGCAGAGTGCTTTCGCATGGAATTGGGCATGGTCGAACAATGCTTCGAGCAAGGCGACTTCATCGAAGGCGTTCGCGCGCTGCTCATCGACAAAGACAATTCTCCCCGCTGGACGCCGACTCGACTGGAGGACGTTACGGACGCATCCGTGGACGCATTTTTTCGTGAGCGCTGGTCCGGCAAGACTCATCCACTCGCAGCAATCGAAAGGTCGTTATGAATTTCAGTAAAACACTGGCGGTCATCACTGGAGGCGCTTCCGGCCTGGGCAAAGCCGTAGCCGAGCGCATCATCGCCGCAGGCGGAAAAGCGGCGATTTTGGATTTGCAGGAAGCCGCCGGGCAGGTCACCGCCCAGGAACTGGGTGTCTCCTTCTTTAAATGCGACGTCTCGGTCGAGGCTCAGGTGGTAGCGGCTATTGAAGGCGCTCGTCAGGCGCTCGGCGGCATCAACTTGCTGGTCAATTGCGCGGGGATAGTCGGTGCCGGCAAGTTGCTGGGGAAAGAAGGCCCGATGAGCGGCGACTTCTTCGAGAAGGTCGTGCGCATTAATCTCGTCGGCACATTGCTGTGCGATAAAACCGCTGCGGCCATTATGCAGACCAACACGCCCAACGAGGAAGGTGAGCGCGGCGTGATTATTCACACCGCCTCCGTCGCCGCCTTCGAAGGCCAGATCGGCCAGGTGGCGTACGCCGCCACCAAAGCCGGCATTGTCGGCATGACGCTACCCATCGCGCGAGAATTGGCGAAGTCCGGTATTCGCTGCGTGGCCATCGCTCCGGGGATATTCATGACTCCGATGCTGGCGAGTTTGCCCAAGGAAGTTCAGGACTCGCTGGGCACTCAGGTGCCCTTCCCCCCGCGCCTCGGCAAACCCTCGGAGTTCGCGCAGATGGTGCAATCCATTGTCGAAATCCCCACGCTGAACGGCGAGACCATTCGCCTCGACGGCGCCATTCGCATGCAGCCGCGCTAGCGCAGCCGTGAGCGATGGTCAGCGCTTGCGCTTTGACATACCTCTCAGCGAACTCGTCAAAGGAGCCATGGCCGTCCGCTCCATCGGTGGCAGGGAAATCGTCGTCTGTCGGACGAAGGCGGGACTGCATGCGCTCGATAACATTTGCACACATGCCTATGCGCGGCTCAATGAAGGACGCCTGCGCGGCACGCGGCTCATTTGCCCGCTGCATGGCGCGTCATTCGATGTACGCGATGGACGTGCGCTCGGCGCACCGGCCACTCGAGCTCTCGCCACGCATGCCATTGAAATCGCGGGCGACCGCGCGCAGGTCACCGTAGCAGTGGCGGACGCCGAGCCGACATAAATCCCTCGGGCAATTTGCACCCGCAGCGGAGGTTCTCATGCTTTGCCATAGCCCCCGCCTCCCGGTGTACTAATGACGAACACGTCACCCACACTCATGTCGACCTGACCGGTTGCCGCCAGTAATTCCGTTCTTCCGTCCGCGCGCTCAATCCGATTCTCTCCGGGCGCCCCCGCCTGTCCACCCGCCAATCCGAACGCGCCCTGTTTGCGGCCATTGCTCAAAATTGCCGCGGTCATCGGCTCCAGAAAGCGAATGCGCCGCACGCCGCCATTGCCGCCCCGCCACTTACCCGCGCCGCCGGATCCGGCTCGAATCTCGTAGGAGTCGACCCGCACCGGGAAGCGCAGCTCCAATACCTCAGGATCGGTGAGGCGTGAATTGGTCATATGCGTCTGAACCACACTCGTGCCGGAAAAGCCCGGTCCCGCACCTGAGCCGCCCGAGATGGTTTCGTAGTATTGATGGCGCGCATTGCCGAAGGTGAAATTATTCATGGTGCACTGGCTGCCGGCCAACACCCCGAGCGCGCCACACAGTGCATTGGTGACGCAGGTTGAGGTCTCGACGTTTCCGGCCACCACCGCCGCCGGTGAGCGAGGGTTCAACATGCAACCCTCCGGCACCACGATTTCCAGCGGTTTCAGGCAACCGGCATTCAGAGGAATTTCGTCCTCGACCAGAGTACGGAACACGTACAGCACCGCGGCAACGGTAATAGCCCGTGGTGCATTGAAATTGTCAGGTAGCTGAGCGCTGGTTCCCGTGAAGTCGATGCGCGCGCTGCGAGTTCCAGCATTCACGCGCACCGCGACGTGAATGACCGCGCCGTTATCCAACGGCAAGGTAAATTCGCCGTCGTGCAGCGCTGTGATGACCCTGCGCACACACTCCTCGGCATTGTCCTGCACATATCGCATGTACTCCTCGACAGTATCCCGGCCGTACTGCCGTACCATGAGCTCCAACTCCTGCACACCCTTCTCGTTGGCAGCGATCTGTGCCCGAAGGTCGGCGATATTTTGCTCGAGGTTACGCGCCGGGTAAGTTCCCTCGCCGAGCAGCTCGCGCAATGCCTCCTCGCGGAACAGCCCGCCCTTGGGCAGATGCCCGCCCTGCACCAATTTGAAGTTATCGATGAGCACGCCTTCTTCGCCGATCGTTGTGGAAAACGGCGGCATCGAGCCGGGAGTAATTCCGCCGACATCGGCATGGTGTCCGCGCGAGGCCACGAAGAAACTCGGAGCCGCGTCATGAAGAAACACCGGCGTGACCACGGTGATATCGGGCAGATGAGTCCCGCCATGATAGGGATCATTGAGCACGTACACATCGCCGGGCACCATCTTAGGGTTGCGCGACATGACAGATTGGATGGATTCGCTCATCGAGCCTAAGTGCACAGGCATGTGCGGAGCATTCGCAATCAAAGCGCCCGCCGCATCGAACACCGCACAGCTGAAATCCAAGCGCTCTTTGATGTTTACCGAGTGAGCCGTGTTCTGGAGCCGCAAGCCCATCTGCTCAGCAATGTTCATGAAAAGGTTATTGAAAATCTCCAGCCTCACCGGATCTACTTCGCGACGGCCGAATCGACCCGTCCCTCCCAAGAGCCCAACTATGTCGGCTTGCTCCGCGCGACCCCCGGCCTCCCCTGCTGCCGGGCGCCGCAACTCCAAATTCGACGAGGCCGTCAGGCGGGCCTGCCAGCCGGGTTCTACCACCGTGGTGGCATTGCTTTCCACAATGACGGCGGGTCCTTCGAGATACGCCCCAGGTTGTAGCCGATCGCGAAAGTACAACTGGCCATCGCGCCAGGCCGCCGGACCGTCGTCGGTAAAGCAGACCATGCGCAGGCCGGCCTGCGCCTCCGGCCGATAGTCCACGGGGACATGGTCGGGGTGCCCCAACCTCCCGGCGTCGCCGCCCGCGATGCACTCGACGAATACCGCTTCGATCACCAGGGGTACGTTGGGCATGAGAAAGGCAAAGCGCCGCCGATAGGCGCGCTCGAACTCCACCCGAATCGCTGCGCACGCCGCATCGGCGCCGAGACTCGGCGAGGGCAGCTCGCACGCAAGCGCAGTGTCCGTTCCACGGTAGCGCACCCGCAATCGGATCACGGCTCGAATGGCGTCCCCCGCTACGCCTTGATGCTGCAACTCGACAGCCGCCTGTTCGCGTAGACGCCCAACCACGGTACGCGCCTCGAGGAGGCCCGGCTCGCCGAGTTCATGTTCGATCGAGGCGTCCCGCGACACGGTCTGTTCGGCCAGACCCATGCCATAGGCGCTCAGCACTCCGGCCAGGGGATGACAGAAGATGTGCCTGATACCCAACGCATCCGCCACCAGACAGGCGTGCTGGCCCCCCGCGCCCCCAAAGCACTGCAGGGTATAGCGTGTCACGTCATAGCCCCGCGCTACCGAAATGCGTTTCACGGCGTTCGCCATGCCGTGGATGGCAATGCGCAGGCTGCCGGCCGCCACGTCCTCGGCACTCATCGCCCGTCCGGTGCTGGCTGAAACGACAGCCGCCAACTCGGTGAACTGCCGGCTCACGGTCTGCGCGTCGAGGCGCTGATCCGCCCGCGGCCCAAACACCGCCGGAAAAAACTCCGGCTGAATGCGCCCGAGCAGCACGTTCGCATCGGTAATGGTGAGCGGGCCATCGCGCCGATAACTCGCGGGCCCAGGATTCGCGCCGGCCGATTCCGGCCCCACACGCAGCCTTGCACCATCGAAGCGAACAATGGAGCCCCCACCCGCCGCGATGGTGTGAATGTTCATCATGGGCGCGCGGACGCGCACACCCGCCACTTCGGTGTCGAAGGCGCGCTCATATTCGCCGGCGTAATGGCTGACATCGGTGGAGGTGCCCCCCATATCGAATCCAATCAAGCGCTCATGGCCTGCCGCCGAGGCGCTACCCACCATGCCAACAATGCCGCCGGCGGGGCCCGACAGAATGGCATCCTTGCCATGAAAGCGAGCGGCATCGGTCAAGCCGCCCGAACTTTGCATGAACAGCAAACGCACGCCCGCCATGTGTCCCGCAATTTCGTCGACGTATTGGCGCAGAATGGGCGACAAATAGGCGTCCACCGCCGTGGTATCGCCTCGCGGCACCAGCTTCAGCAACGGGCTCACTCGGTGCGACACCGAGACCTGAGTGAAGCCCGCGGCACGCGCGAGAGCTTCCGCGGCCAGTTCATGTTGCGGAAAGCGATAACCATGCATGAACACAATGGCAACGGCACGAATGCCGGCATCGTACGCCGCGCGCAGATCCTCACGCAGTGCCGGTTCATTCAGAGCCGTCAGCAGCTCGCCGTGTGCACCGACCCGTTCCTGCGCCTCGATCACGCGCTCGTACAACATTTCCGGCAGCACGATGTGACGATCGAACAAACGAGGCCGCGCCTGGGTGGCGATGCGCAAAGCGTCTCGAAACCCGCGCGTCGTCACCAGCACGGTGCGCGCACCGCGCCTTTCCAGGAGTGCGTTGGTGGCCACCGTGGTACCCATTTTCACGGACTCCACTCGGTCCGGACTGATCATCTCGCCAAGGGCAAGCCCCAGCAATTGGCGTATCCCGGCTACCGCGGCATCCGAATATTGCTCGGGATTTTCCGACAACAGCTTGAGAGTACGAATCTGCCCCTCGGGCGTGCGCCCGACTATGTCCGTGAACGTGCCGCCACGATCGATCCAAAACTGCCAGCGAGAACTCTGCATCACAGCGTCGCGAGCAGGACGCGGCCGCGCGTTTCGGGCAATGCCCATGCGGCCACAATGACCAGGGAATAGGCGGCCGCCGTCACGGCGCCAATGGCCACCGCCAGCGAGGCATGGGCGCTCCAAACACCGATGAGCGCGGGACACGCAGCCCCCAAGGCGCGTCCGATGTTGTAGCAAAACCCTTGACCCGAGCCGCGGACGTCGGCGGGATACAACTCCGCCAACAGCGCGCCCATCCCGGAGAATATGCCGGAGAGGAAAAAACCCAGAGGAAATCCAAGAAACAGCATTTCGAAATCAGTAATGGGCATGCGCATGTACGCGAGGATGAGCAACATGCCGCACAGTGCGAACAGCATGAAACAACGGCGCCGCCCCAGAGCATCCGAAGCCCAAGCGCTGCTCAAGTACCCCACGAAGGAGCCGAAGATGAGTACCAACAAATAAGTCGAGGTACCGGTTACCGACAGATGCCGCTCCTGCCGCAAATACGTCGGCAGCCATGTCGTCACGGAATAATAAGCGCACAGCATGCCGCAACTCAGCAGGCTGGCCAGCAGCGTCGTACCCAGCAGCGGCGGCCGGAAAATACTGAGAAAGCCGCGCCCTGGCACTCCGGCAGGAGCACGCCGCTCGCCGCGTGCTGCCTTGGCCGTAGGAGGTACAAAGGCCGGCGATTCCTCGACATGCCGCCGCACGTACAAAACCAGCAATGCCGGCAAAATACCTAACCAAAATAAAATCTTCCAACCGAGGGCCGGCGGCACCACGGCGTACAACGCCCAGAATGCCAACGCTGCCAGCGCCCAGCCCACAGCCCAGCTGCTTTGCACGAGACCGGCTGCCCTGCCGCGATGCCGAGCATCTATGGTCTCCGCAACCAGGAGCGACCCCACCGACCACTCGCCGCCGAACCCAAAGCCTTGCAAAGTTCTGGCAATCAGCAGCTGCGAGTAGGAGTGAGTGAAACCGCTCAGGAAGGTGAACACCGCGAACCACAATACCGTCAATTGCAGAATGGGCACTCGTCCGAATCTATCCGCCAAAATGCCTGCCGCCCAACCACCGATGGCGGAGGTGAGTAACGCGCCCGTGGCAATGTATCCCGCCTCGGTGCGCGACATACCCCACTCGACCATCAGGGTTGGAATGACGAAGGTGTAGGCCATGAAGTCGAAACCATCGACTCCATAACCTAGGAAACCGGCCAACAGTGTGCGGCGCTCTCGACTCGATGTCTCGCGCAACCACACCGGAGGGCCTAATTCCGAGTACGCATTCGTAAGCTTTCCCAGCTGGCGTCGGCAATCCAGCCGCCGTCCACCGGCAAGCTCACGCCATTGATGAAGCCGCCTCGCTCCGAATCCAGCAGAAACGCAATGGCGGCGGCGATGTCATCGGGACGCGCGAAGCGCGCCATCGGCACACGATTCACAATGTCCGCGTCGGTGTAGGCGCCGCTGCCCTGGTCCGCCACGTCCATGTCGGTTTTGATCCACCCCGGACACACGGCGTTCACGCGCACACCGCGGCCGCCCCACTCCGCCGCCAAAGTCTTCGTGTAGCCGATCAAACCATGTTTGGAGGTGTTGTAAGCGCTGCGATGACTCACGGCGGCAAGCCCGGCCACGGAGGCCACGTTGACAATGCTGCCGGAGCCGGCAGCGAGCATTTGGGCGCCCAAGTACTTGCATAGCAGAAAGGGTCCAAACAAATTGATTTCCATCACCCGCTGCCACTGCGCGGCGGAGGTCTCTTCGGCCGGAACGATGAGACTAATGCCGGCGTTATTGACCAACCCATACGTTCCGCCGAACTCGGACTGCATCCTGGCCGCCACGCGCTGTACGAAGGCTTCCGATGAAATATCGCCCGTGATGCCGACCACTTCTGCGCCGCCGGCACGCAAGCTGTCGATCTGGGCTTCCAGCGGTTGAATATCCAATAAAATCACTCGGTAGCCTGAACGCGCCAACAACATGGCCGTAGATAGACCCACGCCCTGCGCAGCCCCGGTAACAACAATACTCTTCATGAAACTCCTAAGCGGTTGCCGTATTACCTATTTCACCCGCCGGCGGCTCCGCATGCGCTGGCACGGGCGTCACCACATCGATGCCCAGCCATGCCAACGCACTCACCAGCGCAAATCCAATGCCGATCAGGAACGCGATGTACCATAGATGCAGCTCGGAGAAATGCGCCACAATGGGAATGCCGATGAGGCCGCCCAAATTGCCGCCGGTGTTCAAGATGCCGCAAACCGACATGGCATCGCCGCGGCCCACCATCATGCCCGAACTCCAGAACGCGCCCTCCGTCAGCTCGACGCAGCCGAAACATAGGGCAAGGGCCGCCACCGCGGCATAGGCATTGGCGGTGTTGACGACGAACAGCAACAAGAGTGCCGCCACGGGCAACGCGACGAACGGCACCATTCTATATCCCCAGCGATCGCCGAAACGCCGGCAGCAAAGCGCCGTCATCGCACCACCGATGCCCGCTCCCAACGCGGCCGCCAGAGGCGGCGCAACTGCCAGCCAGCCGCTCTCTGACAATGAGAATTTGCGTTCCTGGACCAGGTATAAAAACACCCAATTCGACAGCAGGTAGAAGGTGTAGTTCATGCACAGGTAGGAAATCGCCAGCAACAACACATTGCGCTCCCGTAACAAACGCAATACCTGCTTTACGCTGATCGATGACGGTTCAGCCGCGGCACCCGGTGCGCGGTGCGTGCCGATCTCGGCGAGTTCCTGCGCCGTCACCGACGGATGCTGGCGCGGGGTATTGCGCCCATACCAACCCCAAAGCGCAATGAGAACCAGAGTGGGCAAACTCGACCAAATTAGAGCCGACTGCCACCCCAACCGTGTCATGAGATTCACGATGAGGGGCGGTGTCAGCGCGGCGCCGAGACCCAAACCCATGGTCTGCAGGCCCTGCACGGAGGACCATTGGCGGGGTGGGAACCACTCTTCGAATACGCCGGCCGATACCGGGAATATGGCTCCCTGCGAGCAACCCAGAAGCAGCTGCAGGCAATACAAGGCAATGAATAGATTTTGTCCGCTCAACATATTGGGAACGAGGGGCGTCGCGATGGTGGCCAGAAATGCCGCCAATCCAATGACCACGAAAGTACGGCGAGCGCCTATGCGCTGTCCGATCACCCCGCCCGGCAGTTGGAAAATCGCATACCCGAGAACAAAGGCCTGCAGAAGGTAGCCGATTTGAGATTGAGTCAGATGCAGATCCGGCATCATGCGATCGGCGGCCACGGTAATGCTCTTCTGCTGCACGTAGGCGATGAAGCCGAAGCCAAATAGAAAAGAGAAAATTCGCCACCGAATACGTACCGCAAGAGGTCCGCTTGAAAGTTGCATCATTTGCCTTAGGTGGAGTCCGAGGTGGCGACGGCCGGTTCTTTGTTGGGTTTCATATTCAAACAGATCTGCACAGCCTGGCCCAGCGAGGTCGCCGTCCGATCGGTACCCCTTATACTGTCCACGGCGGGGCCCGGCTGCAATAGCATCCCGGGCAAAAACACGGAAACCACGCGGGCATTGGGAAGCCGCCGCCGCAATCTTTGCACCACCGTTTCGGCATTCTCGCGTTCCTCGCTGGGAAAGGCGCTGACCAAGTACACGGCGGCGACAATGGCCGTCGACACTTCAGGCGGCGCAGGTTTCTCGAGGTCCTCCAGGGACAGGTGGCGAGCATCGATTTTTTGCTCACGTAGAATGCGCACCAGCAATTCGGTGGCCAGATCATCCGCGGTCGACCCCAAACCCACGCACAGCATCACCGAGCCAGGTGGAACCGATAACGGGCCCTGAAACGGACCCGACGCCTCCTCTCGTTGATTGCGCAACTCTCGCCCGATGCCCTTGGTGTCCAGCACGGAATCCTGTTTCCTCGGGCGCTTAGGGGTACGGCCCTTGCCGGCGATGGCGCCGATAACGGAGAGCATGGCGGACCGCACTCGTAATTGTTGTTCGGGCGTGATGGCGCCGGTCGCGAGATCGAGCCGCGCCAGGTACAGGGCCGGCATGAGAACCATGTCGCAGTACGCCGCGAAGGAATTTCGTTTGAGGAACAGTCGGGCGCTCGCGATGATCTCCTGTGAATCAGCGGAGAGCGCGCGTTGGTAGAAACGCTGTGGCATGGTGAGCGCTTGACTATCTCCCAGCAGTACATCCAGCACGCTCAGCGCCCTGATATGACGTCCCGCCACCAATAGACACAGGGTCAGGGGAGTGGACACGATCAACCCGATGGGTCCCCACAACCAGCTCCAAAAAATGGCGGCGATGACCACCGACAACGGCGACAACCCGGTGGTGTGTCCATATAGCTGCGGCTCCAGGAGTTGCCCCGCGAGCAACTCGACAATCAGGAACAGCGCAATGGTGGCGGCCGCCAGCTCCCAACCGGGCACGACGGCCGCGGCCAAAAGACTCGCGAACAGCGCGGCGATCCATACTCCCACGTAGGGAACGAACCGCAGCACCCCTGCCAATACTCCCCAAAGCATGGCATGCGGCAGTCCCACGATCATGAGACCGATCCAGACGGTACACGCCACCCCCAAATTGACCAGGAACTGCGATACGAAGAATCTCGACAGTCGCTCGCCGGCATCATTGATGGCAATGGTGGTCGCACGGATGTCGCTGCCGCCGGCGATGCGAATGAATCGGTCCCTTACCGCCTCGTGCTCCAAGAGCAGAAATACCAGGACCACGACCACGATGCCCGCGGTCTCCAGGGGAACCCAAATGGAACCCAGAACATTTTCCAGGACCTTCAGTCCGGTGCTGGGTGAATTGAGCATATCCCCCGCCATTGGCGGCGGCGTCACAGCGGGAAGCGCAACCGGAGGTACTGCAGGAGGAGGCGCTAGAAAATGCGGCGCAGCGGCGCCGCGTGAGTTCGAGGGCACCGCACTTGCGACGCTCGCCGCGGATGCCGGCTGGTCATCAATGAATATGCGCCCTGCCTGCCCGCTCAAATCGTTGAGCCTTCCCACCGTCAGAGCATTCAGCGTGGACAACTTGTAGCGAATGGTCGCTTCGTACTGCGGCAGGCTTGCCGTCATGCGCACCACTTGCAGCCCCAGCATGGCGGCCATGGCGGTAACGAGCACCGCCAGGCCGATCACGGCCACCAGTACGGAGAGCGTCTGCCCCAGGCCGAGTCGGCGCAGGGCGTGCACCAGTGGCGCGACAGCCAAGCTCAGGATTACGGCCAAGGTAATGGGCACCAACACATCGCGCCCCAGGTACAGCAGCGCCAATACCGTGGCGGTGGCGAGAATGCCGCCCGCGCGGTCGCGTATTAAAGACGTCGGCGAATCTGGCTCACGAGGCGCGGGGAGGTCCATACCCCATATTCTCACATCCCGCGCCGCGCGACGCCCGATGCAACAGTACAGCGGTCATTGGCCCGCGGGCACATCCGGTTTGGGGCGCTTACGAGGATCCTTGCGGTGCAATCCCTCGTCCTCCAACAGCACCTTACGGACGTACAGAAAGCGAATGTACTCGTATTCGAAGGGCGAACCGGTGGAGTAGTAGCGGAAGTCGACGTTCGCACGAGTGTCCACCGCATCCGTGACCCCGAGGCCCCACGATTGATAGCCGCGATACAAATCGGCGATATTCACGCCATACGACGTTCCATAATCTCCAAGCAATCCCACCGCCCCCCTCAAAGTCGACGGGCCCAAAAGGGGAATGACCAGGTAGGGGCCGGGATGCATGCCCCACTTCGACAGCGTGGTACCGAAGCCCGTAGGCGCATAATCCAGGTGGAACTTGTGGGCCACATCGAATAGGCCCCCGATACCGATCGTGCTATTGATGACGAAGCGGCCCAGGCTGCGCACTCCCCTGCTCAAGCGCCACTGCAGCGTGTAATTGATGACGCTGTCGATTTCGGTGAGATTGCCCAAAAAGTTATGAACCCCACCGCGAATCGGCGAGGGAATACGTTTGTAACCGTTGGAAACCGGGAAAAATATGGCCTCGTCGAAGCGCGCATTAAACCGGTAGTTGAACCGGTTCAGACGTTCCCAGGGGTCGTAAGTCGTGAGCGCCGGGGCATCAGCCGGCGTCAGCGGGGGCGCCAACTCCTCGCCGCTCTGTTTTTGGCTGGCGGCATCTTTCTTCGCCTCGGCGAGCGAGGTGATTTTTTGCAGCGCCGCGGCGTTGTCCGCCGCCGGCGTCTCGGCCGGCATACGATGAAGAGTGACCCCGTCGGAGGCGCAACCGGCCAAGCTCGAGGCCAGCACCAAAACGCATAACGCCAGGCGCATCAGCCGCCACCGCTCCAGCGCCCGGCCAGCATGTCGAGCATGTCGCTCACTTGCCGCCGATCACCCAAGTTGCCCAGGTGTCCGCCGTGGTCGTACACCGCTATTTTCGATCCCAGCGTCGTTTTCAGCCACGCCAATTCAGCCTGGTCCAGAATCAAGTCATCACTGTTGGTTTGAACATAGTAGTCCGGGTCGTTGCGCAAGGCATCGCCGATGATATCCAACCGGTTCGCCGCGATCAGTGACTGCGAAGTGGAATTCGGACGATGATTCAGATAATAGGGAGCGAAGACCTTTGTGTAATATTCGGAGAAAGGCTTACCGCGCAAAATGACCTCGGTTTTCTCCAGCGGGTCGCCGGGCTTCGGCGGATGCTTGGGATCCACGACGACTCCCGTTCCCGCATAGAGGTCGCCGGCGAAGAACATATCCATCAAGTCGATCCGGAACGTCAGAGCAATGGCCGCTGAGAACTGCGCATCCGTGGTAAGCACGGCGGCAGCCGCGCTCAGCAAGAAACTTTCGTCGATGTGCACTCGGTCGGAGGCCCGATACAAATTCGCGAGCTGCGCATACAACTGCTGATAGAGACGTTCCACGCCCACATCGCCCGAGCCGATACTGAGAGCAAACAAATGATCCAGTCTGCCGATGGAGTCGAATAGGCTGACCGGAGGCTCTATCATCACTGCCCGACGGATGTGCAGCTTGTGCTCGCGTGCATCGATGAACTTAACGACGCCCGCGTTGGCGCCCCCAAGGCTATAACCCAGCACATCGATATCGGTAATGGTCACCTTTTTCGGCAGGTGCGCCACAATGCGCTGCATGGCTGCATACAGATCCTCGCCGTCCTGCATCATGTCGCCCGCCACGCCGGTGCTCGAGGTCGAGACGATAAAGCCGGGAAACGTCGGGGACGGCATGGTGAGCACGTGATAGCCCGCGCCGTACAAGGCACCGCGCAATCGCGATAGGGAGGTGGTGTTGCCGTCACCGCCGGTACCGGCAATGACAATGGCGAGGGGCGCAGGCTTATCCTGAGCCGAAAACCAAACGCGCAGCTTGCGATCGAACCAAAATACCTTGGGCACGGGCCGCGCCCACGGCATGCCGATATTGATCTCGACCAGTGGGACGGAGGCCGGCATGGGCGCGACATCCTGGGGCGGGGTCCCAAACACCGTGGCGCGCAGTGCCGCGGAATCCGCGAGGCCGGTGGCGGGCCCCACCACGGAGGGTGGGGCAATGTCGGGGACGGCCGCCTCGTCGGCGACCGCCGGCAATGCCGCCAGCCCCAGGCCCATCGCAAGCATCCATCCAGTGACCATCGAAACGCCGAGCCGAGTTCGGGATCTCCGACCTATCAAATATTGCATCCAATATTTATACCGCACTCCGAGGTCATTGCGGCTCTTAATTAATGCTCTTCAACTCATGCTCGAAATCGGCGGCGGCCTTCTCGATGCCCGCCGACACATTTTCCAATACCTTCGACACCTGAGGAATCTGACCATCCGCCTGCGTCCACTTCTTCTCATCCATGTACTCACGCACGGCCGCTATAGGCTTTGCCCCGTAACCGGTGTAGGCACCCGGCGCGTACACCTGATTTTTGAACCACGGACGCTCGGGAAGACCCGCCTGATTGAGGAATAGACGCGACACACGCAAAAGATCGTCGTTGATGACCGCCAACGATTTCGCGGGCAGGGTGGGCGAACCCTTCGCACGAAAGTCGGACAAGACCCGTGAAAAATGCTCGGCGCTCTTTTTGAGCGACACGACGGAATTCTTCATGGGAGCAAAATTCATGAAGGGCGGGATGGTCTCGGCCGGCGGCGGCAACAGAGGCCTGCGAGGATCGCGGATGGCAGCGAACACGCCCTCTTTGAGCTCGAGGTTGCGTTCGTTGAATTCCTCCTGCTTATCGCTCAAGAGCTTCTCGAGTTCGGTCTCGTACTTCGCGATGGCATCCGCCTGAGGCGTGTAGTCGACAGGAATCACGTCGGCATCCGCCAATCTCATGATGGCCGAACCCGCCGTTTGCGACAGCGCACGCCCGTAGATGAAATCGGTGTCGACGAAGTGCGAGTACCAATAGAAATCGTCGTAAACGGAATGATACTGATCGCCATCGTCCTCATCGCCGAAGGACATATCCAGCGTTGAGATGCCGGCATAGTCCTGGAAGGCGGTGAAATCCGAGCCGTCGCCCAAGGCCTCGAGCACCAAGTCGCCGCGCTTGCGCAAATCGTCGCGCTCGTCCGCGCTCTTGGCTTTGGCGATGCTATAGAGATGCGCGCGCTCGTACACCGAAAATGCGGTATCCGGATCTTTTACCGACTGCGCCACGCCGCTCGCGAAGGCTTGTAAGTCCTGTGTTCCGCCGGCCAAAAGGAAGCCGCGCGTGTTGTCGTCGGAATTGATATACGCCACGGCGTGCTTCTGCAGGTCGGCGAGATGCGTCTCGACCCACTCCACCGAACCCAACAGTCCGGGCTCTTCGCCATCCCAGGCGCAGTAAATTATCGTGCGCGACGGCGACCATCCCTGGGAATGCAGCACGCCCAGCATGCGAGCCTCTTCGAGCATGGCCGACTGGCCGGAAATGGGATCATCCGCGCCGTTCACCCAGGCATCGTGATGATTGCCGCGAATCACCCACTGATCCGGCGCGAGCGCACCCTTGAGAGTCGCAATCACGTCATAGATGGGCTTGATGTCCCAGTTAGAGGTCACCTGAAGATGGACCACGGCCGGTCCCGGACCGACATGGTAGGTAATAGGCAGGCCGCCGCGCCAATCCTCCGGCGCGACAGGTCCCGTCAAGGCCGACAACAGGGGCAGAGCGTCGGCATACGAAATGGGAAGCACGGGAATTTTGGTCAGAGTCCTCGCGTCCTTCAAGGCGAGGCGCTTCGCGCCGGGGACCGCACCCACTCCGGGCGTCAACGGATCGCCTGGGTACTCCGTGTCCATGACGCTGCCCCGCTGTACGCCTTGGCTGGGCCGCCAGCCGCCTTGGGGAAACGAGTCCCCTTTGCCATAGCCGTCACCATTGGGATCCGAGTAGATGATGGTTCCGATGGCGCCGTGCTCGGCGGCCACTTTGGGTTTGATGCCGCGCCAATTCTCGCCATAGCGCGCAATGACAATGGCGCCCTTGACCGAAATGCCCATGCGGTCCAGTTGATCGTAGTCTTCGCGATTTCCATAATTGACGTAAATCAACGGCGCGGTCACATCGCCGTCAGCCGAATAGGCGTTGTACGTGGGGAGCTGTTCCGCGGTTTGATCCGAGGTCGGGTCACCCGGAACCGCCGGCTCTTGGAGCGACGCTTTGAACGACGTCGGCTTCAATAACTCGAGAACCCGGACCTTCGGGGTCGGGAAGAGTACGTCGAAGGTTTCGATTTTGGCGTCGAAGCCCCACTCCTTGAATTTGGAGAGGATCCACTCCGCGTTGTCCTTGTCGTAAGGTGATCCGACGTGATGCGGACGCGCGCTCAGGCGTCGCATGCTCTCCCGAATGTTGTCCGGCGATATGCCGTCCCGGAATTTCTTCTCCCAGTCGGCTTGAACGCCTGCGGACTGCGCGCTATAGCCCAGGAAGGGGGCAGCGGTGTCGCTGTTGTCCGGCACGGCGAGGACACCGACGGGCGCGGCAAATACGAGCAATAGACATCCCAGCCAATGGCGTTTCATTATGTATCCTTCGGTGAACTTATCGCTAGGATAGCGCGTCCCCATAACCCAGGGCACCTCAATATGAACGATGTATTACGGACGCCTGCTGCCGGCGACATGCGTTACCGCAGTGCCTGGCTGGGACTGGCGACACTCTTGGCGGCGTGCGTGGCGCAGCCGCCCGCCCCACCCTCAGCCAATGTAACCTCCGCCCAGGCGCACGTATTCATCGATGAATCGCTGCCGCGTGAAGTAGCGGATCGGGCGGGATGGGAGGCGGATATCTATGCTGGATTCAATGCCCTCGCCGTCCCGCCGACCAAAGCCAACAGTTGCGCGGTGGCGGCCGTCATAGAGCAAGAGTCCGGATTTCGCGTCGACCCCGTGATTCCCGGGTTGCCGGCGATCGCGTGGCGTGAGATCGAGGAGCGCGCGGCCAACGCCGGCGTGCCCTCCGTACTCGTTCACGGCGTGTTGCAACTGAACTCTTCCACCGGACGCAGCTATAGCGATCGCATCGGCAGAGCCCGGACCGAGAAGGAATTGAGCGATGTGTTTGAAGATTTCATCGACTCGGTGCCCATGGGCCACACACTGTTCGCCGAACACAATCCCATCCGCACCCGCGGACCCATGCAAGTACACATTCTTTTCGCCGAGAAGTTCGCCAAGGAAAAGACCTATCCGTACCCGGTCAAACGGAGCATCGCCGACGAGGTATTTACCCGGCGCGGCGGCATTTATTTCGGCATAGCCCATCTTTTGGACTACGACGCGCCCTACGACAGGTATCTATACCGCTTCGCTGACTTCAACGCCGGACAGTTCGCCAGCCGGAACGCCGCTTTTCAGCACGCCGTGAGCGTAGCCACAGGCACCCGGTTGGTTGCCGACGGCTCCTTGCTGCCGCCCGAGAGTCTTTTCGGCAGTACGGGCGCCACGGAGAAGGCGGTGCGCACATTGAGTGGGCGGCTGAATTTGAGCGATGCGGCCATTCACGACGCGCTCGAAACCGCCAAGACAGAGAGTTTCGAAAAGACCACTCTGTATCTGCGCATTTTCGACCTCGCCGATCAGATACACAGGGAGCCCCTGCCGCGGGCATCAGTACCGCATATTGAATTGCATGGGCCCAAACTCACTCGCAAGCTCACCACGGAATGGTATGCAAACCGGGTGAACGAACGCTTCGAGCGGTGTTTGAATCGCTAATGCAGCGGCACGGTGTACGACAGCATCCACCCACCCTTCTGCGGCGCGAACCCTATCTGAGAGTGGCCGCCCTCCTCGCGATTGAGCACAAAGCGAGCGGTGGCGATGCCGATGGCTGCGCCCGCCACAGTGTCGGATGCCCAATGCAAATTGTCCTTCACCCGGATATACGCCGTGCCGCCGGCGACGGCGTAGCCCACGATGCGTCGAATCCAGCGATAGTCGTCGTTGCCTGATTCCGCAAAGGTCATTCCAATGGCGAA
>Ga0302310_10001906_pt1 | contig 17185 bp, 14 predicted proteins | sample III_Palsa_N1_2_FD_200451 | JGI IMG/M metagenome (GOLD analysis project Ga0302310, IMG submission 200451) | Peat permafrost microbial communities from Stordalen Mire near Abisko, Sweden - III_Palsa_N1_2 | ecosystem: Environmental > Terrestrial > Soil > Palsa > Peat permafrost | place: Sweden...
GGGTGCGGTTTCGCTCAAAGACAGGTTGAGGACGGATGAGGTCTTCGACGAGGTTGAAGAGGAAGTAGAGCAGTTGAGCGTGACGACGACTGCGTAGCTTCGACCGCGCTCGATTGCCGACAGGCTTGCAGAGCCAGGGCGACTGGATGTATCCTGTAGCCAGAATGATTACTCAGTACAGCCGATTTTCGTTTATTTACCGCTACTGGCGTACGGTAGCGGCATCGGCGGAGTAGCTTCATCTGAGAGATCTGTAAGTTTCAGTTGATTCGATATCCACACGAGCCGCGACCTTCACAGTCGCGGCTTTTGCTTTGTGTCACGCAGGCAGGAGGAGAGAGAAGCTGATGAGTGCGAGTGCAACGGTAAGTTTGCCGAAGGTCGTGGCGGGGCGGTTTGGGGCCTATGGCGGCAGGTATGTTCCTGAGACGCTGATGGCGGCGCTGGAAGAGCTGGAGCAGGCGTATGCGCTGGCTCAAAAAGACCCTGGGTTTCAGATAGAGCTGGATGATCTGCTGCATAACTACTGCGGGCGGCCTACTCCGCTGTATTTTGCGAAGCGGCTGACGGAGCAGATGGGTGGGGCGAAGATCTATCTGAAGCGCGAGGACCTGCTGCATACGGGGGCGCACAAGATCAACAATGCGCTGGGGCAGGGGCTGCTGGCGCGGCGGATGGGCAAGCAAAGGATCATCGCCGAGACCGGCGCGGGGCAGCATGGGGTGGCGACGGCGACGGTGTGCGCGCTGTTTGGCCTGGAGTGCGTGATCTACATGGGTGAAGAGGACATGCGGCGGCAGGAGCTGAATGTCTACCGGATGCGGCTGCTGGGTGCGGAGGTGCGCGGTGTTTCGGGCGGAAGCGCGACGCTGAAGGACGCGATCAACGAGGCGATGCGGGACTGGGTGACCAATGTTCGGACGACGTACTACGTGCTGGGGAGCGCGCTGGGGGCGCATCCGTATCCGACGATGGTGCGGGACTTTCAGCGGGTGATCGGCCGTGAGGCGCGGGCGCAGATGCTGGAGCGCGAGGGTAAGCTGCCGACGGCGATTGTGGCTTGTGTCGGCGGCGGGTCGAATGCGATTGGGGCGTTCTATGAGTTTTTGCCGGATGCGAATGTGCAGTTGATCGGCGTGGAGGCGGGCGGTCGCGGGACGGCGCTGGGAGAACATGCGGCACGGTTTCAGAAGATGGGCGGCGGTGTGCCGGGAGTGCTGCAGGGGACGTACTCGTATGTGCTGCAGGATGAGGCCGGGCAGGTGAGCGGGACGCACTCGGTTTCGGCGGGGCTGGACTATGCAAGCGTGGGGCCGGAGCATGCGATGCTGCATGATTCGGGGAGGGCGAGCTATGTCTCGTGCTCGGACGATGCGGCGCTGAAGGCTACGGTGACGTTGTCGCGGACGGAAGGGATTCTGCCGGCGCTGGAGAGCGCTCATGCAGTGGCCGAGGCGATTCGGCTGGCGCCGTCGATGGCGAAGACGGATGTGTTGATGGTGAATCTGTCGGGGCGCGGCGATAAGGATATGGGCATCCTGGCAAGAGAGCTTAATCTGAAGGGCGCCTGAGGTACGGCTGCAACAGAAGCGATCGTGGAGCGACACGGAGCTCCGCGATGAAGACAGAGCTGGACGACCTGGTTTGGAGGATTTGTGGCGATTGAGTTCAAGAGGAAGCCGGGGATTGTGGCGTATCTGACGGCGGGCGATCCCGATCTGGCGACGACGCGTGATATTGCACTGGCGGCGATCGATAACGGCGCGGATGTGATTGAGCTGGGAGTGCCGTTCAGCGATCCGCTGGCCGATGGGCCGGTGATTCAGAGGGCCAGCCAGCGGGCGGTGGCGCGGGGGACGCGGCTGACCGAGGTGCTGGGGCTGGCGCAACAGCTGCGTGCGGCGAGGCCTTCGGCAGGGCTGGTTTTGTTTTCTTATCTGAATCCGGTGGTGCGGATGGGGATGAAGACGTTTTGTGCGCGGGCCGCTGAGGCAGGTGCGGATGGGGTGTTGTTGACGGACATGATTGTGGAAGAGGCGGGGGAGTATCTGGAGGAGATGCAGGCGAATAAGCTGGCGCCTGTGTTTTTGGCTGCGCCGACGAGTCCGGATGTGCGGCTGAAGGCGATTGCGGAGGTGTCGCAGGGATTTGTGTATGCGATCTCCCGCGTTGGGATTACGGGAACGCAGCAGAAGATTGCGGGGGATGCGTCCGAGCTGGTGGCACGGCTGCGACAGTTTACGACGCTGCCAATTGCGGTGGGGTTCGGGATATCGAATGCTGAGCATGTGAAGGCTGTTGGTGAGTTTGCGGATGCGGCGGTGATTGGGAGCGCGCTGGTGGCGCTGATTGAGAAGACGCCGCCGGAAGAGGCTGCGAGTGCGATCGGGAGTTTCATTGCAGCGCTGCGGCCGTGAGCTGAGAGCAGAACGCCGGATGGACAGGCGGTTATGATTAGGGCATCGAAACGAATTGCGGAGCAGCCTTCTCCCTGTGTGGTGAGGGTTTGCCGGATGAGGTTGGCGGATGGAGATTGGTGATTGGCGGCGGAAGATCGATGAGCTGGATGAGCAACTGGTCAGGCTGATCAGCCAGCGCGCAGAGGCGGCGAAGGCGATTGGCGAACTGAAGCGGACGTCGGATCTTCCGGTGTATGAGCCGCAGAGGGAGCAGACGGTGTTTGAGCATGTTCGCAGAGTGAATCCGGGGCCGCTGGATGATGCGGAGCTGATGCACGTCTACGAACGCATTATGGATGTGATGCGGACGCTGCAGAAACGGGATCGCTAGGGCTGTTTTGCCGGTTGGGCTTTGTGATGCGAGGCCATGCGGTAGTTTGTATCGATTTTAGTTACGAATAAAAAGAGAGAAGCGAAAATCATGATCGTCGCAATGCAGGACCAGGCAACGGAAGAACATATACAGCATGTGATTGAGCGGATGGTCGAGCTCGGATTCAATGTCCACCGGACGACGGGAGCGTCGCAGACGATTCTTGCCGGAGTGGGAACGCCGGAGCACTTCGATGTGGCCGAGTTCAAGGTGCTGGGCGGCGTGCATGATGCATACAGGATTTCATCGCCGTACAAGCTGGCGGGGCGAAGCTTCCGGCCTGAAGGGACAAAGGTTAAGTTTCCGAATGGCGTGGTGGTTGGCGGCAATGAGGTTGTGGTGATGGCCGGGCCGTGCTCGGTGGAGTCGCGGGAGCAGATTCTGAACAGCGCGAAGCTGGTGGCTGCGGCTGGCGGGAAGTTTCTGCGGGGTGGTGCGTTCAAGCCGCGGAGCTCGCCGTACAGCTTTCAGGGCATGGGGGTGGACGGGCTGAAGCTGCTGCGTGAGGTAGGTGATGAGACCGGACTGCTGGTGATCACCGAGGTGATGGAGATCTCGCAGATTGAGCCGATGCTGCCGTATATCGACTGCTTCCAGGTGGGTGCGCGGAATATGCAGAACTTCAATCTGCTGCGGGAGCTTGGGCATGTGAGAAAGCCGGTGCTGATGAAGCGCGGGATCTCAGCGACGATTGAAGAGGTGCTGTTGAGTGCGGAGTACATTCTTTCGGGCGGCAACTACGACCTGATGCTGTGTGAGCGCGGGATCAGGACGTATGAGACGTATACGCGAAACACGATGGATATTTCAGCGATTCCGGTGCTGAAGAAGCTAACGCATCTGCCGGTGTTCGGCGATCCGTCGCATGGTGTGGGGATACGGGATCTGGTGCCGCCGATGGCGCTGGCCAGCGTTGCCGCAGGAGCGGATGGGTTGTTAATGGAGATGCATCCTAACCCGGAGAAGGCGATGAGCGATGGCGCACAAAGTCTGTATCCTGAGCAGCTGGAGAAGTTGATGGCGCAGCTGCGGCTGCTGGCGCCGGTGGTTGGACGGACGATTGCATAGGGCAGGGACAAGAGCATGATGGAGCGCGTTCTTATTATCGGGACGGGACTGATCGGAGCTTCGACCGGTCTGGCTCTGCGTGCGGCAGGGTTTGCGGGCCGGATCGACGGATGGGACCATAGCATGCTGGAGATGGCGTCGGCTGTGCAGATGGGCGCGATCGATGGCAGGGCGTCAGGCCGGGAGAACGCGCTGGAGCTGACGCGGCTGGCGGACGTGATTGTGCTGGCGGTGCCGGTGCTGGCGATCAAGGACTGGATGCAACAGCTCGTGACGGTGGCGCGGCCGGGGCAACTGATTACGGATGTAGGGAGTACGAAGCTCGAGATTGTGGAGCTTGCAGAGCGGCTGTACAGCGGGGAAGATACAGCTACGTTTCTGCCGGGGCATCCGATGGCGGGCAAGGAGTCGGGTGGGGCGCTGCTGGCGGAGGGCGCGCTGTTCGATGGAGCGATGTGGCTGTTTACGCCGACGAAGCCTGAGACCGCGGTTGAGAAGGAATGGCGCGGGTGGGTGGGTTGCTTCGGTGCACGCACCCTGGATATGGAGGCGGGGCGGCATGATGAGATGTGCGCGTGGGTGAGTCATCTGCCGCAGATGCTGTCGACCGCGCTGGCGGCGCTGCTGGAGGATAAGTTTGGCGATGCGCCGGAGATTGCGGCGATTGGCGGCCGGGCACTGCGGGAGACAACGCGTCTGGGGGCGAGCCCGTACAGCATGTGGCGGGATGTGGCGCTGACCAATACGGGCCCGGTTGCGGATACGCTGGCTGCGCTGGAGCAGCGGCTGGCACATGTGCGGGAGAATCTGCGGACGCCAGGGTTGCGGGACGAGTTTGCGCTGGCGAACCGGTTTCGCGGGCGGCGGTGATGGGGTGCTGTCTGCTGCAGGCTGAAGTGACGAGTTTCGATTTTAAAGGAAGAGCAACCGACCTGTGAGTGATTCGACCAGTAAGCTCAATATCAGTCTTGCGGATGTGCAGGCCGCGCGCGAACGTCTGCATGGATCGATCTACTATTCGCCCTGTCCGCACTCGCAGATGCTTTCGGCGCTGACGGGGCAGCAGGTTTATCTGAAGCTTGAGAACCTGCAGATGACGGGCTCGTTCAAAGAGCGGGGCGCATTGAACCGGATTGCGATGCTGACGCCGGAGCAGGCGGCGCGTGGGGTGGTCGCGGCGAGTGCGGGGAATCATGCGCAGGGTGTGGCGTATCACGCGACGAAGCGGGGGATTCGAGCGCTGATCGTGATGCCTCTGGCGACACCGCTGGTGAAGGTGACGGCGACGCGTGGGTTTGGCGCGGAGGTGGTGCTGCATGGAGCCAACTACGACGAGGCCTGCGAAGAGGCGACGCGGCTGTGCGCGGCACAGGGGATGACGTTTATTCATCCGTTCGACGATGTGAACGTGATGGCAGGGCAGGGGACGATTGGGCTGGAGCTGCTGGAACAGATTCCGCAGCTGGAGGCTGTTGTTGTGCCGATTGGCGGGGGTGGGCTGATTGGCGGGATTGCGTGCGCGATCAAGGAGTCGCGGCCAGAGGTGCGGGTGGTTGGGGTGCAGACGTCCAGATTGCCGTCGATGCTGGCGGCGCGGGCGGAGGGGCGTCCGGTGACGCTGGAGCCTTCGACTACGATTGCGGATGGTATTGCAGTGCGGCGGGCGGGGGATGCAACATTTCCGGTGGTCGAGCGGTATGTCGATGAGATTGTAACCGTGGATGAGGATGAGATCGCGTCGGCGATTCTGATGCTGCTGGAACGGGAGAAGACGCTGGCCGAAGGTGCGGGTGCGACTGCGCTGGCGGCACTCATACAGAAGAAGACAACGCTGGTGGGCGCGCATACGGCGGTGCTGGTGTGCGGCGGCAACATTGATGTGACGCTGCTGAGCAGGATCATCGAACGCGGTCTGGTGCAGGACGGAAGGCTGATTCGGCTGAGGATCCATCTGCTGGATAAGCCAGGGGCGCTGGCGGAGCTGACACGGCTGATCGCGAGTCATCGGGCGAACATTGTGGATACGCTGCATAACCGGGCTTACTACGGTGTGAACCTGGGAGATACGGTGATCGATATCACGATGGAGACGCGGGGGCCGCAGCAGGTGGCGGAGCTGCGCGAGGCGCTCACCGCTGAAGGGTACAAGCATAGCCAGGTGATCTAGCGGCTTGTCCTGCCGGACGGGCCTCCTGCGCGGAGGGCGACGACTTCGTGGTGTGTATACCGGTCTTGCGGGGATGATCTTCTGAGGGCCTCGCGTTGCTCGGCGGATGATGATTCCGACCAACGGGAGGACCGGTGCTGGCTGGTTCGCCTCGACAACTTTAAAAGGCGTGTGAACGCCCGCCCCACGCGGAGTGGGCCCGTCCGGCAGGACATTGTCTTTCAGAGCTCTCAGGCTTTTTCGTAGTGGAAGTGAAGCTCCTGCTCGCTGGCTACGGGCTGACCGTCTTTGGTAGCAGGGTGGAAGGTCCACTGTTGCACGGTCGCGATGACGGCTTCGTCGATGCCGTGGCCGAGGCCGCTGGTCATTTTGATGTCGGCGATCTTTCCGGTGGTGTCGATGACGATGTCGAGGATGACATCGCCTTTTGTGCCTCGGGGAAGAGTGGAGAGGTCAGGCTTGGGCGTGGGAAAGTAGCTGACGAGAGCGATGTTGATGTTGCCTTCGCCGAGGGAGTCTGCGCCGGCGGTGGAGTCGGGTTGCGTGGAGGCGGGGGATTGCGAGTTGGGCGAGGTTGTGGATTCTTTCAGCTTCGTCTGGGGTGGAGTGGGGAGCGGGGTGGTGGCTTTGGCTTGTTTGGGAGCGGTTTTGGGGTTGGGTGCGGTGGCCTGCACCGGGGCGCGGCCGGGAGAGTAGGTGAGCAGGAGGTTGGAGCCGTGCTCGCTGCCGGGCAAGCGCAGGGGAGCGATCCAGGAGGAGCTCTTATGGATCAGGACAGCGATGAGGAGGAGGTGCAGCACGACTGATGCAGCTGCCCAGGCGGGGTTGCGGCGGGTTGCTCTCACGGGCTTGCCGATGGTCTCGATGGCCGCTGCCTCTCTGCTGGGTGAAGTCAATGCATCGTGGAAGCAGGATAGCAGCCGATGGCTGGATGGCCGCTATCTTTCGCTTCCCCTGATTCTGGTTAGACGCGGGTAAAGGAGGTCTGTTGCTTTTCGCGATGGCGCTCAACAGCGAGAGCGATGAGTCGGTCGATGAGCTGCGGGTAGGGAAGGCCGGTGGCTTCCCAGAGTTTGGGGTACATGCTGATGCTGGTGAAGCCGGGCATGGTGTTGATTTCGTTGAGGTAAATGCGGGCGGGTTTTGGTTTTTTGCCTTTCTTTGGCTTGCCGGCGGGCTCCATGAGGAAGTCGACGCGGGCGAGCCCGGCGCAGTCACAGGCGCGGAAGGCGGCGATGGCCATGTCGCGGATTTGTTTTGCTTCGGACTTTGAGAGATGGGCGGGAATGATGGGAATACTGGGGTTTTCAGGGGAGTCGGCGTACTTGGATTCGTAGTCGTAGAACTCTTTGTTGGGGACGATTTCGCCGACGACAGAGACGATGGGCGAGTCGTTGCCGAGGACGGCGACTTCGAGTTCGCGGGGTTTTGCGCCGGGGCCGCCGACGCCCTGCTCGATGATGAGTTTGCGGTCGAAGCTCGCGGCGAGGTCCATCGCGGAGGCGAGTTCGGTGCGGTCGTGAACCTTGCTGATGCCCACGGAAGAGCCTGAATTCGCGGGCTTTACGAAGACGGGGTAGACGAGTTTCTTTTCAATGAGTTTGGTGCAACGTTTGGGGTCGGCTTTCCACTCGCTGCGCAGGAGGTTGATGTGGGGCGTTTGCGGCAGGCCGGCGGCGGCGAAGAGCTGCTTCATGATGGACTTGTCCATGCCGGTGGCGGAGCCGAGGACGCCGGAGCCGACGTAGGCGATGTCGGCGAGTTCGAAGAGGCCCTGGATGGTGCCGTCCTCGCCGAAGGTGCCGTGGAGGACGGGGAAGATGACGTCGAGGGTCTGGGCGAGCGGGCCGTTCTGATGGGCGAGGGCGTCACTGCGAAGGGCAACGTCGGCGCTGGCGCTGAGCTGGATGGATTGGGTTTTCTTCAGGACTGGCGCGGGTTTTGTGTTGCCTGAGAGCAGGTGTTGGGCTGCGCCGGAGGTGACCCACCGGCCTTGTTTGGTGATGCCGATGGGGATGATGTCGTATTTTGTCGGGTCGATGGCGCGGAGGATCGAGGTTGCGGAGTTGAGGGAGACCTCGTGCTCGCCGGAGCGGCCGCCGAAGAGGATGCCGATGCGGAGTTTTTGGGAAGGCTGCTTTTTGGTTTGTTTCTTCGTTTTTTTCGTCATGGATAGCTACAAGTTTCTACTACTTTGCGGTGTGGACGCGAAAAAAAGTCCGGAGGGGTATCGAGGTGGTTTTTGCAGGGGGTTTTGCGGATTTTGTGGTTTTCGTGGTGGTAAATTCGTGGTGTTTTTGTGGTGAATTCGTGGTGAAACGTGGTTCGTTGATGGTGGTTTTTCGGTGGGCTGGAGCTACGCCAGATTTTCCGGATTTTTTTTCAGGAATCGGGGCGGGTGTTGCCCTGCCGAAGTCTTGTATGGTCTTCGGGCGGTTTCCAAACTAACATCAGATCGTTATCGGGCCCATTTCCAGTCAAGCGGGAGTTGAGAGCCATGTTCTTTCTGAAGCGATCTGTGAGCAGACTGATGCTCGTGCTGGGCGTTGCAGCGATTCTCTCCATACAGGGGGTCTCTGCTTTGCCGCCGGAGAGCCAGGCCCAGGACGCTGCGCCCGCGGCTTATACGGCGACAGAGCTGGATGCGATGATCGACGGGGCTATCGAGCGGGAAAGACAGGTCATCCGGGGGGTGAATGAACGAACTCCTATGGTTGAGACCTACATTCAACACATGAAGGCCGACCCGGTTCTGGGAGAGGTGCCTGCCTCCGATGAGCACTTTCTTGGCAGGGTTGAGTTCGGCAGGATTAGTCGTGATAACTCCTACGGGAGCATCGGGGACATCGGCAGGTCGGGTTTCTTCAAACATTCCGCGTCGTATATCGCGGAGCTGGGAAGGAGCCTGCATCTCAGCTCGCCAGGGGGCGGCTTTATTCAGGTCCTTTTCATGGATGCCAACGGCTTCGATCGCCAGCATTATGATTTCAGGTTCGTTCGCACCGACTTCCTTTACGCCACGCGGACGGCAGTCTTCGATGTTTCTCCGGTTGCCGGCATCCACTCAGCGGGTCGCTTTCGAGGGCGCATCTGGGTGGAGACGCGCAACAACTATGTTGTCCGGTTCAATGGCAACTTTGAAGGCGAGGGCAGTGGGGCACGCGAGAACGATCACCTGGATAGCTGGCGGACCAATACTCAGGGAGAGCTTTGGCTTCCTGCATCTGTGTATGTGGAGAGCGGGGATCGGCACGGCCTGAAGTTTAAGGCGACGACGCAGATGTGGGGATATTCGCTGAAGCTGCCTGAGCCGGAGAGCGACGTCACGATAGCCGGGGCTGCGGATGAATCCGGTGATGTGTCGGATCTTTCTCCGCTGGCGGCTCAGCGGGAGTGGTCCAGACAGGCGGAGAACAGTGTTGTCGATCGTTTGTTCGAGGCGGGCCTTATCGATGCTCCGAGCGAGTTCGATAAGACGCTGGAGGCTTTGGCGAACAATATTCTGGTTTACAACAACATCTTTCTTCCGTCGCCTATTCGCTGCCGCGTTTTGTTGACGCAGCCGCTGGAGTCGCTTTCGGTCGGGAGCACCATCATTATTTCGAAGAGTCTGCTGAACACGACCGGAGTGGGGAACGCAGACGGCGAGCAGCAGATGGGCAATCTGAATGCGATTCTGGCTTTTCAGATCGCTCACATCATTCTTGGTCATCGGCTCGACGTGAAGTATGCGTTCAACGATCGGCTTCTTTATCCGGACTCGCAGTTCAGCCATATTCCGATGCACCACACCGATGCCGATAACGACGCGGCGGCGAGGAAGGCCATTCAGCTGCTTGGGGCGAAAGAGCTGGTGGGGAGCCAGCGGTATTTTGGGCTTTACCTGCAGGAGCTGCAGAAGAATGTCAGGAATCTGAAGGCGCTGAGCCAGCCTCTGATCGGCGATGGGCTGGTGAAGAGCGGAAGCGATCCGACCTTCTGGCTGGCGGCTTTGATGGACAAGGCGGGCAAACCGGAAGGGAGTGGTGCGGGACAGCAGGATGCCGGTTCTCTGTCGGGTTTTCTGCGCTCGGACGCAGGGAGCGATCAGGTCTTCGTGGTCAGGGGACGGAACGATCCTGTTCTGGTGGCGGCCAACGCGATGCCGTTCGAGATTGTCCCGGTCTTCATCCCTCTGAGTTACAGGTCGTCCGATACTCCGGTTGGAGATCATCGTGAGCGGAACTATCAGGTGGTACGGATCTTTTTTGCGACGGATCGGCTGCCGGCGAAGGATGCACATCAGCAGGTGACGTTTACGGGCGAGCGATCGGATCGTGACGGGCTGACCTTTGGAACTGCGGAGGTGAGTATTCCGCGGGATCACCGTATGGGAGCGCTGGAGCGGCCATCTATTTTGCGTCTTGAGTTCAGAGAAGATCCGGAGAGCCATGTGGTGTTGCTGAACACGACCTCTCTCGATGGTGACAGTTTTCAGAGTGAGCTGGCGAAACGCCTGAAGAATGATCCTGGCCAGCAGGCGCTGGTTTTTGTGCATGGGTACAATGTCACGTTCGAAGAGGCGGCGCGAAGGCTGGGGCAGATGACGTATGACCTGGGCTTCGCGGGAGCGCCGATTCTGTATAGCTGGCCGTCCAAAGGGAGCCTGCTCGACTACCCGTCGGACGAGGCTTCGGTGGAGTGGAGCAGCCCGCATTTTATGGCGTTTCTACGGACGCTGCAGGCGAACAACAATGTAAAGACCATCTACATCATCAGTCATTCGATGGGGAATCGGCTGGTTGCGTCGGCTCTTGCTACGCCTGAGGCGGGACAGCCGGGGAGCAAGGTGCATGAGGTGATTATGGCTGCGCCGGATATCGACGCGGGAGTCTTCCAGCATCTTGCCGACCCGCTGCGGCACTCGGCGGAGCACATCACGATCTATGAATCGTCAAAGGATCTGGCGCTCGAGATGTCTCATAGGTTTCATCAGTTTTCGCGGCTGGGAGATACCGATCCGAAGATGCATGTGTTCAACAACTATGAATGCATTGAAGCGACTTCGGTTTCGACGGGGCTGATCAACCATAGTTATGTGGGCGACAACGTTTCGATTCTGTCGGATATCTTCGACATCATTCGAAACGGAGCGCCGGCGAGTCAACGCTTCAGGCTGAGTCAGAGAACGATGGATGGATTAACTTACTGGGCTTTTAAGCCGTAAGGCAAGCCTTACCCATAAGCCAAACCGTAAAGCTGCCGACGCAGTGGATTGCATCGGCAGCTTGCGGAAGGCAGGGCTAGACGTTGAATTTGAAGAAGAGGATGTCGCCGTCTTTGACGATGTACTCTTTGCCTTCGGAGCGGAGGAGGCCTTTTTCTTTTACGGCCTGTTCGCTGCCGTATTTGAAGAGGTCGTCGGAGGCGTAGCAGTCGGCTTTGATGAAGCCCTTTTCGAAGTCGGAGTGGATGACGCCTGCGGCGCCGGGGGCTTTGGTACCGCGGCGGATGGTCCAGGCGCGGACCTCCTGCACGCCCGCGGTGAAGTAGGTGATGAGGTCGAGCAGGCGGTAGGCGGAGTGGATGAGGCGGTTGAGGCCAGGCTCGTGGAGGCCCATGCCTTCGAGGAATTCGGTGCGCTCGGCGGGTTCGAGCTGGGCGATCTCGGCTTCCATGGCTCCGCAGATGCGGACGACCTGGGCTCCCTCTTCTTCGGCACGCTTTTCGACGGCGGCGGTGTAGGCGTTGCCTTCGATGATGCCGGACTCGTCGACGTTGGCGACGTAGAGCTGAGGCTTGGCGGTGATGAGGAAGAGCTCGCGGGAGATGGCGCGCTCGTCGTCGGTGAGGTCGGCGGTGCGGGCAGGCTTGCCGGCGTTGAGGACGGTGAGGAGCTTCTGCAGCATGGCGTGCTCGGTTTTGATTTTGGGGTCGTTGCCGGCTTTGGCGGCGCGCTCGACTTTGGTGTTGCGCTTTTCGACGGTGTCGAGGTCGGCGAGGAGGAGCTCGGTGTTGATGATGTCGATGTCGTGGAGGGGGTTGACGCCGCCGGCGACGTGGATGACCTCGGGGTCGTCGAAGCAGCGGACGACGTGGCAGATGGCGTCGGTGGCGCGGATGTGGCCGAGGAACTGGTTGCCGAGACCTTCGCCCTTGGAGGCGCCTTCGACGAGGCCGGCGATGTCGATGAACTCCATGGTGGTGGGGACGAGGGATTTGGGCTTGATGAGGTCGGAGATTTTGGCGAGGCGCTCGTCGGGTACGGTGACGACGCCGGTGTTGGGGTCGATGGTGCAGAAGGGATAGTTCGCCGCCTGGGCTTTGGCTGAGGTGAGGGCGTTGAAGATGGTGGATTTACCGACGTTGGGGAGACCAACGATTCCGCAATTCAATGGCATGTTTTTTGTTTCCCTGGTTTTACTGATCGAAGTTACGAGGCTAGTCGTGTTGTTTTCGCGTCGTGAGTTTGTCTCTTACAGGATAGTTCATTGAGGAGAGGAGAGCGTGAAGAGAGAATCCGGAGGGTTTGCTTAGCAAAGTGCTTGTGGCGCGGGCGAAGGGAGGGTAGGCTGATGGGGAAGTACGAGGAGAAAATTATGCAGCGGATGTGGTTGTGTTGTACGGTCGCGGGTTTGATGGTGTCGGGCGTGGCGCTGGGGCAGGCGCCGATGAAGGGAATGCAGATGGGCGGCGGAGCACAGGCAGGGCCTGCGGGACCGGCGGCTGAGGTTCAGCGGAGCTATGCGGGAGTGAAGGCGAATATTCTGAAGTCGGCGGATAAGATGCCGGCGGAGGGTTACTCGTTTAAACCGACGCCGGATGTGCGGACGTATGCGCGGGTGTTGAACCATGTCACTGAGGCTCAGCTGCATAGCTGCGGGGCGGCAAATGGGACGGCGATGAGCGCGCTGCCGAAGGTTCCGGAAGAGACGGCGGATAAGGCGACGATCGTCGAGGCGCTGAAGGGCTCGTTTGCGGAGTGCGATAAGGCGTTCGCGGCGCTGACGGATGCGAATGTGACGGAGATGGTCGACGCGGGAAAGACGAAGCGGTCGCGGGTTGGGCTGATGTGGGGGACCGTGGCGCATGACCAGGAACAGTATGCGACGCTGGCGCTTTATCTGCGGTTGAAGGGGCTGGAGCCGCCGAGCAGCGAGAAGTAGATTTGTGCCAAAGCATGTTGTTTGCCGGTAGATAGTAAAAGTGCTGCCTGAAAATATTCTTTCTGAATGGGTTAGCTGGTTTTGAGAAAAAGATGAGGCTTCGGAGAGTGTCCGGGGCCTCATCTTTTTTTGCTCACTCTATTCAGGTATAGCGGTTGGAGAAAACTGGTCGGCCTCGCGATTTTCCTTGTCTGGACGGGGCGATTTCTCACCAATACCTTGTTCTTACTGGACATTTTGCCTGTCTGCGCGCACAATCTGCTCAATACAGCCGTTCGGTTCGTATTCCAAAAGACTTTTAGCATAAGCAGTCCCCGGTAGCAGACAGCACCGCAGACCCTGCCTCCTTCGTGTTTTTCGACGAGGGGCGGCGTGCTTTCTATCCGCAGTCTTTCCTGACAGGAGCCCGAGATGACGATGCCTGCTTCATTGAACCGACGCAACTTCCTCCGCATGGGAGCAGCCCTTCCCATTGCCTCCGCCGTTCTTCCTGGACTTGCTGCTTCGGCGTTTGCCGCGAGTCCCGCGCCCTCGGGGGGAGTTCCCGCGGTGGGCTATATCGATGTGCCAGCGAATGTCGCGCTGCTGAATATCAACGAGTTTCCTTCGGGGCCGACTCCTGCGGCGGTCGAGATTATGAATAAGATGGCCGTGAACGGGAACCGATACTACATGAACGAGACCAGCAAATTCGGCGGGGAGCTGGCCGCTTATCACGACGTGAAGCCGGCGTACCTGTCGATTTATGCGGGGTCCAGTGAGGTGCTGCACTTCACTACGCTTTCTTTTACGTCGCCCACGCGTTCGCTGGTGACTGCCGATCCAACGTTCGAACAGACCTGGCGGGTGGCGGCAGCGAATGGCGCTAAGGTGCATAAGATTCCTCTGAAGGCCGATTACAGCTACGATATGAAGGCGATGGTGGCCGCCGATCCTAACGCGGGGCTCTACTACGTCTGTAATCCGAATAACCCGACGGGAGTTCCGGTGAAACGAGCGGACATTGAGTGGCTGCTTGCGAATAAGGCGCCGGGATCTGTGGTGCTGGTGGATGAGGCTTACATTCATTTTTCGGATGCGGAGTCGGTGATCGATCTGGTGGGCATGGATAAGGACCTTATCGTCTCGCGTACGTTCTCGAAGATTTACAGCATGGGTGGGCTGCGCTTCGGCTACGCGATGGCGCGGCCCGACCTGATGGAGAAGCTGCATTTCTATGGCGTGAACTCGATGGCGACGACGGCGGTGCAGTGTGCGAAGGCGCAGCTTGCGGACAAGCAGCTGATTCCGCTTCGCAAGCAGGTGATGGCGGATACGAGGGCGAAGACCTTTGAGTGGCTTGCGAAGAACAACTACAGCTTTACGCCTTCGCAGGCGAATCACTTCCTGCTTGATGTGAAGCAGCCTGGATCGCCGGTGGTGAACGCTCTGGCTCATCACTCGGTGATGGTGGGACGCACGTGGGCTGCGATGCCAAACTGGCCGCGCATTACGGTCGGTAGTCCGTCGGATATGGCGAGCTTCCAGACGGCGTTTCTTGAGGTGATGCAGATGCCGACGGATAAGGTGAATGCGATGGCGCATCCGTATCCTCATCTGCTGAATGCGCACGCCTGCTAGTGATTCTTCCGCTGGTGCAGTGGTATGAGTGACCGATACGATCTGAAGCGGTTTGTGGACGCGCAGGCCTGGGTGTATGCGCAGGCCTGCGCGGAGCTGCGGGCGGGGAGGAAGCAGAGCCACTGGATGTGGTTCGTGTTTCCGCAGATTCGCGGGCTGGGGAGCAGTCCGATGGCGGTGCGGTATGCGATCTCTTCGGTGGAAGAGGCGAGGGCTTATTTAGAACATGCGGTGCTGGGGGCGAGGCTGCGGGAGTGTGTGGGGATCGTGATGGGGGTGCAGGGAAAGACGGTGGGGGAGATCTTTGAGTCGCCGGATGATCTGAAGTTTCACTCGTCGATGACGCTGTTTGCGAAGGCGGATGCGGCGGGTGGGGTGTTTGTGGAGGCGCTGGAGAAGTACTTTGGTGGGGAGATGGATGGGGGGACTCTGGAGCGTATTTAGGAGCTGGCGCAACGGGCGGGCTGCGGATGGCATCTTCTTTGATGGGCCCGAGTTCCGAAATACCGATAGGTGTGCCGATGAATCGTGCTCTGTGGGTCGTGGTCGCTCTTGTGGCTTATCCGGTTGGGTCGATGGCGGTGGGATGTGGGAAGCATGAGGCGCAGGCGACGGCTGCTGCTCCGGCACCGGCGATGAAGACGGCTCCGGCGACTCCGATCGATGCGCAAAAGGCGGAGGTGGGTGGACCGACGTGGAACTCGGAGTGGGACAAATTTGTGGAGTTGGCGCTGCCTCCGGAGATGCTGTCGCCAGAGGTTCCGCGCGATGTGAAGAGATTTTGTCCGCAGTTTTATGGGATGGCGGAGGCAGACAGACGGGCGTTCTGGGCTTATTTTTTTCAGGCGCTGGCGGGAGCGGAGGCGGGACTGGAGCCGACGGTTCAGGCTAAGCATACGCAGCCGGAGATGATGGTGAAGGATGAGGTGACGGGGCAGCGGGCGCGGACTTCGGGGCTGCTGCAGCTTACGTATGAGGACCAGAGGCGGTATGGATGCGACTTCGACTGGGATCGGGATAAGTTGCTGAAGGTGGACGATCCGGAGCGGACGATTCTGCAGCCGAAGAACAATCTGGAGTGCGGGGTGAAGATTCTGGAGAAGCAGATTATCGAGGAGCGGAAGCCGCTGCTGTCGAGGACGGGTTACTGGGAGACACTGCGGCCAGGAACGCCGGGCTATCGGGTGTTTGCGAAGCAGATGACGAATGTGCCGGTGGCTTGTGGGGTGAAGACGAGTAAACAGGTGGTTTCGCGATGAAGGCCGGTTGGGTGGGGATTGTGGAGTGAATGCCCATCTTCACGGTGGTGTGGCTGTTGTGAAGATGGGCACGTACATTTACATCACCAATCAAGCTGTTTATGGGTAGATGCGGTTGAGGGTGCGGGCGAAGGGGATGGTTTCGCGGACGTGGTCGAGGCCGCAGATCCAGGCAACGGCGCGCTCGATGCCCATGCCGAAGCCGGAGTGTGGGACGCTGCCGTATTTGCGGAGGTCGAGGTACCACTGGAAGGCGGCGAGGGGGAGGTTGTGGGCTTCGATGCGGGATTTGAGAAGGTCGTAGGAGTCGATGCGCTGGGAGCCGCCGATGATTTCGCCGTAGCCTTCGGGGGCGAGGACGTCGACGCAGAGGGCCTTGGTGGGGTCGAGTGGGTCGGGCTGCATGTAGAAGGCCTTGAAGGCGGCAGGGTAGCGGTGGATCATGACGGGCTTGTCGAACTGGGAGGAGATGTAGGTTTCGTCGGGGGAGCCGAAGTCGTCGCCGTACTTGTGTGGGGCTTCGAGTTTGCCTTCGGCGAAGGCTTTTTCGAGCATGGCGTGGGCTTCGTCGTAGCTTAGGCGGGGGAATTTGTTGGGGGTGCCCGGATTTGTGGAGGGTTCTGAACCAGGGGCGATGACGGCTTCGAGTTTGGAGATGTCTTTGCCGATGACTTTGAGGTCGGCGCGGTGGTGGGCGAGGACCGTGGTGACGATGTGGGTGATGAAGCCTTCGGCGAGGTTGAGGAGGCCGTCGAGTTCGAGGTAGGCGACCTCGGGTTCGATCATCCAGAATTCGGTGAGGTGGCGACGGGTCTTGGATTTTTCGGCGCGGAACGTTGGGCCGAAGCTGTAGACCTTGCCGAGGGCTAATGCCGTGGCTTCGATGTAGAGCTGGCCGGACTGGGTGAGGTAGGCCTTGTCGTTGTCGAAGTAGTCCATCTCAAAGAGCTCGCTGGTGCCTTCGCAGGCGTTGGGCGTGAGGATGGGTGGATCGGTGCGGATGAAGCCGTTGGTGTCGAAGTACTCGGCTGCGGCGCGCATGATGGTGGCGCGGACGCGGAGGATGGCGGACTGGCGCGGGGTGCGGAGCCAGA
>Ga0302310_10001907_pt1 | contig 17183 bp, 14 predicted proteins | sample III_Palsa_N1_2_FD_200451 | JGI IMG/M metagenome (GOLD analysis project Ga0302310, IMG submission 200451) | Peat permafrost microbial communities from Stordalen Mire near Abisko, Sweden - III_Palsa_N1_2 | ecosystem: Environmental > Terrestrial > Soil > Palsa > Peat permafrost | place: Sweden...
ACTCGCATGAGCCGCGCCCGCCGCCTTCGCCGCCAACAAAAAATCGCCGCCGCAGCGGAGGCCAAAGCCAAAGTTTCAGCGCGCGAAACAAAAGTTGCCGAGGTGCGCGCCGCGCAGCCGCCCGTGCCGCACGCGCCGTGGTGGCTCGCGGCGGCCTTCCTCATTCCCAATCTCGGCGCTCTGGCCTGCCGCTTCGTCTTCGACGATCGCGTCCTCCTGGTCGAAAACGACTCCATGCACATTCATTCGCTCAGCCAGCTCGCGCACATCTGGAAATCCGGATACTGGCCCGACGCGCGCGGCCTGCAGCTTTATCGTCCCGTCTCGCAGACGATCTGGGCGCTGGCCTGGGCCGCGGGAGGCGGCACACACCCTGTGCTGTTCCACGCCCTCGGCCTCGCCGCGGGAGTGGCCGTCGTGCTGCTGCTTTATCGTTTCCTGCTCGCGGTGAAAACGCCCCCGCGCGCCGCCTTCATCGCTGCATTGCTCTTCGCGCTCCTGCCGATTCACACCGACGCGACCACCTCCGTGGTCGGCTCCGCCGAACTCCTGGCCGCCGCCTTCAGCCTCGCCGCGCTGATTTTTTACTTTCGCGCTAGTCCCATACCCGCGCTGATTTTTTTCGCCCTCGCGGTTTTCTCGAAAGAAAGCGCCGCGGCCTTCGCCGCGCTCCCCGTGGTTTTCCCGCGCAAGGACTGGCGTGCGCGCGATTCGCTCGCCACCGGCGCAGGTGCCGGAGCGATCATCGCCTCCGCGCTTTTCGCGCACCGCGTGCTCTCGGGCAGCGCCGGAGTTCCCGCTATTGACAATCCCTCCGCCTACATCAGCGCCGGCCAGCGCATCCTCACGGCGCTCTGGGTGCAGTGCATGTATTTGTGGAAAGCGGTCGCGCCCATCACCCTTTCCGCCGACTACTCCTACAAGCAGATCCGCCTGGTCATGGGCCCCGACGATTGGCGCGCCTGGGCCGGAATCGCGCTTGCTGCCGGCGCGATATATTTGGCCTGGCGACGCCCCGAATTTCGCGCGCCCGTCTTCACCTACGCGATTCTGTTCTCGCCTACCGCCAACATTCTTTTCCCCATCGGAACCATCATGGGCGAGCGCCTCATCTACGCGCCCAGCATCGGTCTGGCTTTGCTGCTCGGGATTTTGCTGGCGCGCACGCGCTACTGGAAAATCGTGCTTGTCGGCGTCGCGCTCGTGTTCGGTGCACGCACCGCCGTGCGCAATCGCGACTGGCTCGACCCCCGGCATTTCTATTCGAAGCTGGTGCAAACGTCTCCCAACAGCGCGAAGTCGCGCTATTCCATGGGCGTTCTCCTCGCCTCCGATGGCGACGACCCCGGCGCCATCGAAGCCTACGACCGCGCCATCGCCATTTTCCCGGCGTACGCCGAAGCCTTTCGCAATCGCGGCAATTCTTTCGCTCGCCTCGGCCGGCGTGACGAAGCCATGGCCAGCTACCGCGCCTGCCTGCGTTTCGACCCCGGAAATTTCACGGCCGCCTCGAATCTGGCGCAACTTCAGGCCGGCATCGCCATCAATCCACCTCGCGCCAAGCTGTGATCCGCCGCGTCTGGGCATTGCGCCGCCGGCCTCCGGCGTTTAGAGTTAAGATAATCTCAAGAGCATTGCGACCGGCTGCCGAAACGGCTCAGAACTGGCCGCTTTCAAGGCACTGGGGGCAAACAGGTGTCAGACGCTTCGGCAATTGCATATCAAGTGGCGTGGATAGGCGTTGCCGCGATATTCGTTTATTACACAATTGCAACCATCGCGCTTCACTGGAAGTCGGGGCGGAGCATCGGGGTAACGCGTTACGAGCCGCCCGAGGGGATTTCGCCCGGCGTTGCCGGATACCTGATGGAGAGCGGGCGGAGCGAGAGGGCGTTCGCCGCGGCCCTCATTTCACTTGCGACCAAGGGCTTCATCGAAATCCAGCAGCAAGACGATTGGTTCTTACTCGAAAAGTTGAGGGAGCCGGTCGGTTCACTCCCTGCGGAAGAGGGCGCCATTCTTACGGCGCTTTTCTATCCGCCGGGCATTCACACCTACAAATTCAACGCCCGGGAATACGAGAGGATTTGCCGGGCGTACGAAGAGTTCGAAAAAACAGTCGAAGAAATTGCGGATCCGTGGCTAATTTCCAAGTACGGTTGGATTTGGTTTTGCGGAATTGTTTTCTCGGTCGCGGTTGTTACGCACGTGCTCTTTGTGGCTCCAGTTTTCGATAGCGAAGCCAAGCTAAGGTCCATATTCTTTCTGGGCCTTTGGATCGCGGTCGGCGCTTCCAGTTTGGTGGCGTCCCTGCGTATTTGGCCGGCTACCATCCGGAAACTCCTGTCATTCATGCCGGGGAACAATCGGCCGATTCGGCCGCTGGATTTGAACGATGCAATTCCGTTCATCCTCATCGCGCCGATACTTCTGGGATTCAGCTTTCTGGTGTATCTGACTTCCTTGCAATTCGCCCTGCTCCTGATTGCGCTGGTGGTTTTGAATTTTACCTTCCGGCACAGTTTGGAGGCGCCCACGAAAGCCGGTCGCGGAGCCATCGCTGCATTGATGAACTTTCGGGAATTTTTGTCACGCGCGGACGCGGACAGATTCAATCGAGAGAACAAGCCAGGGAAGACGCCGGAAATTCTCGAAAAGTACACCGCCTATGCCGTGGCACTCGACGTCGAGCAAGGTTGGGGCGAGGAGTTTACGGAAAATCTGCTGGAACTGCTTCAGTTCGATCAGGCGTACAAAATACGGACACCCAATGTTTCGCTTCCCGACATGGATGACCGCCCAATCGAATTAAATATAAATCCCCGAAAACTAAGGTAGTCCTCCCGAAAAAGGCGGATTGCCTGGGGCTGGCTGATGTCGTAGGCTGTACCGAGTTTGGGGGCCGCTCTGGCCCTGAGCGCGGAAGGAAGCTTGCGGCGCAGAGGCTCCCGGGTGACGACCCGCGAGCCACGCTAGAAATTTGCGGGGTCGATACTGCGACGCGATATCATGAGAAGTGCGCTGGGCGCGAGTCTGCGCGCGCGCAGACCTTCGGCAGCGAAGAAGAGGGAATCGAAAACGCAGATGCTTCAGACCTCAGGTGAGATCAGAATCGAGACGAGCGTAATGACAGAAACGGCCCGCCAATCACCGGAATCGCCGCGTTGATCACTCTGTTCCAAACCGCCGAGCCGGAGAGGTCCAAGGTCCCCCTGTTCGTTGCATATGGCTTGTCCATTGCGTGCCTGGTGTGGGTGCTGCACGACTTCCACTTCATGCAGGCCCTGCGCCAGATTTCGAACATAAACTGGCGATGGGTGCTGGTGGGCATGGGTTTTGACGTGCTGAGCTACGGGGTGCAGGCGCTGCGCTGGAAATTCCTGCTGACTCCCTTCCGCAAGGTGAAACTCACGCATGCGATTCGCGCTGTGTACGCCGGGCTTTTCGCCAACCTGGTGTTCCCTCTGCGGCCGGGGGAATTGCTGCGCTGCTACCTGCTATCGGATTCGGAGGACATCAGCCTGGGCAAGGTGGCTGGGTCCGTGGGAGTGGAGCGGCTGGTGGATCTGGTGATCGCGACGGCCGCGCTAGGGATCGTTTCGCTGCTGGTGGATTTGCCTCGGAAATTCCAGCGCGTGGCGGACACGCTGGGGGTGGTCACGCTCGCGCTTCTCGCCATCATCATCGTGATGATCCTCTACCTCGAACTGAAGCTCGGCAATAATCCCTCCATGGAAGCGGCCTCGCGCCGGATGCCGGGAAAAATGATGGGAGCGCTGATCGCGCTGCACGCCATGGGCACGGCGCCCAGTTTTTATGCCTCGGTGCTGGCCTCGATATTCATGCCGCTGTGCCAGGTGATGGGGCTGTGGGCCATGATGCAAGCGTACGGCTTGAACCTGCCGTTCCTGGCCGCGATTGTGGTGCTGCTGGTGATCAATTTGGGAGTGTCGCTGCCCAATGCGCCGGCCAACGTGGGCTCCTACCAATTTTTCTGCGTGCTGGGCTTGGGCGTCTTTCAGGTGGATAAAAACAGCGCGACGAGTTTCTCGTTCCTGGCGCTTTTGGCGCTTACGATTCCGTTCGCCTTCCTTGGATTTGCCGCGCTGGTGCGCAGCGGGATGTCGCTGAAATCGATGCGCGAGACGGTGACGCACCTGCCGCGGGCCACGCGCGCGCCCGCGCAAGCCTCCAGCTGAAATCGCCTGCCTCTTCGGAAATGCCCATCCTCATTCTTCGCACGCCGGCTGGATTTCGTTTTGAGGGCGGCCGAGCGACCAGTATATAGTGTTAGCTTGACCCGCGCGCAGGTTCGGTGCCCGTAAAAATGTCGCGGCGAAAGTAAAGCGGGCGGACTTCCCCAGCACGCCCGGCGGACCCGAAGGACGCGCGAATTCCCATGGCTCAGGACCTCAACAAGCATCTCGAACGGGCGCGACGCAGCCTGGAGAAGAACAAGCTCAAGGAAGCGGTCCCGGAGTATCTGGCCGTGCTCGATGAAGCGCCTGGGCATCAGGAAGCGCTGCAGGCGCTGGCGGATATTTATACCCGGCTGAACGAACCCGCGCTCGCCGCGCAATATTACGGCATCCAATTCGACCGCCTGGTCGAGGTGGGTGACGGCGCCAAAGCTTCCGCCGTTTTCGTGCGATTTCTACGCACGTTTCCGCAGCCGCCGGACCGCTTGATGCGCTACGGGATGCTGCTGCAGAAACAAAACCGCGCCACAGAAGCCATCGAACAATTCGCTTTGGCCGCCGAGCTCTTCCAGAAACAACGGAGCGGTATCGAGGCCTTGGCCTGCTACGAGAGCATGGCCATGCTCGATCCGGAAAATCCCGAACGCCACGCGGTTCTGGGCGAACAAGCGGAGCGGCTGAAGCATGCGGACTTGGCCACGCGCAGTTATTTGCGCGCCGGCCAGCTGATACAAGCGGCCGGGGCCGCGGACGCGGCGCTGGAATATTTTGGACGCGCCCACGCGCTTTCGCCGCAAGACCGCAGCAGCGCGCTGCTTTTCGCGGAAGCGAAACTCCGCAAAGGCGACGCCGAGGCCGCGGTGATGCTATTGGACCCGTTTTCGCCGAGCGACACGGACACCGGATTTTTGGCGCTGTACAGTGAAGCGCTGCTTCGCACCGGCCGGCTGGACCACGCCAAGGAGGCGCTGGAGTCTTACTACCGGCAAAAACCGGACAGCTTCGCCAAGCTTTTCGAACTCGCGGGCGCGTACATCCGCGCGGGACAAGATGCTAAGGCGGCCGTGCTGCTGGTGCAGACCAAAGAATGGATGCGCGGGATCCGCAAGGAAGCCGAACTCGTCGCGCAGATGGATCAACTCGCGATCCTGCATCCCCACTCGATCGTGCTGGCCGAATCCGTGGCGCGGCTTTACGAAGAGCTGAACCGCGAAACGAAATACTTCGACTCGCTGGTGCGCTTGTTCGATCTCTATCTCGGCGCCGGGCAGATGAAGGAAGCTTGCGAAGCGCTGGACCGGCTGGTGGACATCGATCCCTACGATTACCGCAACCAGGAGCGCATCGCAAAACTCGAAGGCAAGGTCGATCCGGGCTTTCTGCAGAATATTTTGGCGCGCGCGGCCAAGGCTGCCACAGTTTCTTCGCGCACCAACGGCTTCACCGGCGCCGGCCGGGAGTCGGACGCGACCGGCGCGGTGCCGGAGGAATTCCAGCAGCAGCAGGCGCTGGAGGATCTGGTCGTACAGGTGGAAATCTTTCTGCAGTATTCGCTGCAGACGAAAGCGGTGGAGCGGCTGGAGCGCATCGCCGAGCTTTTTCCCGGCCAGGAAGAAAAGAACGAACGCTTGCGCGCGCTGTACGAAAGAGCAAACTGGTGGCCCAAGGGCGTGCCGGTAAAATCTGCGCCCAAGCCTGCGCCGGTCGCGGCACCTGCGGTGGAAACGCCGAGCGCTCCCGCGGTGGCCGCGCCCACGGCATCAGAAACGCATCGCGATCTTGCCGCCATCGCCGAGATCAATCGCTTGATGTACCGGCAGCCGACGCCGCGCGAGGTCCTGTCGTCAACTTCCGCCGAAATTGGGAAGCATCTTCAGGTAACGCGCTGCCTGGTGGCGGTGGGCACGCCCGGAGAAGGTCCGCAATCCACGGCGGAGTATTTCGCGCCGGGAGTGCCCGCGGCCGGCGCCGCGAAGATTTCGAGCATCGTGGGCTTAATGGCGCAGGTGCAGCCGGATTCCCTGGGAGGAATCGAGCTGCAAGCTTCGAGCACTCCGGCGCTGCGCGAATTGGGACTGGAATCGGCGCTGGGCGTCCTGCTCACGGACAAGGAAACGCAAGCAGCCTCCGGAGCGCTGCTGGTGGGAGATGCGAACGCGCGGAAATGGAAGCCGAACGAGAGTTTTTTCCTGCGGGCCGTGGGCGATCAACTGGTGCTTTCGGTGAACCACTCGCGCCTGCGGTCGCTCGTCCGATCGCTGGCGGTGGCCGACGAAAAAACCGGGCTGCTGAACCGCGGCGCATACATCGATTGCCTGCTGGTTGAATCCAATCGCGCGCGGGCGCAAAATAGTTCGCTTTCGCTCGTGGTGGTGCACGTGGACCGCGGCAGCGATCTTCTGCGGCAGCATGGCGACGCGGCGGTGGAACATTTCGTGGAGCAACTGGCGCGCACGCTGTTGTCCGCGGTGCGCCAGACGGACGTGGCGGTGAAATACACGGCGTGGTCGCTGGCATTTATTCTGCCGGACACGCCTCTCGATAGCGCGCGTGTGCTGGCGGAAAAGCTGCGGGAAGCGGCCACGACGGTGCGTCCCTCGTGGGGCCAGCAAGAGCTGACCGTAAGCGCGATCGTGGCCGAAGCTTCCGCGCGGCCCGGCGATGAAACCGAAGATCGCGTGACGGAATGGATCAATCGCGCTGAAGCCGGACTTGACGAGGCGCGGCAACGCGGCGGAAACACACTTGTGGCGCTGGCCACACCCTGAGAGAGAAAAACAGACATGTTCATAACTGACGCAGTGATCCTGGAAGGCGCGCGCACGCCGATGGCGCGTTACATGGGCGCGTTTGACTCCACGAGCGCGATCGAATTGGGCGCGGCGGCCGGCCGCGAAGCGATACGCCGCGCGGGCACGGACCCCGCCGAATTCGACCACGTGGTTTTCGGAAATGTGATGCAAACGAGCGCGGACGCCCTCTACGGCGCGCGGCACGTGGGGCTCAAAGCCGGGCTGCCGATTGAAGCGCCGGCGGTCACCGTGAACCGGCTCTGCGGCTCGGGCATGGAATCCATCACCCAGGCGGCTCAAAGAATTTTGCTGGGCGAAGCGCGGCTAGTGCTCGCGGGCGGAATGGAAAATATGTCGCAGTGCCCGCACGTGGTTCGCGGGGCGCGCACCGGTTTCAAGCTGGGCGAAGGCAAGCTCGAGGATTCGCTGATGTCCGGGCTCTACGACACCTATTGCAGATTCAGCATGTCCGAAACCGCCGAAAATCTTGCGGCCGAGCAGGGCATCACGCGTCGCGCTTCCGACCAATACGCCTTGCGCAGCCAGCACGCTGCCGAGTCGGCGTTTCGCGAAGGGCGCACGAAAGACGAAATCGTTCCGGTGGAAGTGAAGAAGGGGAAGAAGACGGTGGTGGTGACGGAAGATGACCACCGTCGTCCGGAGACGACTATGGCAATTCTGGATGCGCTGCCGCCCGCGTTTCGCAAGGAAGGAATCGTCACGGCGGGCAATGCCAGCGGGATCGTGGACGGCGCGGCCGCCGTGGTTGTGACGCACTCGAAGATCGCGAAAGAGCGCGGATGGAAGCCGCTCGGCCGCATCGTGGGCTGGGCCACCGCCGGAGTGCCTCCGCAGATTATGGGAATCGGGCCGGTGCCGGCGATGCAGAAGGCGCTGGCGCTCGCGGGCTTGAAGCTCGAGCAATTGGATTTGATCGAAGTGAACGAAGCCTTCGCCGCGCAGTATCTGGCGGTCGAAAAAGTGCTGGGGCTCAAGCGCGAAAAAACAAATGTGAACGGCGGAGCGATTGCCCTGGGCCATCCTCTCGCGGCCACCGGGACGCGGCTGGTCTTGACGCTGCTTTACGAACTTCGGCGGCGCGGGGCGCGCTATGGAGCCGCCAGCGCCTGCATCGGCGGCGGGCAGGGCATCGCGGTCATCGTCGAATCCGTCGCCTGAGCGGGCCATCCTGCAAAATCGAACCCAATTCAGTTACTATGGCGGGGCCGAAGTTCGCAATTTATTGCCGGTGAAAAATGGCTTACGAAAATCTGCTCTATGAAGTGAAGGACCAGATTGCGCGAATCACGTTCAACCGTCCGACGGTACTGAACGCGCTCAATCGCAAGACGGTGGATGAACTGGGCGAGGCGCTGCATGCGGCGAAGCGCGATGACGCCGTGCGCGTCGTGATTCTCACGGGCGCGGGCGAAAAAGCGTTCGTGGCCGGCGCGGACATCAACGAACTCGCGCAGCGCACTCCGGTGGACGGCAAAGATTTTTCGTTGTACGGGCAGGAAGTGATTCATCGGTTGGAGACGCTCGGCAAGCCCTCCATCGCGGCGATCAACGGGTTCGCGCTGGGCGGCGGGTGCGAAGTTGCGCTGGCCTGCACCCTGCGCCTCGCCAGCCGCAACGCGAAAATCGGCCAGCCGGAAGTGAAACTCGGCATCCTTCCCGGCTATGGAGGTTCGCAGCGCCTGGCGAGGCTTTGCGGCAAAGGCGTGGCGCACGAAATGATACTTACCGGCGAAATGATTACCGCCGAGGAAGCTTTGCGCGTGGGACTGGTAAACCGCGTGACCGAACCCGCGGAGTTGCTCTCCACCGCGGAAGCGATTGCCAGGAAAATTATCGCCAACGCGCCGCTGGCGGTGAAGTACGCGATGGAAGCGGTCGAACACGGAATGGAAATGCCGCAGGAAGAAGGATTGTTTCTCGAAGCCACGCTTTTCGGATTGTGCTGCGCTACCGAAGACATGCGCGAAGGGACGAGCGCCTTCATCGAGAAGCGGCCGGCGAAATTTCAGGGGCGCTGAAGCATGGCGGAAAATATCAGGGCGACGACCATTCGAGGGGAGCTCAACGCGGCGGGATTGCGCTTCGGCATCGTGGTGAGCCAGTTCAACAGTTTCATCACCGACCGGCTGCTGGCCGGGGCGCTCGATGCGCTCGAACGCGCGGGTGCCGGAGCGAAGCAGATCGAAGTGATACGCGTCCCGGGATCGTTCGAGATTCCCATCGCAGCGAAGAAACTGGCCTCCACCGGCCGCTGCGATTCGATCATCTGCATCGGATGCATTCTGCGCGGCGAGACCTCGCATTACGATTACGTGGCGTCGGAAACCGCGCGCGGAATTCAGCTGGCACAGCTCGATTCGGGCGTGCCGATGACGTTCTGCGTGCTGACCTGCGACACGCTGGAGCAGGCCATCAACCGTGCGGGGCTCAAGAGCGGCAACAAGGGTTACGAGTCGGGGCTCGCCGCCATCGAGATGGCTCATCTCGCGCGCAAACTTTCCTCAAAGAAGTCCGCGTCCGCGGCAGGCCGACCGGCGCGGCGCCGTTAGCATGACGCTGCGCCACAAGTCGCGCGAGTTTGCCCTGCAGATGCTTTTCGAGTGGGATATGACGCGGCAGAAGCCCGCGCGGGTGGAGCAGCTTTTCTGGAAATCGGCGCGCGCGGCGGATTCCACGCGCAAGTTTGCCGATCAGCTGTTCGAAGGCGCGCTGGCCGAGGCCGAGAAGAGCGACAAGCTGGTCGAAAAGCTTTCGGAGAATTGGAAGCTCGAGCGGCTGGCCGCGGTCGATCGCAGCATTCTGCGGCTGGCGATTTACGAGCTTCGCTTCGGGACCGCGCCGCCGAAAGTGGTGATTGACGAAGCGCTCGAACTGGCCAAGAAGTTTTCCTCGGCCGACGCGCCTGCGTTCCTCAACGGCATCCTCGACGCGGCTTACAAAAAGCTCGAAATTTGATCGCGGGCCGGAAATCTCAGGCTTCGATTTCGCCTTCGAAAACGCGCACGGCCGAACCGCTGACTTTTGGCGTCAGGCGGCCACCGCGCTCCTCGCTGATTTCGACTTGAATTTCGCTGGGGCGGCCCATTTCCACACCCTGCATAATTTTCAGAGTTTCCGACGGGCGCAGATGCCCGTGCTGCACCAGGTAGGCGCCAAGCGAGCCTCCCGCGGAACCCGTGGCAGGATCCTCCAGCATTCCCCAGGGCAGCATGCCGCGGGCGAAGGCGCGGCCGCGTGAGCCCAGAGCAAAACAATAAGCCATGGTGCCGCCGCTCGAAAGAAGTTGCGCCAGCGCGCGCATGTTCATGCGGATGCGCGGGAGCACGCTGCGGCGGCTCAGCGGAACCATAAGGTTGGGAATTCCGGTGGAGACAAACTCGAGCGGGAGCGAGGCGGCAAGGTCGTTCGGCTTCAAGCCCAAAGTTTGAGCCAGGGCTGCGCGAGTGAATCGCGCGCGCTTGAACGTGGCGGGCTTCTGCGTCATGGTCACGCGCACGGGCCGTCCATCGTGGAAAGTGAATTCCACCGGCAGAATTCCCGCGCCGGTTTGCTGCAGGATGTGCACGCGGCCTTCCGACGCGGGCACCACGCCGAGTTCGGCCAGCAAAAACCAGGTGCCGATCACCGGATGTCCGGCCAGCGGAAGCTCGGTGGTGGTGGTGAAAATGCGCAAGCGGGCCAGCGCGCGATTATTCGTGGGCTTCTGGATGAAGACGGTCTCCGAGAGATTCATCTCGCGCGCGATGGCCTGCATGCGCGAGGTCGAGAGACCATCGCCGTCGGTAACCACGGCCAGCGGATTTCCGGCGAACTTTTTGGTAGTGAACACGTCGAGAGTGTAGAGCCGCCGCTTCATCGTTTTCGTCCTTCGCGCCGTTTACGGGCGCGTTGACCTGCTTACAGCCGTTCCAGTTTCGGGAGCGTGCGCTCGTTCTGAACGTTGCCGGTATTCAGCGTGGTCTTCGGTTCGAAAAGCACGACGTGAACTTCTTCGTCCGCCACCGGAAGGTGCTCGACGCCTTTGGGGACGATGATGAACTCGCCGGGCGAGACTTCTACATCACGATCGCGAAAGCGCATGCGCAGCCGCCCCTTGACCACGAAGAACAGCTCGTCCTCGTTGTCGTGATGGTGCCAGACGAATTCGCCGGTGAACTTCACGACCTTTACGTAAGAGTCGTTCAACTCGCCGATGATTTTGGGACTCCAGTGTTCCTTCACCTTCGATAATTTCTCGTTCACATTGACGGCTTCCATTTTTCCTTCGCTCCTTGGTTGGCGTTAACGGATGTTCTGGACCAGCGCGGCTACCTCTTCCAGCACGCGGCGTGTGCTTTCGGCGCTGGGAGTCTCCGAATAAATGCGCAGCATGTGTTCGGTACCGGAAGCCCGCACCATGGCCCAGCCCATTTCGCCGAGATAAAATTTGATGCCATCGAGGTCCTCGCGGCGCGTGACCGGCCAATCGAGCAGGCGCTTGAATTTCGGGTCGGCGAAATAGCGCAGCGCCTTTTCCTTTTTTCCGTCGCCGAGCGTGAGGTCCACGCGCCCGTAGTGATGCTCGCCGAATTCCTGGTGCAGCATGGCCACCAGCTCGCCGAGCCGCTTGCCGTGCCAGGCCATTACTTCGGCCAGGAGCAACGCGTTCACCGTGGCGTCGCGCTCGGGCAAATAGAGCTTGGTTCCGATGCCGCCGCTTTCTTCGCCGCCGAGCAGGATGTCGCTTTCCAGCATGCGGTCGCAGATATATTTGAAGCCGATGGGCGTCTCCCAGACCTTGCGGCCGAAGCGCGCGGCGATCTTGTCGATCATTTTGGTGGTGGAAAAAGTCTTCGCCACGTCTCCGGTGAGCTTGCGCGTTCCGGCCAGATGCCACAGCAGGATGGAAAAAATCTGGTGCGGCGTGACGAAGGTGCCGTCGCGATCCATGGCGCCGATGCGATCCGCGTCGCCGTCGAAGGCGAACCCGGCGTCGTACTTGCCTGCGAGCAAGGCTTGGCGCAAAGCCTCCACGTGCGGCTCGATGGGCTCGGGGTTCACGCCGCCGAAGAGCGGGTCGCGGTTGCCTCGAATCTCATCGCAATCAATTCCGTTGCGGCGAAAAAGATCGCGCAAGAGTCCGCGTCCGGCCCCGTGCATGGGATCGACGAGGAAGCGAAACTTGGCCGCGCGCAGGCGGTCCCAATCCACCAGTCCCTGCAGGGTTTCGAGATAGGGTGCTTTCACGTCGAGCGAGTGAATCAAATCTTTCCGCGGCGGAAGATTGGGGACCCCGTCGCGCAGCACTTTCGCGAGCTCCGCTTCGATCTGCGCGACGATGGCAGGAGAAGCGGAACTCCCGTAGCTGGCTTTGAACTTGATTCCGTTCCAGCGATAGGGATTGTGGCTTGCCGTGATCTGGATTCCGCCGGACGCGCTACGCATGCGCACGAGCAGCGAAAGCGCGGGAGTGGGGCAAGCATCGGCCGAGAGCCAGACGGGGATCCCAGCAGAGGCAATCGTTTCTGCTGCGACCCGCGCGAAATTCTCGGAAGCAAAGCGCGTGTCGAACCCGACGAGCACGCCCTGGCCCGGCTTTTCGGCGCGCACGACGTAGCGCGCGATGGCGTGAACCACCTGGCGCACGTTATCGTAGGTGAAATCCTCGGCGATTACGCCGCGCCAGCCGTCGGTGCCAAACTTAATTTCGGTCACGGTTCAGCAGTATAAGCGATGGATTTTGCGGCGGAAAGAAGTGTTGTGGGGAGAGGCGGCGCAGGTTCCGGCCAAAATGGAACAGCAAGCGATGCCGCTATAGAAGGCGGCTCTGCTTCTGTTCTTCAAGCCATTTCACGATTTTTCCCGTGTCCTGGGCGCGATCGCGCGGGCAGATAAGAATCGCGTCGGCAGTTTCGACCATCACGAGGTTGTGGACGCCGATAGCGGCCACGAGTTTCCTCGGGCTCCAGAAATAATTCCCGGCGGCGTCCAGCGCGAGAAACGGTCCGGCGGAAACGTTCGCGCCTGGTTTGGCGGCGAGCAATTCGTAAACGGCGGCCCACGAGCCGATATCGCTCCAGCCAACCTTGGCCGGAATCACCGAGACCCGGCCCGCGCCGGATGTTCGCGTGGCCGGCTCCATCACGGCATAATCCACGGAAATATTTTCGAGCTGCGGGTAAATGCGTTTGAGCGTGCGGGTATAGCGCGGCGTGCCGATTGTCTTGGCGAGCTCGGCGAGCGCGGCATGAGTGGGGGGCAAAAATCTCCGCAAATTTTCGAGAAACGTTGAAACACGCCAGAAAAACATTCCCGCGTTCCACAAATATTTTCCCGAGGCCACATATTTTCGCGCCAGGCTCAGCGTGGGCTTCTCCGTGAACCGCCGCACCCCATACGCCGGTACTTCGTGAGGCCGCGCAACGATCCTGGTGCGCTCGATGTAACCGTATCCGATCTCCGGGCGCGTGGGAGTGACGCCCAGCACGACCATATTGCCGGGCGCGCCCGCGAGCACGAGCGCGGCGCGAACCAGATTGCGATAGGCCGCGGCGTCGGCAACGTAGCTGTCCGCGGGAAGCACGGCCATCAACGCGTCACCATACTCGTGCGCAAGATGAATCGCGGCGAGACCGATCGCGGCGGCAGTGTTGCGGCCCACAGGCTCCGCGAGAATGTGCGAAGCGGGAACGCCGCGGAGCTCGCGGCGCACGGCGGCAACTTGTTCGGTGTTCGTTACCGCCCAGAAATCGCGCAGAGGGAAAATCGGCGCGAGCCGCAGCACCGTTTCGCGCAACATCGTTTCGGGCCCAGCGATATTCAGGAGCTGCTTCGGAGTGCGCATGCGGCTGCGCGGCCAAAAGCGCGTGCCGCGCCCTCCGGCAAGAAGCACGGCGCAAGCGCGCAGCAACTCGGGTTTTTGTGCCCGGCTCATGGATGCACCAGCCGCGACCATTCTGCCTCGCTCACGCCCTGGCCGTCGAGCCGGCGCGTGAATTCGCCTGCGTCGCTCGGAACATACGCGCGCAAAAGCGCCGAGCGGGATTCCGGTACGAGCTGATACGCGCCCAGCGCCGCGGGAATCAGCCAGACCTGCGCAGGCGCGTACTCCGCGCGTTCTTTGCCCCATAGAATGGCGCCCGAGCCTTCCAGGAAAATCAGCAGCTCGAAGCGTTCGCGCGAGCTGGTCGCGGAAATGCGATCTCCGAACTCCCATTTCTCGGCAGCAAAATATTTGCACGCGGCGTAGTACGTTTCCGTCGCCGCGCCGCGCTCGATGCGCACCGGGCGGATCTTTCCGCCGCGCTGTTCGCCGAACCGGATTACCTCGAGCGCCCTTTCGACGTGCAGCGGCCGCGATTGGCCCCGGGCGTCACGCCGGTTGTAATCGTAAACGCGATAGGTGATGTCGGAATGCTCTTGAATTTCGCAGAGGATCAGGCCCGGCCCGATGGTGTGCGCCGTTCCGGCCGGGACGAAAATGGCGTCACCCGGGCGCATGGGAATGTGCGCGAGCGAATCTTCGGCCGTGCCTTCGGCAATCGCGCGTTTGAATGAATCGAGCGTCACGCCCGGTTTCACTCCCACCATGACTTCCGCGCCCGGACGCGCGCGAAGGGCGTACCACATTTCCGTCTTCCCGCGGCCCGCGGAGGCTGGCTCGTGGCGCGCGGCATAATCATCCGGCGGATGGACCTGCACGGAGAGCTTGTCCTCCACGAAAAGAAATTTTACGAGCAAGGGGAAGGGAGCGTCGCGGCCGATTGCCGTGCCGGCCCATTCCGGCGGCACTTCGCCCCAGACCTCGCCCAGTTTTTTTCCGGCGAAGGGGCCGGACGCAAACCGGCACTCGTTCCCGGTCATCCAAGCTTCGCCCAGCGGCTCAGCGAGATTCGATTTTTCGGGGAAAAACGGCGCGAGCGAAAGGGCGCCCCAGGGACGCGGGCTGAAAACCGGTTGGAGGCGCGCCGGACAAAGACTCACGTTGCACGGCCGAAGAAGCGCGCGAGCCGCCGCAGTCCTTCTTCGATTCGCTCCATGGAAGTGGCGTAGGAAATCCGCAAATGACCGGGAGCGCCGAAGGGCTCGCCGGGAACCACGGCCACGTGCTCGCGCTCGAGAAGCTGCTTGGCCGCGGCCACGTCGTCGGGCATTTTTGCGTTCAGGTGCGTGGCGATGCTGGGGAACACGTAAAAAGCGCCCTGCGGTGTGGCGCAAGTAATTCCAGGAATCGCGCGCAAGCCCGCGAGGATGCGTTCGCGGCGCCGCGCGTACTCCGCGAGCATGGTGGCGACGGAATCCATCGGCCCGCGCATGGCTTCCAGAGCCGCATACTGTGTGATGGAATTCGGATTGGAAGTGGACTGGCTTTGCAGCTTCGCGACCGCGTCCACCAGCGGCTTGGGCGCCAGCACGTAGCCCATGCGCCAGCCGGTCATGGCAAAAGTCTTCGAGAACGAGCCGGCGATGATCACGCGATCCTTCGAGCCGGGCAGGCTGGCCACCGAAAATGGCCGCGCGTCGCCGTAAGTAAAGTGCGAATAGCATTCATCGGAGAGCAGCCACACGCCCTGGCGCTTGCAAACGTCCAGAATCTTCGCTAATTCATCCGGCGGAATCACCGCGCCAGTGGGATTGTTCGGCGAATTCACGATCACCATGCGCGTTTTCGGCGTGATGGCTTTTTCCACCGCGGCGGCGCGCAAAATAAACTCGTCTTCGGCGCGCGTCGGCGCCACCACCGGCTTGCCGCCGGCGTACTTGATGATGTCCGGGTAGCTGACCCAGTAGGGCGCGCCGATAATTACTTCATCGCCGGGATTCACGAGCGAGCAAACAGAATTAAAAATGGCGTGCTTGCCGCCGGTGTTGACCACGCATTCCGCGGGTTGATACGACGAGCCCAACTGCGCCGCGTGCCATTCGCAGATGGCCTGGCGCAGTGCAGCGATGCCTGCCACTGGCGTGTACTTCGTTCGATTATCACCGAGCGCCTGGATGGCCGCGCGCTTGATGTGCTCGGGCGTCGGAAAATCGGGTTCGCCGGGGCCGAAATCGGCGACGTCGATTCCTTGCACCTTCAGGCGTTCGGCCTCCTGCAGCACCACCATCGTCTGCGAGACGCTGATGCGGTTCACTCGATCTGCCAACTCGAAAACCTGCTCCATTTTTCTCCCTGTGGCCATTTCCATATAGATTCCTTTAACTGACTTTCGCGCGCAGGCGTTCTTCCACCAGCGGCGGGACCAAATCTTTCACCGAGCCCCCGAGCCGCGCGAGTTCCTTCACCAGGCGCGAGCTCAAATAGCTGTACTGTTGGCCCGGGAGCATGAAAACGGTCTCGACTTGCGGTTCGATGTGGCGATTCATCATGGCCATCTGCAGCTCGAATTCATAATCGGAGACAGCGCGGATCCCGCGCACCACCACCAGCGCATTTTTCTCTCGGGCGAAATCCATCAGCAAGCCGTCGAACACGTCCACGTCCACATTTTTCCACTCGTAGGTGACCGCTTCCAGCATTTCGAGGCGTTCTTTCACTGCGAAGAGTGGATCCTTCTCGAGATTGTGCGCCACGGCGACGATCAGCCGGTCAAAAATCAGCGCGGCGCGCGCAATGAGGTCTAAGTGGCCGTTCGTCACTGGGTCGAACGAGCCCGGGTATATGGCGATGACCGGCTTGTTGCTGTCGGAAGCCATTCGCGCCGCCATTCTAACCTAGATTTTGCCGCCCTGCCGCGACAAAAAAGCCGGGGGGCCTGCGCGTTTTCCACATTTCGAAATTTAACATTCGCCGGCCAATGGGGTAATATCTCCCGGTCGATTTATCGGACCAAAGGGGCCAAGATGAGATTCCATCGCGCGGTTTGGATTTTGGCGGCAGTGTGCGGTTTGCAGTTCTTCTTGGCGGGGCCATCGAGCCACGCTCTTGCCCCAGCCACAACGCCTTCCGCCACCGCGGCAGATTCGTCCGAGTTTCAGCCGCTGACGAAATGGACGGCCGCCGTCGTGGCCGGAGACAAGACCGCGCTCGCGGCTCTTTACACCACCAAGCCGCCTTCCAAAGTGCAGACACCCGCAGGCAAAGCCGAGGACTCCAGCGAAGAGCCAACATTCTGGTCTGGACTGGCCGCCAAAGGTCTGAGCAACTTTCGGCCCAAAATTCTGGAGGTTCGCAAGCCGCAGACAGGCG
>Ga0302310_10001912_pt1 | contig 17154 bp, 15 predicted proteins | sample III_Palsa_N1_2_FD_200451 | JGI IMG/M metagenome (GOLD analysis project Ga0302310, IMG submission 200451) | Peat permafrost microbial communities from Stordalen Mire near Abisko, Sweden - III_Palsa_N1_2 | ecosystem: Environmental > Terrestrial > Soil > Palsa > Peat permafrost | place: Sweden...
GTCGTGGACGGTGATGGTGTTGAACTCCATGGGGGTTCCGCCTGCGTCGCGTACGCCCTGCTTGACGGCCTCGGCGACTTTGCGGAGGTGGAAGTTGCAGGGGCCAACCTCGGTCCAGGTGTTGGCGATGCCGATGATGGGCTTGTGCAGGTCTTCTTTGGTGAAGCCTACGCTGCGGAAGTAGGAGCGGGCGGCGGCGCGGGATGGGCCTTCAGTGAGGACGATGGAGTTCTTTTTTGCGGGATCGAGTTGGTTGCTCAAGATGAAAAGCCTTTCAGGTAGAACTGGTCAGCGAGACAAAAGCAGATTCCTCCGCTTCGCTGCGGAAGGACAACTAAAGAAACTAAGAGGCAGTCGAGGCCCTTGGGGCTGACCAGAAGTCTTTGTCGTGTTGCGATTCGAATCTGTCGAGTTCGGCTTCGTGGCGGAGGGTGAGGCCGATGTCGTCGAGTCCGTTCAGCAGGCAGTATTTGCGGAACTGGTCGATCTCGAATGTGGCACGGAAGCCCTGGTCGTCCGTGATGGTCTGGGCTTCGAGGTTGATGGTGATCCTGTGATTCGGATTCGCGGCGCTCCGGTGTGTGAGGGTGTTCACGTCGGCCTCGGGAAGGCGGACGAGGATCATGCCGTTCTTGCCGGCGTTGGAGAAGAAGATGTCGGCGAAGCTGGGGGCGATGACGGCGAGGAAGCCGAAGTCGGTGAGGGCCCAGGCGGCGTGCTCGCGGGAGCTGCCGCAGCCGAAGTTTTTGCCGGCGATGAGGATCTTTGCGCCCGAGTACTGCGGCTGGTTGAGGACGAAGGTCTCATCGGTCTGGCCGGTGTTGGGGCCCTCCTGGATGCGGCGCCAGTCGAAGAAGAGGAACTCGCCGTAGCCGGTGCGCTCGATACGCTTGAGGAACTGCTTGGGGATGATCTGGTCGGTGTCGATGTTCGAGATATCGAGCGGTGCAGCGGTGGAGGTGAGGACATTGATAGGCTGCATTATTTCGCCTCCTTGAAGTTCCAGGTGCGGATGTCGGTGAAGTGGCCGGTGATGGCTGCTGCGGCGGCCATCTGGGGGCTGACGAGGTGGGTGCGGCCACCACGGCCCTGACGGCCTTCGAAGTTGCGGTTGCTGGTGCTGGCGCAGCGTTCGCCGGGGGCGAGGATGTCGGGGTTCATGCCGAGGCACATGCTGCAGCCAGGCTCGCGCCAGTCGAAGCCAGCTTCGGTGAAGACCTTATCGAGGCCTTCTTTTTCAGCCTGCGCTTTGACCGCCTGTGAGCCGGGGACGACCATCGCGCGGACCGTGGTTGCGACGTGGTAGCCGCGAACGACGGAGGCTGCGGCGCGGAGGTCTTCGATGCGGGCGTTGGTGCAGGAGCCGATGAAGGCGCGGTCGATGGCAATCTTTTCGATGGGCGTGCCGGGCTTCAGGTCCATGTATTCAAGGGCGCGCTCGAAGTTCTTTTTGTCGGCCTCGGAGGCGGCAGGGTCGGCGAGGGGGACGGTGCTCTTGACGCCGGTGACCATGCCGGGGCTGGTGCCCCAACTGACGGTGGGGGTAATATCGGCGGCGGCAATGGTGAGTTCGCGGTCGAAGATTGCTCCTTCATCGGTTACAAGTTCAGACCAGTGGGCTACGGCCTCGTCCCATGCGCTGCCGGTGGGGGAGAAGCGGCGGCCCATGAGGTAGGCGAAGGTGGTGGCGTCGGGAGCGATCATGCCGGCGCGGGCTCCGGCTTCGATGCTCATATTGCAGACGGTCATGCGGCCTTCCATGGAGAGGGCGCGGATGGCTGAGCCGGCATACTCGACGACGTGGCCGGTGGCTCCGGCGGTACCGATCTCGCCGATGATGTGGAGCACGATGTCCTTGGCGGTGACACCGGTAGGGAGGTCGCCGTCGACGTTGATGCGGAAGGTCTTTGGCTTGTCCTGTGGCAGGGTTTGCGTGGCCATGACGTGCTCGACCTCGCTGGTGCCGATGCCGAAGGCCAGGGCTCCGAAAGCGCCGTGGGTGCTGGTGTGAGAGTCGCCGCAGACGATGGTCATGCCGGGCTTGGTGAGGCCGAGTTCGGGTCCTATTATGTGCACGATACCCTGGTTGGGCGACTGGACGTCGAAGAGTTCAACGCCGAAGTCGGCGCAGTTTTTGCGCAGGGCTTCGATCTGCTTTGAGGCGATCTGGTCGACGATGTGGAGGCGGTCTTCGATGCTGCTGGTGGGGACGTTGTGATCGACGGTGGCGACGGTGCGGTCGGGGCGGCGGAGTTTGCGGCCGGCCATGCGGAGGCCGTCGAAGGCCTGGGGGCTGGTGACCTCGTGGACTAAGTGCAGATCTATGTACAGGATAGAGGGTTCGCCCGCGGGTTCGGCGACGAGGTGCTGGTGCCAGACTTTTTCGAAGAGTGTTTTGGGTGTGCTCATGGTTGTGCTTTCTGCTCGGTTTGTGGCTTTGTGAATGTGTTTGCGCCGATGTTGGCGGGTGGGATCTGATGAGGTGTGCCGTCGGGATCGACGAGGATCGTGTTTGTTATCTGCTGGATAAGCTTGCTGCCTGCGGGTGGCTGGGCGGTCCAGCGGGCTACGCTGTGGACCAGCGCCGAGGGGATGTGACCGGGGTCGATGGGGTGGTTGGGGAAGACCCAGAGGGTGTATTCGGCGCCGGGTTCGCTGGGGGTTTTGCTGTCTTTGATCCAGTCGATGGCGGCGAAGACGATGAGGGGATGGGCGCCGTTGAGGTCGACCCAGAGGAGGCCGCGGGAGGGGTTGAAGCGGAAGACGGAGCCGGTGATGGAGAGGTAGCGGTTGTCGTCGGAGAGGACCTTGTCGGGGACGGAGAGGAAGTCTAAGACCGTCTCAGATAAGGGTTTATAGCCGCTCTTGGGATTGCCCCAGAAGGTCTGGGGGGTGGTGAAGTACTGGGCCAGGAAGGGGCGGAAGCGGGGATCGAGGACGAGGTCGGTCTCGCGGCCGTCGGCGGGTGGTGGGCTGTACTGCCAGAGCCACTCGATGTCTTCGCGGGGCTGCTTTTTGTCCTTTTTGGAGTGGATTTCGGGCTGGGCGTCGGTGATCTGGGCGAAGGTTGCCGTGGCCATAAAGACGAAGAGAAGAGGCGTTGCGGTGCGGAAAAATTTTGCGGGGCGTTTGGGGGAGGAGATCTGCTGTTTTGCTGTGTTTTTAAGGGGTGTTTTGGAAAAAACGGTGTGCAGAACGTGGTTTTTTGATGGTAAAAACGTGGTGAATTGTGGCAATAACGTGGTTCTTAAACGCACGTTATTTCCGGTCTGAAAGTACGCCACGAATTTGAAATATTTTTTCAGCATTTTCCCAATCCGGAACCAGGGGTAGTGCATACGGTTTAGACGGCGTGCATGGCCTGGCGGCGGTCGATGGATTCGGTCAGGGCCTGGTGGACGAGCTTGCCCATCTCCTGGGTGGTGACCGGGGTCTGGCCGGGCTGCTGGCCGCGCGCGATGTCGGCGGTGCGGTAGCCGGCGTTGAGAACCTTGTGGACGGCCTGCTCGACGGCTTTGGCGTCCTGCTCGAGGTTGGCGGAGTGGCGAAGGACCATGGCGGCGGTGAGGATCGCGCCGAGGGGGTTGGCTTTGCCGGTTCCGGCGATGTCGGGAGCGGAGCCGTGCACGGGCTCGTAGAGGTTGACCGTGCCGCCGATGGTGGCGGAGGGCAACATGCCGAGGGAGCCGGTGATGACGCCGGCCTCGTCGGAGAGGATGTCGCCGAAGAGGTTCTCGGTGAGGACGACGTCGAAGTTGCGGGGGATGTTCATGATGTGCATCGCCATGGAGTCGACGAGCTGGTGTTCGAGGGTGACCTCGGGGTAGTCCTTCGCGACTTCGGTGACGGTGGCGCGCCAGAGCTGGGAGACTTCGAGGACGTTGGCCTTGTCGACGCTGGTGACTTTTTTGCGGCGCTTGGAGGCGAGCTCGAAGGCGACGCGGGCGACGCGGATGACCTCGGCTTTGGTGTAGCGCATGGTGTTGATGGCTTCTTCCTTTTCGCCAGTCGCGGGCTCCTTGTTCCACCAGCGCGGCTCGCCGAAGTAGAGGCCGCCGAGAAGCTCGCGGACGAAGAGGATGTCGACATCCTTGGTGACCTCGGGGCGGAGGGGGGAGCTTTCGCTGAGGGCGGCGTAGGCGATGGAGGGGCGCAGGTTGGCGAAGCCTCCGAGGGCCTGGCGTATTTGTAACAGCCCGGCTTCGGGGCGCTTGTCGGGAGGGAGGGCGTTGAACTTGTTGTCGCCGACGGCGCCGAGGAGGACGGCGTCGCATTCGAGGGCGGCGTCGAGGGTCGCGGTGGGGAGCGGGGAGCCGGTTTGCGTGATGGCGATGCCGCCGATGAGGCCGGGAACGAAGGTGAAGTCGTGGTTGCCGAGTTCGGCTACGGCGCGGAGGATGTTGGTGGCTTCCTGGGTTACTTCGGGGCCGATGCCGTCACCGGCGAGGACTGCAATTTTGAGGCGCATCGCTTACTCCAAAGGCGTAACAGTGATAAAGGCTAAGGCGTCGACCGCGGGTTAACGCGGATGAGACGGATTAAGAACAGGCAACGGCAGGTGAAACAAAAGCCCTGCGGAGAACTGGCAAACGCAGAGACAACTGCAGGTCCTTCGACTGCGTGTCTCACAAAATGCCGTGAGCCACTTCGCTCAGGATGACACGGTTTTTGGGCGTGTCAAAAATGCAGATACACAGCAAATTGCAAAAACGAAGGCAACAGGAACGGCAACGACAACAGCAACTGCGATGACAACAGCAACAGCAACGACAACTGCGACAGCAACGACAACTGCGACAACTGCGACAACTGCGACAACTGCGACAACTGCAACTGCGATGACAACTGCAACAGCAACTGCAAACGACAACTGCGGCAATTGCAACAACAACTACAACTGCAACCGCAGATCCCTACGGGATGACAAACAAAGGAACAAACAACGGAACAAATAAAGGAACAAACAACAGGAACAGCAACGGCAACGGCAGAAGCGGTGGGTTAGATGGTTGCGACCGGGACTGCTTTGCCGGGTTGCAGGAGGCCGAGCAGGTCCTGGTCGTAGATATTTTTCTTGCGGTCGGCGAGTTCGGTGAAGCGGTGGTAGACCTCGTCGAGCTGTTCGCGGGTTAAGGTGTGGCCTAACTTTTCCATGCGGTCGGCGAGGGCGCGGCGGCCAGAGTGTTTGCCGAGGACGAGGTTGGTTCCGATGACGCCTACCGAGGCGGGCGTCATGATCTCGTAGGTGAGGGGGTTGGCCATCATGCCGTGCTGATGGATGCCGGACTCGTGGGCGAAGGCGTTGGCTCCGACGACGGCTTTGTTGGGCGAGCAGCCGAAGCTGATGAACTCGGAGAGGAGCTGGCTGGTGGGGTAGAGCTGGTCCATTTTGATGTTGTTGGTGTAGGGGAACTGATCGCGGCGGACCATGAGGGCGGCGGCGATCTCTTCGAGGGCGGCGTTGCCGGCACGCTCGCCGATGCCGTTGATGGCGCACTCGACCTGGCGGGCTCCGCCGTGAATGCCTGCGAGGGAGTTGGCGACGGCCATGCCGAGGTCGTCGTGGCAGTGGGTGGAGAGGATGACGTTTTCGATACCTCGCACGCGGGCTTTGACGGTGCGGAAGATGGCTTCGTATTCGGCGGGCGTGGAGTAGCCGACGGTGTCGGGGATGTTGATGGTGGTGGCACCGGCCTGGACGGCGACGGTGATCATTTTGATGAGGAACTCGGGGTCGGTGCGGGTGCCGTCTTCGGTGGAGAACTCGACGTCGTCGACGAAGGTGCGGGAGAGACGGACGGCTTCGGCGGCCTGTTCGAGGGCCTGCTCGCGGGTGATCTTCAGCTTGGCTTCGAGATGGAGATCGGAGGAGGCGAGGAAGACGTGGATGCGGTTGCTGGCGGCGGGTTCGACGGCGCGGGCAGCGGCTTCGATGTCCTCGCGCTTGCAGCGGGCGAGGGAGGCGATGCGGGTTCCCTTTACCTCGCGGGCGATGGTGCGGACGGCGTTGAAGTCACCGTCGGAGGCGATGGCGAATCCGGCTTCGAGGACGTCGACGCCGAGGGCCGCGATCTGATGGGCCATGCGGAGCTTTTCGTCGTGATGCATGGTGCAGCCGGGTGACTGTTCGCCGTCGCGAAGGGTGGTGTCGAAGAAGACGATCTGGTTGGACGAGGACATAACTGGGACTCTCTCGATCTGGACATTATCATAATGCATGCTTATGATCGCCTGAAGCGGTATCAGAAATTCTAATTGACCTATAGGGCATAAACAAGATCTGCGGCGGATTGGTTTTTGATGGAGAACAGGCAACGGCAGAGGCAACCGCAGGTCCTTCGACTGCGCTGCTGACAAAAGCGTCAGCAGCTTCGCTCAGGATGACACATTCGGGTTCAGGGCTCGGGATGGCATTCGGTTTAGGTGGAGTGAGCAGATACAGGTAACGGAACGAGCAGGGGCAGGGCCGAGGTGATGGATTGGATTTAGTACAGATGGAGACGTTTCTGGCGGTGGCGGAGGAGCGGAGTTTTTCGCGGGCAGCGGCACGGCTCCATCGTACCCAGCCAGCGGTGAGTCAGGCAATTGCGAAGCTCGAAGGGGAGTTGGGTGAGGTACTGTTCGAGCGGTCGTCGCGGGATGGGACCCTGACCGATGCGGGCGAGGTGCTGCGGGAGTATGCGTCTAAACTGCTGAATCTGCGGAATGAGGCGGCGGGGGCGCTGACGGAGCTGCGGTCGCTGCATCGGGGAAGGCTGAACCTGGCGGCGAATGAGTACACGTGTCTTTATCTGCTGCCGCTGCTGGATGAGTTTCGACGGCAGAACCCAAGGATTAAGCTGGCGGTGCAGAGGACGCTGGCGAGCCGGATCTCGGATGAGGTGCTGATGCACTCGGTGGAGCTGGGGGTGCTGTCGTTTCGGCCGGATGATTCGCAGGTGAAGTCGATGGTGGTGTACAGGGATGAGCTGGCGTTTGTGGTGAATCCGCAACATGCGCTGGCGAAGGCGGGGAAGGTGTCGATACGGCAGCTGGGGGCGCAGAATTTTATTGCGCACAATATTCCTTCGCCGCAGAGGCAGAAGGTGATTCAGACATTTAAGCGGCATAAGACGCCGCTGCAGATGGGAGTGGAACTGCCGTCCCTGGAGGCGATTAAACGGTTTGTGGAGATGGGGAACGGCGTGGCGCTGGTGCCGGGGTTGACGGTGAGGACGGAGCTGGCGAGCGGGGCGCTGGTGCGGGTGGATGTTCCGGAGCTGCAGACGGAACGCAGGCTGAGGCTGGTGTATCGGAGGCAGGCGAGTCTGTCTCATGCGGCGCTGGCGTTTCTGAAGGTGGTGGAGGCTTATGCGGCGGAGCATGGGGATCCGTATTGCTTTCAGCCGGAGCGGGGGGCGTAATTGTCCTGCCGGACGGGCCTCCTGCGCGGAGGGCGACCACTTCGTGGTGGGTGTGCCGGTCTTGCGGGGGTGGGGTTTTAGGGGCCTCGCGTTGCTCGGCGGAGGAGGATGCTTCGCGGCGACAACTTTGGAAGGCTCGGCTTTCGGGCTCGTCGGGTTCGTCGGGGAGGATATGAATTTTTGAGGTCGGTGGAACATTTCTGCCGGATGCTCGTCTGTAGCTGTAGACTTGCCCACCGGAGAAACTCGTCCGGCGAATTCTGCGAGAGAGAGAATCCGATGAATATGACGATACTTCGTAAACGAATGATGCGGACGGCCATTCTGGCGCTCTGCACGACCGCTCTGGGAACATTGCCGATGCTGGCGCAGGATAACTCCGCGCCGGCTACAACACAGGATCAGGCTGGGCCGCAGGGAGGAAGACGCGGCGGACCAGGTGGCGTGGAGTTTCTTACCAGGCAGCTGAATCTCACGCCGGATCAGGTCACGCAGGTAAAGACGATCAACGAGGATACACGGAAGCAGTCGGAAGCTGTGCGTAACGACTCCTCGATTGCAGGGACCGACAAGCGGTCGAAGATGATGGATATTCGCAAGGCATCGGAGGACAAGATCCGCGCGGTGCTGACCGACGATCAGAAGACCAAGTACGATGCGCTGCTGGCGCAGATGCGGGCACGCAGGGAGCAGAACGGACAGGGTGGCGCGCCGGCTTCGCCACCTCCGCAGCAGTAATCAAGAGTCGCTGGAATGGGCCGGAGAGAACATCCTCCGGCCTTCCTGCGTTCCTGGCCCCTGTGCAGACGCCGGTGCGGTTACAATGAATTAGTGACTACGGCGCTCCGTAATTCCAGCAACGCGTTGCCTGCGGGACAGCGTAGGACGTTACGGACGAATTCGAAGGGATCCAGCGAAGAATGAAGAAGACGACGTTGTTGTTGGGGGCGCTGCTGTTGTCTGCAGCTGCCGGTTATGCGCAGGAAAGCCGGCAGGACGTGAGCATCAGCGGCGATGCATCATTTGCCCCACAGATCACCGGGAACAGTGTGCAGAAGAATACAAGTATGACTCTGGGCTTTGTGGCCAGCTACCGCTATATGCTGACACCGCACAGCGCGCTGGAACTGAACTACGGGTATCAGCAAAACACGCAGTACTACACTGACTTCGGTAAGTTGCAGGGCGGTATCCATACCCTGCAGTCGGAGATCAGCGCGGCGTATGTGTACAACCTGAACTTCAGGCGGTATAACCCGTTCCTCGAAGCCGGTCCAGGCGCGATCATCTTCGATCCGCTCAAGGATGCGGGAACCAGCATCCTGGATGCGAAGCGGAATACGGCCATCGGCGGTCTCTTTGGAGGCGGCGTGGCGTATGAGATCAGTCCGAGCTTCGATATCCGCGCCGAGTATCGCGGGTTTGTGGTGAAGACTCCAAACTTCGGTCTTACCGGCAACCCTATTAACACGAACCGCTATGAGATCATCTCGACGCCGGCGATCGGCGTTGCGTACCACTTCTAGACGGAATACGGAAATGACAAAGCCCCGGCGCTGTCCGGGGCTTTGTGCTGTGCAGGGCTTTGTCTGTGTGGGGCAGGACCGCTATTTGAAGTGATAGGCCGCGCCTACCGTAAAGAGGTTGGGCGAAAGGCTGGAGTCCTGGAAGCTGAACCAGCGCTGATACTCCCAGTCTCCGCGGACGTAGAGCCAGGGCATCACTCTGTAGTCGAGCCCGGCACCGCCAGCGAGCATGTTGTAGGCGTAGTTGGTGACGAAGAGATAGGTCACGGGGCTGGTGGGGGTTGGCTGGTAGCCCTCGGTGAAGTGATAGACGCCGCGACCGCCCAATACTTTGACATAGGGATTGAAGCGGCCATAGGTGCGGAAGTAGCGTGCGCCAATCTCGTAGGTTGCTTCGTACTGGCCGGTTCCGGCTGAGTCTTTGGCGAAGTGAAACTCGGCTTCGGCACCCAGGTGGCGGGTGAAGTTGAAGTCGGCATAGACGGCGCCGCCGTGGAAGCGGTCGGGTTTGGTGTCGGGGCTGAGGCTGGTGAAGCCGCCGCCGATCTGGAGGTCTCCCATGCGAGAGGCGGTGGGGGTGGCCTGAGCGTGCAGCATCGAGGCTCCCCAGAGCGCTCCGATGCAGACCAGAGCTTTTGTTAACACGTACATCCCCCTGAAACGGCCGGATACGATCGTGGGGCTGGCCGGGAGCCTGATCTCACGATGGTGCTGAAGCGCGGGTTGCAGCGCTTTTGGTGAGTGGAAGGACAGGCAGCCCCGATCGTTCTTATCTTATGAAGTAAGCCGGTTCGGAGGATAGTTCCAATTTCGGAACCTGGAAGCGCGATGCGGCGAGATCGTTTCCTTTGCCCTGTCGAGAGTTGTGGTCTCGATTTACTAATGGTTTCATCAGCGACATTGGAAAGATCTGCTCGCATGCAAAATGTGAAGCCAGACAATGTGAAGCCAGACAGCTACTTGATATTGTAGACGAGACCAATGTTGATGGTCGCAGGTGTCAGGTGCAGTCCGCTGTCTGGATTACTGCTGGAGCCGGAGATGTGCATGAAGCCGTACATGAACTCGCCGCGAGCAGAGAAGCGGTGGGTGAGGGGATAGTCGGCTCCTCCACCGATTTGAAGCGTGTTCCCGGAGTCGGAGTAGTTGAACTGCGGGACGGTTATTCCTCCGACGCCGTAGAGCAGAGCCGCGTATGGCGCGAGTTTGCCGATTCGATAGTGTGATTCGACACCACCGCCGACGAAGGTCTCATTGGAGGTGGCACCGGTCACTTTTGAATATCTGAACTCGATGCCTGGCTGGCCAAAGCGGAATTGTCTGAAGAGAAGATCGGCTCCTCCCATTCCTCCTTTGTCCCATGTTTCGCCGTAATCCGGTTTCGTAAGGGCAAAGGCTCCGAAGACATCAATCTGCCCGGTTCGTTCCGCAGCCGGAATAGCCTGCGCTGGGGCGGTCCTGACGAAGCTGAGGGCGAGGACGAGCGAAAGGAGTGGGACCGATGTCTGAAGGCAGCGTAAAGCGCGACCGGGTACGCAGGCGAGAAGGCCGGTAGTGGGATTCCGCTTTAGCATAGGTGATCTCCTGAAAAAAGTGGCCATGACGTTGTGGTTATGGTCGAGGGGCAAGCTGGTTCCCTGGAAGCAAGAGGGTGGGTGGACCGGCAGAGCCGATCGACCCACTGCCTTGCTTTAGTTCTGCTGTGGGGCTGCGGTTTGGGGAGGGGCAGCGGCAGGAGGCGCCGCCGCAGGAGCTGCCGGGTCGGCTGCCGGGGTTGCGGCTGGTTGCGCCGCGGGCGCTGCAGCAGCAGGTGCTGCAGTCGGCTCTGCCGGTGCTTTGTAGTAGCTCAGCTTGAGGTATACGGGTTCCACCTCAAACGGCATCTTGTCGGCAGCAGTGAGAAGCGGCTCAAAGGCGGAGTGCATCACGATGACCTGATCGGTCCAGGGATCGAAGCGCAGGAAGCTGGAGAGCGGCATGGCAGCCTGCTGCTTCAGGTCCTTCACATCGAGCTTGGTTCCCTTGGCCATCATTGCCTGCATCCAGAAGGTGGGATCGGTGTCGCTCTTGACGAGGCCGTCGCCGATCATGGGTTCGTTGAGAGCCTTCAGAGCCTTGACGCGCTGCTGAAGCTGCTGGAGGTAGAGGCCGAAGTACTGCTGACCACCTTCAAGCTCTTTCGCGCTGAGCAGCTCCATGGCTTTCTTGGCGGCTGCGGCGTTGTCGGCATCGGTGTGGTGCATGGGGATGCGGTTGAAGACCGAGGTGGCGGGGAAGAGGAGGCGATCGTTGAAGGCGTACTTGGTGTCGAGCCGGTGAGCGAGGATGATGTGGGCGATCTGGAAGGCCAGGATGGCGTTGAGATTGCCCATCTGCTGCGCACCGTCCTGAGTGACGACGCCGGTGGTGTCGAGCAGGCTCTTGGAGATGACGATGGTGTTGCCGATGGCAAGGGACTCCAGCGGCTCCGTGAGCAGGGTGCGGACACGGATCGGTCTTGAGAGCGTGATGTTGTTATAGGCCAGGATATTGCCGGCGAGAGCTTCGAGGGTCTTGTCGAACTCGCTGGGGGCATCGAGAAGACCGGCCTGGAAGAGGCGTTCGACGACGTTGTCCTCCGCCTGCTCGACCCATGCGCGCTGCGCGCCGAGCGGGCTTACGTCCTGGGCGTCGTTGCTGACGTCAGTGGCACCGACGACATCCATCGAGGTGTTCTCGGTCTCGGGTGGGGGAACCTTGAGCACATAGCCCCAGATGTGGTTAATCGCTTTGAACTTCAGGGTGCGGGAGACGCTCTTGGGGTCGCTCTCCTCGACATAGAAGGAGGTCGGCAGCCAGAGGTCGGGCTGCACGTTGGTGCGCCAGCTGTCGAAGTGATAGAACTCGCTGTAATCGGCCTCGCTGCCGGCGAAGTCTCCGTTGAAGCGGACGACGTTGCCGTCGCGGGTCTCGATCCAGATGCGGCCGAAGAAGCGGCCCTTGTCCTTTTTGCCGTTGATGGGGGTGACGTCAAAGACGGCGGTGGGGGTGTTGCCGAGGAAGTCGTTGCGCACATACCCGAAGGTGTAGTGCTGACGGTCGAATGAGTTGGAGTCCATCAGGATCATCTGGACGAAGCCGGCTTCGTGGAAGGTGAGGCGCAGGCTGCCGCCGAGACCGGTGAGGAAGGAGCCGGAGTGCTTGAAGAAGCCGAGCTTGCCGCCGTTGTTGGTGCCCTCGGAGGTGGACTTGTTGACGGCGTATGAGGAGTCGCCGATGATGTTTTTGAATTCGACGCGGCCGAGGAAGTGCTGGTCGGAATCAGGAATCTGACCGAGGACGGGATCGGGCTTCATGTTCTGGATATAGGTCTCGACGAGGGGAGCCCGATCCTTGACGGTCTTGATGATTACCTTTTCCCGGACGATGGCTTTGTCGATGAGGGCATTTTGGGCCGCAGAGGGTTTACGGTCGGACGAAAGATCGTCGTCCTTCTTCTTCTTCCCAAGATGGGGGAAGCTCGCTCCCGCATGAGCGGGAAGGGTTGTTGCGATGAAGAATGCCAGCAGCAGACCGGCGGTAGACTGTTTCCCGAAAATCATGTTTACGGCTCCTGCGGCGACCCTGGGTCAGCCTGGTAATGGACTCATGCTAGTTCAAAAGAGAAGCTATCGAACCAAGTTTGTTTACTATCCTGCGAGCTGGAAGGCAATGTTGACGATACCTTCCCAATCTACCGGATTGCCGGATGCATCGGTGGCAGGCTGGAAGCGCGTTGCCTCGACCGCGCGTTTCGCGGACTCTCCGAGACCGTAACCAAGATCGTTGCTTACACCGAGGACCTGGACAGCGCCGGAGGAGGAGACACGAAGACGAACAGAGATGGTGCCTTCAATATGAAGTTTGATGGCCTCCGCAGTGTATTCAGGCCGCGGTTTATAGAGAACTTTGGGAGCCTTCATTGCCGACACCGCTGCGGGGCCGGATGGCTTCGGCATTGGTGGCGGAGCGTTCTGGCCGAGATTGACGGCACCTGGCGTGCGGCCATGCGAGTTGAGAGGGCCGGTTCCGCCTGCGACGCCGAGTTTGACTCCGACGACGCCTGCAGAGGCATTATCTCTGCCGTTCATGTTCTGGCTGCCGGCTGAGCCGGAACCAAGATTGACAACATGGGCGTTGGCTCCCATGCCGCTGTTTGAGGCCGGCATCCCCGACAAGCCTCTGTTGCCGAGATCGACGGCAGCGGTGGCGGGACGGTTCGATGGGGCGATGGGATTGTCCGGGTGGCCAAGCGCGACGGCGGTTGGGTGGGGCGAGTTATTGACCACAGCAGCGGGGCGGGCCTGGGCGAGATTGACGACCTTCGGCGCAGGCGGCGGCTGAACCAGCTTGGGAGGCGCGGGAGCCAGGACAATCGGCTTCTGCTCCATCTTGACTACAGGCTGCTTGGGCGGCTCCGGCATTTTGATCTCGGGCAGCTTGATCTTCGGCGGCTCGACTTTGGCGATCTGCGGGGGCGGCGGAAGTTTCGGCGGTTTGATCTTGACCGGTGGCGGCTCGGGCTTTTTGAGCGGAATCGGCTCGGTCAGCTCGGTGAGCTTGTGCCGGGTGTCGATGGTCTTTTTGGCGGCAGCACCGATGATGATGGCGCACAGAGCAAGGAGGATGTTCAGCGTGATTGAGGTGAAGAGCGAGGCTCTGCTCTGGCTGCCGTCGTTGAGAACGCCGAAGTGTGCGAATTGCATATTCTGCGGTTTGGGATCATCACTGCGAAGCGGCTTTGCCATAAAAGAATCCTTGTTGGCCTCAGTACAGGAGGCGGGAGAATGAGACCGGCTCTGGCAAATGTTGTCAGAACCGGTACGAAGACTGTTAGCTCCGAGCTTGCCCGACGGAGCGCCATGGTGCAGATCAACCTGGTCGATTCGCGATCGTTGACCAGGGAAGAGTGGAGACCGTTGCGTTAGCCTATTTACCTGAGACGCAATCGGTGAAGGAAAAGGTTATAGCAGGCGCCGTGCATCGGGGAGGTAACTTTGTTTTGTGCCGGTGCTCTGCTCTTCACTTACTGCAAGTATATTGCCGCAACCGTAAGTCATTGACACTGGTACTTTTGTGGTATCGGAGACGAACTCCGGAGGAGCGATTTGATGAACGTATTGATAACAGGCGGCGCGGGCTACATCGGGGGTACGGTCACGAGGCTTTTGCTGGCCGGAGGGCATCAGGTGACGGTGTACGATAACCTCTGTCATAGCAAGCGTTTAGCGGTGGCTGACGAGGCCCGGTTTATCGAAGGCGACGTGGCCGACCGGACGCTGATGGAAAAGACCCTGAAGGAGGGTCGTTTTGACGGGGTGATGCACTTTGCCGCGCTGATTGAGGCGGGCGAGAGTATGCAGCGGCCTGAGATTTATTTTCGAAATAATACTGCCGCGACCCTGAGCCTGCTGGAGGCGATGCTGGCCACGGGGCATGACCGGCTGGTCTTCAGTTCGACGGCGGCCTGCTATGGGGAGCCGGAGACGACGCCGATTCTGGAAGATGCGAAGCTGCTGCCGACCAATCCTTATGGCGAGAGCAAGCTGCTGGTGGAGCAGATGCTGAAGTGGATGAATGCCATTCACGGATTTAAATATGCGAGCCTGCGGTACTTCAATGTGGCGGGGGCCATCGAGGGCTACGGGGAGGCGCATGAGCCGGAGTCTCACCTGATTCCGCTGATTCTGGATGTGGCGCTGGGACGGCGAGCCAGCATTAAAATTTTTGGACGCGACTATCCGACCAAAGATGGCACCTGCGTGAGGGACTATATTCACGTGCGGGACCTGGCAGAGGCTCATCTGCTGGCGCTGGGGGCGTTGAGCGAGGCCAGGAGCAGGGTGATCTACAACATCGGCAACGGGCAGGGATTCACCGTGCTGGAGGTGATCGAGTCGGTGCGGCGGGTGACGGGTAAGCCGATTCCGGTGGAGGAGTGCCCGCGGAGACCAGGCGATCCGGCAGTGCTGGTGGCGAGCTCGGAGAAGATCAAGTCCGAACTGGGATGGAGCCCGAAGTTTGCGGAGCTCGATGCGATTATTGCCAGCGCATGGGAGTGGCACCAGAGACGGTATGCGTAGGAAAAGGTAAAAGGAGGCTGTCTTGCTCGAGAGTATGTTCCACCTGCATATGCCGGTGCTGGAGAAGCTGCTGCGGCCGGTGATCGTGTATCTGTCGTTGATTCTGTTTCTGCGGCTGTTTGGGAAGCGGGAGCTGGCGCAGTTGAACCCGTTCGACCTGGTGGTGCTGCTGAGCCTGTCGAACACGGTGCAGAACGCGATGATCGGAGACGACAATACGGTCTCGGGCGGGATCATCGGAGCGTTTGGGTTGCTCGCGATCAACTGGATTCTGTCGAAGCTGCTGTACTACTTTCCCAAAGTGAATGCGGCGCTCGAAGGGACGAAGACGTATCTGATCCGGCATGGCGAGGTGGACTATGAGGCGCTGAAGCAGGAGACCCTGACGGAGATTGAGTTGCGCTCTGTGCTGCACAAGCAGGGGTTCAACCGTTACGAAGAGGTGGAGAAGTGCGTGCTTGAGCCGAACGGGACCTTCTACATAGAAGGGATCAAGGCCATGAGCGACGATGCGCAGAGAGCGGAGATCAGAGAGGCGATCGAAGCGCTGTCTCGCGAGGTGAAGGAGCTGCGGGCTGAGCTGGCGACGCGATAAGGCGCTGTTGTCTATTCGGCCGGAGGGTACTTTCGCAGGGCTCGGATGTAGCGTTCCGGGGGAGTGGGGAGCTGTGAATCGTTGATGGCAGCGCGGTAACCGCCCATGTAGATGGAGTACATGACGGCGAGGGCGCAGCCTATTCCAAAGGCGAAACCGAAGAAGAAACCGAGAGCGGCGGGCCAGTAGATGGTCATGATAAGTGGAGTTTACAAGGGGGTGCATGTAAAGTTCAGTACAACCAGTTCACAAAATAAGGGGAGCGTGCAATGAATCGAAGGCATTGGATTGCGGCGTGGGGGATCTGTGCGGCGGTGATGGCGACGGCGGTGGGCGCGCAGGAGGTTCCGGCGCTGACGGAGCAGCAGTTGCCTGGGCTGCTGACGACGTATAAGGGGATTCATGAGGCTCCGGAGCTGTCGCACTATGAGGCGAAGACCTCGGCGCTGCTGGCGGGCGAGCTGCGCAAGGCCGGCTATACGGTGACGGAGCGGGTAGGAAAGTATCCCGACGGCTCGCAGGCGTATGGCGTGGTGGGGATTATGAAGAACGGCGCGGGGCCGACGCTGCTGGTGCGCACGGACCTGGATGCGCTGCCGGTGACGGAGAAGACCGGGCTGCCGTATGCGAGCACGGTGCGGGCGAAGACTTCGTCGGGGCAGGAGGTCGGGGTGATGCATGCCTGCGGGCACGATGTTCACGTGACGACGATGGTGGGGGTGGCGCGTAATATGGCCGCGCTGAAGAGCCAGTGGCATGGGACGCTGATGCTGATCGGGCAGCCTAGCGAAGAGACCATCGATGGCGCGAAGGCGATGCTGGCGGACCATCTGTATGAGCGGTTCGGCAGGCCGGATATGGCGATTGCGCTGCATGACTCGAACATCGCGGCAGGGAAGGTCGGGGTGGTGCCGGGGCCGGCGCTGGCGAGCTCGACCTCGATCGACGTGGTGATGCGCGGTGTGGGAAGCCATGGCGCAGCGCCGGAGATGGGGAAAGATCCGATTGTGATGGCGAGTGAGTTTGTGGTGGCGTTGCAGACGGTGGTGAGCCGGTCGATACCGCCGTCGCAGCCTGCGGTGGTGACGGTGGGGGATATTCACGGGGGCACGAAGCGGAACATCATTCCTGATGAGGTGAAGCTGGAGCTGACGACGAGGTGCTACAGCAAAGAGGTGCGGCAGATCATCATCGATGGCGTGCAGCGGACGGCGCGCGGGATCGCGATTGCGGCAGGGGTTCCGGAGGATCGGATGCCTGTGGTGACGGTGCTGGAGAATGAATCGACGCCGGTGATGTACAACGATCCCGCGCTGGCGGCGCGTCTGCAGAAGATCTTCGTGGCGAAGCTGGGTGCGGCGAATGTGATCGAAGGGAAGCCGGTGATGGCGAGCGAAGACTTTGGGGTCTTCAGCCTGGACGAGAAGATTCCGACGGTGATGTACATGCTGGGCGCGTACGATCCGGCGAAGGTGGCCGAGAGCGAAAAGACCGGAGTGGCGCTGCCTTCGCCGCACTCGCCGTTTTTC
>Ga0302310_10001913_pt1 | contig 17153 bp, 16 predicted proteins | sample III_Palsa_N1_2_FD_200451 | JGI IMG/M metagenome (GOLD analysis project Ga0302310, IMG submission 200451) | Peat permafrost microbial communities from Stordalen Mire near Abisko, Sweden - III_Palsa_N1_2 | ecosystem: Environmental > Terrestrial > Soil > Palsa > Peat permafrost | place: Sweden...
TAACACTGTTCCTGCTCTCCCGGTGGGCGGGGGGCCTCATCGACCGATTCGGTCCGCGGCTGCCTCTTACGGTAGGTCCTCTCATCACGGCATGCGGATATGCCTTGCTCGCGATTCCCGGGGTTGGTGGGCCCTATTGGAAGACGTATCTTCCAGCGTTGATTGTGCTCGGGCTCGGGATGGCAATCAGCGTAGCGCCACTCACTACGACGGTTATGAGTTCAGTCTCACCCGGTAGATCTGGCGCCGCCTCCGGCATCAACAACACAGTCTCCCAGACGGCAGCCCTACTCGCTCTTGCCATTTGTTCTCCGCTTTTCTATCAGGCCTTTTCGAAGAGTCTTCCGATTCGACTCGGCCAGCATGGAGTTACTGCTGATCTCTCAACCCAAATCAGCAATCAATCGCGCCGGCTCGGTGCAATTGAAACCAACGATCCGGCCGCACGCCTGGCGGTAGACGACTCCTTTGTGAATGCGTTTCGGCTGATCACACTTCTCGCTTGTGGTTCAGCAGTAGCGGCCGGTGCCACAGCCGCGTTTACGGTTCGCGGCCGAAGCCACGTACCAGGCAATATCCCCGGCGCCTCTTCCGTCCCCGCTAATACCTAATGAAGTATTTTCGCTTGACGCCACCGCTCCTGCGAAATGACTTTCCGAGCGAAGTATGGCCGCAAATATCCCGCTGATTGACGTGTGAATCTGCGTTTCTTTATTCGACGAATTTCTACGGATTCGCTTTGGCGCGGCGGATCATAAATCCTCCGCTGCAGATCATCATTGATGCCATGATGCCCACTGATTAGTCCTATCGTCCTGGTTCGATGAGTGCATTGGCCTGATATCACTCTTCGACATGCCCACGAAATGCGACAGACGCCATAGTAGGCTTAAGTCCAATCCTCCGCTGCAGAAAGCTTCCGCCATTCCGGCATTACCGCGGCCTTCAAATCCATGTTTGATGTATTCACCAGTTCTGGCCCCGACAACTCGTTTGGCTGATGTGGGTGTCGCCTTCAATCGCGACTGCGATCACGCGGCCGGAGCGGGCGGTGACTTCCTGGATGTTGCCGAGCGTTTTTTCGTACTTGAGGACCGAGTCGGGATCGTTGGGGTCTTGCGTGGGGATACAGACTACGGCGAGGGTTTCGTCGATGAGAAGGCATTGGGACCGTGCTTAATATCGCCGGCAAGGTAGCCTTGGGCGTTGATGTAGGGCATTTCTTTGAGCTGAAGGCGCCTTATCTCTGCAATCGAAAAAAGTGGTGCTCACCAAGGCCCACGATTACCCACTGATTTTATCTGTGTACCCACAAAATTCCCACACTCGGCCAGTTTTAGGTTGTTTACGAGGAAAGCTAGAATCGTAAGCTATTGATTCTAAGTGGCTCCTGAGGTAGGACTCGAACCTACAACCCTTCGGTTAACAGCCGAATGCTCTGCCATTGAGCTACTCAGGATCGCGTGGAGAACGCAAGCAACCGGACGGTTGCTCCTCTACCTTTATAACAAATGCGCAAGGGTGGGTCAAAGCGGCGTTATCCTGATCATTCACTGCGAGCGCCGCTCACCGCCGCGCACATATCACCTGCTCCGCTGAATGAAGTCTCAAGCGCCTCTCCCATCTGAATCCATAGAAGGTTCCTCATGACAATCAACCAAGATCCCGGCATCCTCAGCATCCCAGCCCAAGCCTCCGTCGATCAAACTGTAGCGTCTCTCACAGAAACGTTGGCCGCCAAGAACATCACCTTGTTCGCTCTCGTAGATCACAGTGGCGAAGCAGCAAAAGCCGGCATGAGCATGCCGCCCACCAAACTCCTGATCTTCGGAAGCCCTCGCGCCGGCACCCCTATCATGCTCGCCGCACCCACCGCAGCCCTCGATCTTCCGCTAAAGATCCTGGTCCATGAAGACACCGACGGCAAAGTGTGGGTTACCTACAACGCGCCGTCCTACCTGCAGCAACGCCACGCAATTCCAAATGAGCTCATGCCGAACATCATGGTCATCGAACAGCTGGCACGCAGCGCCGCTGGTTAGCCAGCTACCGGTACAACAGCACGGCGATACTATACGCGCTGAAATTGCTCACGCCCTGCGCCGGACACGCTCCAACCACTGCTGCGTTGTAGTTCCCCGTTGCCAGGCGTTGCTCCAGCATGCTGGGAATTCTGCTCAAATCATCGGCCGTATAGCGCATCACAAACCACGGCCGCCGATCCCCCGCGTATCCCGACTCCATCGAGCAGGTCCGCCGGGCATCCGCCGTCGTCGGCAAAATGGCAACCGAAGATCGCGATTGCAGCTGCTGCGCTACCGCCACTTCCTGTTGCTCCAGCGAAAGATTCGTCACCGACCGATCAAAGTCTTCGACCGCATACAAACGGTCTCCCCTGGCAATCACGCGAATCCCAATTGAGTCCACTCGCGGATCCAACAGATTCTCGCGATGCTTGGCCGAGTTCATCCACGCCTCTTGAATCACCAGCGCGCTGGGAGCCTCCGCCACATTCTCGGAAATCACGCTGAACCGCGCGCCCGCTTCCTGCCCCCGCGCCATCAACTCCGGTTCCCCATCGTACCGATGCGAAATCGTCTCGCGAAGCGCCATCTGTTCCGCGTGATAACTCGCCGCGTCGTAGAGCGCGCGATCCCAATGTAATGGTTGCAATCCCCGCTGCGCCCGTTCCGCATTCGCCGCCGATAGCAGATACTGCTCGGCAACGGTAGGACCATTCACCAGCCTCGGCATCGATGCCGCCCACGCCACACCGCACGACAAGAACAGTGCCACCGACATGAGACGAGCATTCATACCAACACCAACCCAGTAACCAGGAAGAAGTTACTATCCAAATTGAGTAACCAGAAAAAAGTTACTTGCTGTGGTTACCATATTGGTCTAAATGGGCGGCGCTGGCAAGCGTTCTCTGTAGCGAATCAACAAATACAACAACTTTCGTGCATTCCAATATCGCGGCATATACCGGCGCGGCTCCGACATCGACCGAAACAGCCACCCCAGCGATCGACGATCTGCCCACACCGGGATATGTACCTGGTCCCCACTCAAAAACGCAATAGCCGCCCCAATACAATGAATTGCAGGAATATAGCTCAAGTTGCGCTTGAGGTATAGGCCAACTCGTTCCTGCGTTCCCCCACCCAGCGTCAACAGGATGTGCTGCGGCCGGATTCGCTCAATCCGTTCCAGCAGCTCAGGATCCCAGATCTTCTGTTCGGAATACATCGGCGCCAGGTACACACACTCCTCGGGCACCGTAATACCCTCTTTCGCAAGCCACGCGAGGTTTCGCTCAGCGCTCACCGGGCTCGCCATAATCCACAGCACATTGCCGAGTTTTCGTACATCCGGCTGCTTCAACAACACGCGCAAATACTCCAGCCCGGACAGCCGCCGAATCGAATCCTTCTGCAGCCAGTTCCACACCATCACCATGTAAGCCGAATCGGCAATCGCCATATCGGCATTCAACAGCGCCTCACGATACGACGCCTTTACCTCGAGATCCTTCAGCGCTGGCGCTGCTGGAACCACCAGCAGTCCCCCACCCGCCATACGTCGCACGGCTTCCGCTGCCGTTCCGATAAAGAAACGAATGCCAAGAATCGTGCGTTCTTCGCCCTCAACTGGCGGCATCGATTATTTCCCTTTCGCCCCGGTTGCCATCTCCTGCTCAATCCAACGGTACGTCCGCTCCAGACCATCCCGCAAACGGATCGACGGCTCCCAGCCCAGCTTCTCCTCGATCAGCGTGTTGTCGCTATTGCGGCCATTCACGCCCTTCGGCGCGTTCAGATCATACGTACGCTTCAACTTGATTCCTGCAATATCCTCGACAATATCCACCAGCTGATTGATCGTCACCAGCTCGCTCGAGCCAAGATTGATCGGCTCATCAATCTCACTCTCCATGATCATCTCCGTGCCCTTCACGCAGTCGTCGATATACATGAAGCTGCGCGTCTGCTTGCCATCGCCCCAGATATTAATCTCATGCACGCCCGACTTCTTGGCCTCAATCACTTTCCTGCAAATCGCCGCCGGCGCCTTCTCGCGCCCGCCATTCCACGTCCCATGCGGCCCATACACATTGTGATACCGAGCCACCCGGCACACCAACCCATAGTCCTCTTCAAAATGCCGGCACATCCGCTCCGAGAACAGCTTCTCCCACCCATAGCCATCCTCCGGCAGCGCAGGATACGCATCCGATTCCTTCAGCGCCACCACGTCCGGACTCGTCTGTTTCTCGCCGTTATAAACACATGCCGACGAAGAATAAAAGAACCGCTTCACGCCCTTAGCCTGTGCCGCCATCAGCATGTGCGTATTGGTCAACACACTCAGCATGCACAGCGCCTTGTTGTTTTCAATGAACCCCATCCCACCCATATCGGCCGCCAGCTGATACACCAGCGAAACGCCCTCCGCGGCAGTCATGCAATTCTCTTTGTCCTTCAAATCCAGGCTCAGGTTTTCGACGCCTTCCGTCACCTGGTACCACTCATCCAGCGGCTTTACATCCACTGCCCGAACTACGTTGACCCCATTTGCTATTAGCCCCTTGACAAGATGTCCGCCAATAAAGCCCCCTGCTCCGCAAACGACCGCGGTCTCCCCTTTGAGGTTCATCAAAACCACTCCGATCTAACCTGACTAGCTTGAAATCATGGCGATTGTCCTGAAGACACCGCTCGTATGTTCCTTCACTTGGAACCAGTAAACGCACGTTGCGTTGTAAGGCTACTGCGTCAAGTTTATGTGTGGGGACGGGGATGTCAAGGTTCGCCCAGACTCAATCCAGACTCTCCACTCCACCAGCCATGCCCTCTCGTCTGAGCTATCATCACTTCACCAGCATGGAAGAACTTCGCAATCCTCCATCAAACTTCAACTCTCTGCTACGTCAGGCAGCTCATCAGCCGCTCGCCGCAGCAGGCTTTCTCGTCCTCACCTTTTTCCTTCTCTGCGCGATCTTCGCACCGTGGCTTGCGCCCCACGACCCCGCACAGCTCAATCTCTCCGCACGTCTCCTCTCCCCCTCCGCCGCCCACTGGTTTGGCACCGACGAGCTAGGCCGCGACGTCCTCTCCCGCACCCTCTACGGAGCCCGCGTCTCCCTCCTGGTAGCCGTCGCTGTCGTAGGAATCTCACTCACCCTCGGCTCCATCCTCGGCATGCTCGCCGGGTTCTACGGCGGCTTCACCGACACGGTTGTCAACATCTACCTCACCAACGCCTTCCTCTCTCTCCCCGGAATCCTCCTTGCCGTAGCGATCGTAGCCTTCCTCGGACCCTCCCTGGCGAACCTCATCCTCGCGTTAGCGCTAGCCGGCTGGGTCAACTACGCCCGCCTCGTCCGAGCCCAGGTCCTCACCGTCAAGCAGCGCGAGTACGTGCAAGCCGCCCGCTCCATGGGTGCCACCGACCTCCACCTGATGCTCCATCACATTCTCCCCAACATTCTCCAACCCCTGCTAGTCCAAGTCGCCATCGGCATGGCTGCGGCAGTCCTCTCCGAAGCCACCCTCAGCTTCCTCGGCCTCGGCGTCCAACCCCCCACGGCAACCTGGGGAGCCATGCTAAACGACGCCCGCTCCCACCTCTTCGAATCCCCTTACCTGATGTTCTTCCCTGCCATCGCCCTGGCCCTCTGTGTCTTCTCCTTCAACCTAATCGGCGACGGCCTCCGAGACTACCTCGACCCCCGCACCCGCCTCCGCCAAGGCCTCTAAATGCTCATCGGCGTACTATCCGACACCCACGGCCTCCTCCGCCCCGAGCTCCTCCCCGCTCTAGCCAACGTCGACCACATCCTCCACGCCGGCGACGTAGGCGACCCCACCATCCTCATCACCCTGGCCCGCATCGCCCCTGTCACCGCCATCCGCGGCAACATCGACACCCACGCCCCCAACGCCCTCCTCCCCGCCACCGAACTCATCGAGCTAGCCGGCTGCCATCTCTACATGCTCCACTCCCTCGACGACCTCGACCTCAACCCCCACGCCGCCGGCATCGGAGTCGTCGTCTACGGCCACTCCCACCAGCCCTCCATCGACCACCGCCAGGGAGTCCTCTACCTCAACCCCGGCTCTGCCGGCCCCCGCCGCTTCAATCTACCCATCACCTGCGCCCTCCTTCGCATCCAGAACACCCAACCCCAAGCCGAGATCCTCCCGCTCCTCCCCTAGAGCCACCGATATCCCCCAAGCCATCCGCAGCCCATCCCACTGGGAACCGAATTACTCCCCATCTATGCAAAACCTCGCACATTCTTTGCATGGATGCGCGCTAACCCTCAAATTCAAAGAGATTTATCGACTTCGCTTTGGCCCTTCGGGTGCGGCAATCTCGGCGTACTTATCCCACAAGGAGACCCAACGCATGAAGATGTTCACGCACTTCGGGCTGGGGGTACTCGCAATCGCCGGTTCGATCATTGCAGTCCCAACAGCGAACGCCACATCCATCACCGTCAACCTCGGACAAAGCGCGCAAAACTACACGCTCACCGGTCAGGGCATCGACAATCCGTACGGAACCTATTTCAACACGCAAGGAACGTGTACCCCGGGGGCCAGCACAACCAGCTGTGTCTTCTCGGGCTCCTATACCGGTTCCACCCCAGGCTTCACCGCTGGAACTTATCAATTCCTCACCACCTACGCAAACGGAGCTCTGCCAGCGTCGGTCTCAGAGGATCCACTCGGTGGCGCAAACCAGGACTACTTTGAGTTCTATTCCATTGATCCCAGCACCTCCATGTATCTGGACCTTGCTGAATCAGGTGGCCCGAACTACAACATCCCAATCTTCACCGACGGTGTATTTGACGGAGGCTTCTCCGTCGCCTACGTCAACCCCACCTGCAGCGGTACCTCCCTGGGAGAGGCGCCCTGCACTCAGATCGACGTAGGTCAGGTCGCCGGAGCCATCTATTCCGGACAGGTGACCGGCTCAGCAACCTTCGACTCGTCCATCGTGACAACGCCCACCCCGGAACCCAGCTCCCTGGTACTCCTTGGCACCGCGTTCCTCGCTCTGGGCAGCTTCGTCGGCTACAGGCGCTCGTAAGCTAACTCAACCCGCACGGCTGAACACGACGGTGCTCAACAACGAACCGCCGCCTTCCCTACACGCAGAGAGGTCCCCAAACGGGACCTCTCTGCTTTTTTACGAAGGTTCACCGACACATTCACGGACCGGCTCGCGCCAGCGCCGTCTCAATGCAATTCCATTAGCGCAAACAAGCGAGGACGCTACCGGCAATCTCCTTCGATTGCCGGTAGCGTCCTCCAAACCACCGCAAGGATGCCTCTTTAGATCCGGAATTTACGCCGAGCCGCTCCGGCAATTCCCATGAGGCCACTACCCAGCAGCAACAGCGTGCCCGGTTCCGGGGTAACGCTATTGGGTCCCGTGGGTTGGACCGTGAAGTCACCATCATCGGTAAAGCTCAGCGCCGCATACGTGGTAGCGTGGTCCGCATAGAAGAGCTGAATCTCGTGACTGCCGGCGCCGTAGGTCACCACGTTGCTGAGAGCTGGCGTGTCGGCATGTACGCCGCCAAGCGACTCAACGAGACTTCCATCAACATAGACGAATGCCGTATCGTCAGCACCAACATTGAACGTGACCGTATCGGTTTGACCGTTTGGAACCGTAAAGTAACCCGTCAGGATCGCGGTCTCCTCATAGGTCCCGTCGCCGCTGTATCCCGGAGGAAACATCGTGACCGGCGTGCCGCTAAGGGTGATCGTTCCAGTTCCGGCGGCTTGGATCGTTTGGCCAGCAGGCCCTGCACCCGGGGTCCAATACAGTAGTTCGTTGGAGCTGTTAAGGTAAGCGCTATTCGGAGCCAGAACGGCCCCTGAAGCGGTAAAGGACGGGTTAAATACCGGCAATCCATCCGGGCCCAGGGTCGACGTCACATAGTTGTTCGAGACGCCTATGGGAACGTAACCGCCATTGTAGAAGTCCGGACTGCCAGTGACCGCTTCGTAGTACTGGATCGAGAAGGTGTCCGCAACGGCAGGAACCGCCATGCCGAGTGAAGTGGCGGCCACGATGGCTGCCACCAGGTACTTATGCTTGAGGTTTGACTTTGTTTGCATTACGTCAGTCTCCGTACGCGAGAATGCCGGATGACACCGGGGCCGGTGCTTCAAGAGAGCTCACAATTTGGCCTGGGGACGTAAAGTTATTCCGAACCACGCTTTGCTTTGGTGGTGAGTTTGGGCCCAAACGCTTCGTGCCAAAACTTTTGACTGTCGGAAGATGCAGCAACCAGCATGCCAAACGTAACCCTGCTAACTCGCAGGATCCATTAGCCTTAACTCGGGATTCTTGCTCGAGTTTGCACTCTTTTGCATGTTCCGGGAGAAGCATCTTCCGCGTACCCTGCAGCAGGCCCAGCCGCGCCTAACCCCGAGCCCCGCCGTCCGCCCAGAATCTGTCAAGCCCCCAAACCTTCCGAAACCTCTAAAACCCTTGTCAACATTGGCGATTTATCTTTTGAAAATTGGCATAGTTACCCCCACCACCCCGGTACAATAGAAGTAGCCCCAAAATCCAAGAACCCTGGACGCCCATTGAAAGGGACCGAAGCCGACCGCCATCCCAGCGGCGACAAGGACTTCACCCTTAACGTCCGTGAAATGCATCACTTACGACCCAAAATCGCACCCAAACGAGGAAGGATCTACGCACCTAACTGCAATCGTATGAACGCTTTATCCCCCAAAAACACATTCAGAGGGGGGGAGGGGGTACCCACGCCGCGCCGCCGCTTACCACACCCCCTGCGTGAGAAAACAATTGCCACAAACATGCGCAAAAGATCGCATGCCGGCACTTCAGGTCGCGTCCAGACATGCAATTCAGCGGGGTTAGGTCGATAGAGCTTTGGCCCTACACGTGCGCTCGGTACTGTGTACAAATTCCTTCAGGAGTCACACCGCATGAAGTTTTTCAGGGCCCTCGGATCGAGTGCTATCGCAGTCGTCAGCCTGGCCATTGCACTCCCAGCAGCGCACGCTAACCCCGTCATCACCGTCAACCTCGGCGTAAGCGCTCAGGACTTCACGCTCGTCGGTCAGGGCACCGACAATCCGTTCGGAACGTATATCAACCTCCAGGGAGCCTGCACCTCGGGTGCGTCCACCACCAGTTGCCTGCTCTCCGGAGCCTTCAGCGGCACGGCAGCTGGCTTTACCGGCGGAACCTACGATCTCATCACCACCTACCCCAACGGAGAGCCCCTCACCTCCATCTCCGAGGATCCTCTCGGCGGCCCGAACGAGAACTACTTCAGCGCCAACCCGCCGGCTGCCGGAACCACCATGTACCTCGACCTCGTGGAAAATGGTGGCCCAAGCTACGACATCCCCATCTTCACCAACGGCGCCTATGATGCACAGTTCTACTTCAATGGCACCAACCCGACGTGCGGTGGAACCTCTCTCGGAGCCGCCCCCTGCAGCCAGATCAATGTCGGCCAGGTCTATGGAGCTACCTACGGCGGCCCCATCACCGGCTCAGTCAACTTCGTCGAACCGACGTCTGTAACCCCAGAGCCCGCCTCCCTGTTCCTGCTCGGCACAGCGCTCCTCTCTCTCGGGGGCATCGTCGGTTACAAACGCTCGTAATCTAATCAACGCTTCTCAAGCACCAGAGAAAGAGGTCCCCGACAAGGGACCTCTTCACCTTTTTAAAGGCCAGCTCTATCGCCGCATTCTGGGATCGGCCAGCGCATACACCGAATCGGTCAATAGATTCACCACCACATACGACAGCCCAATCGCCAGGATGCACCCCTGCACCAGCGCATAATCGCGATTCGAAATAGCCGACAGCGTCAGCCGCCCAATCCCCGGCCAGCCGAAGATCGTCTCCGTAACAATCGCGCCAGCCAACAGCGACCCGAACTGCAACCCAATCACCGTCAGCACCGGGTTCAGCGCATTACGCAGCGCATGCCGGTACACCACCACGTTCTCGCTCAGCCCCTTCGCCCGCGCTGTCCTAATGTAGTCCTGCCCAAGTTCCTCCAGCATCGACGTCCTTACCATCCGCGTAAGGATCGCCGCCAACCCCGACCCCAGCGTCACCGCCGGCAACACCAAGTGCCGTAGAAAATCACCAGCACCAACGCCCGCGCCCGACACCGGCAGCAGCGCCAGATCGATCGCAAACACCAAAATTAAAATTGGTCCCAACGCAAAATTAGGAAACGAAAGTCCCACCAAACTAGCAAACCCAATCGCCCGATCCGGCCACCGATTCGCCCGCCGCGCCGACGCAACACCCGCCGGAATCGCAATCCCAACGCCAATCACCATCGCCGCAACCGTTAGCGCCAGCGTGTAAGGATACCGCGACAGAATCAGCCGCAGCACCGAGTCATGCAGCCGCAACGACTGCCCCAGGTTCCCATGCAACAACCCGCTCCAGTACCGCACATACTGCGTCCCCAGCGGCACATCCAGGCCATACGCATGGCGCAACCCGGCGATATCGCCCGAGCTCGCGCCATCGCCCAACATCTGCACAATCGGATCGCCAGGAACGAGGTGAATCATCAAAAACACGACTGTCACCACGACCCACAACACGGGCAGCGTCGTAACCACGCGTAAGCCAATCCGCCGCATAAGCGAAGCACTCACAGCCGCGTCTCCGCCGACGCCTGGTCAAGTTCCGCCGCAGCCTTGCGCATTGCCTCAGTCTCCACAATCGGATCCACGCGCACCTGCGCAATGCGCTGCCCATCCATCTTCACCACCTCAAACCGACGCGCATTGAACTCCACCGACTCGCATTCCACCGGGATATGCCCCAGCTGCACCAACAGAAATCCGGCCAGCGTCTCAACCCCATACGCTCGCGGAAACTTCCAGTGCAGCTGCGTCACCAGGTCTCTCAAACTAGCGCTGCCATCCAACAGCAAACCACCACCAGCCGCAGGCAACGGCAGGTTCCGCCCCGTATCGAACTCGTCCTCCAACTCGCCCACAACCTGCTCCAGCACATCCTCCGCCGTGATCAACCCGAGAGTCGATCCAAACTCATCCACCACAATCGCGATCTGCCTTCGCCGATCCTTGAACTCCTGCAACAGCTCCACCGCTAGCTTGGTCTCAGGCACCACCAGCACATCCCGCATCACCTGCAACAGCGTGATCCCCGAAGCGCCGCGATTGCCCAACCCCTGCGCAATGCTACGAAAGTGAATCAGTCGCGCAACGTCCTTTGAATAAGCCACACCAATGATGTGGTCTCGCCCCTTCTCCGGGTCATACACCGGGATACGCGAGTGCTGCTCATCCACAATCCGCGCGCTCGCCTCTTCCAGCGTCATATCGGCAGGCAGCGAGAAGATCTTTCCTCGCGGCGTCATGATCTCGCTCACCGCCACCTGGTTGAGCTCGATCGCCCGATGAATCATCTGCTCCTGGAACGGTGGCAGCAACCCCATCCGCCGTGTAGCCGTGGCCAGCATCTTCAACTCTTCCGGCGAGTGCACTGAACTCTCTCCGCTCAACGGCGCATGGAACATGCGCAGGACCACCGTCGCCGACGCATTCATCATCTCCACCGCCGGCCGCGTCATCCGTATGAACACATCCATCGGCCCCGCAACCGCCAGCGCAATCCGCTCGGCCCGCTGCAGCGCTAGCGACTTCGGCACCAGCTCTCCCAGCAAGACCTCAAAGTACGTAATGACGGCGAACGCCAGCACCACCGCGGCAGAATGCGCATACAGCAAAGCATGCGCCTGCACACCCGGCAGCCGGCTAAGAAAGCCCACATGCGTCAATCCGTGGAGGATCGCATCGGCCAGTGCCGGCTCACCCAGCCCGCCCAGTGCCAGGCTGGACAGTGTCACGCCAAACTGCACTGCCGGCAAAAACTCATTGAGATTGTGTTTGAGACGGAGCGCCGTTCGTGCGCCGGGACGGTTCTGCGCAACCAGTTGCTCGATCCGCGTCTCCCGCACGCTGACCAGCGCAAACTCCGCAGCCACAAAAAAGCTGTTCGCCAGGATGAAGAAGGCGATCAGGCTTCCGTGAACAAGACTCCATTCCAGCATCGTTGGCCTAAAGTCTACACCGGACGCAGCAACGGCCCGCGGGGTCTACTCGCTCAGCGGGCCGTACATTCTGCAACCTTCGATAACCCTTACACAAGAACGCGCTTCAACGTCTCGTCGATCGTGTCCTTGGGGACGAACCCAACAATCTGCTCGGCAACCTTGCCGCCCTTGAAAACCAGCAACGCCGGAATGCCACGAATGCCGTAACGGCCAGGTGTCATATTGTTCTTATCGACGTCCATCTTCATAACCTTGAGCTTGCCGTCATACTGCTCGGCAACCGCGTCAACCACGGGAGCCAGCGCACGACAGGGTCCGCACCACGCTGCCCAGAAATCCACCAGAACCGGTGTTTCTGATTGCAAGACCTTCTGTTCGAACTCAGCGTCGGTTACTTCAGACACAAACTGACCTGCCATATCACTCATCTCCCTGGGTTTACTCGTCATTCGGCTTGTCCACACTATTTGCCGTCTGTCAAACCCACTCCATCATAGATGCTGCAGCGTGGAAAACGATGCGACAGGTCTACAGCAGGGTTCGTTCAACGCCCAAGCCTATGTGCAGCGACAGCAGTTCCACTTCGGGACCCCCCAGCGCCTGGACACGCGTCTCCGCCTCCAGCACAGTCGTACCCTGCGCCAGAATCACCAAAACCGAGGGCCCTGCCCCGCTCAGCGCAACGCCCGCAACCTCCGCCTCGTCCATCAGCGGAAGCAGCTTCCCCAGCAGCGGACACGCCTCTGCCCGATACGGCTGGTGCAGCCTGTCCTGCATCGCAGTCTTCAGCAGATCCAGCCGCCCCTGCGCGAACGCAGCCACCAGCAACGCTGCTCTCTGCACATTGAAGATCGCATCCACCTTGGAATAGCTCTCCGGCAGCAACGCCCTTGCCTGCTTCGTCGCGAAACTCGTTGGCTGAACGGCCAACAGCATCTCCCAACCACCCGTCTTCTCGACATCGACCCCGAAACTCGCGACCTTTACCGCGTCGCCATCCTGCGCCGATACAGTAAAGCCGCCATACCAGCAAGCCGCCACGTTGTCCGGATGCCCTTCCCGACGACAAGCCTCCGCCACAATCCCGCCATCACCCATCCGAAGCCCACCGAAGTGATCAGCCAACGCCACACCCGCGAGCAGCGCCGCCGCACTCGACCCGCACCCCATCCCCAGCGGAATCTCGTTGTGCAGCTTCAAATTCAGTTGCACTTCCTTCCCGCCCACGTGAGCCAGCACATCCCGATACGTATCCAGAATGAGATTGTGCTCGAGCGCGCCACACAGCGCCGCATCGCGCCCGGTCGCCTCTATCTGAAACGCCGCAGCAACCCGCGCCTCGATCGTCAACCGCATCGAAAGCGCCAGGCCAACCGCATCAAACCCCGGCCCCAGGTTCGCCGATGTCGCCGGCAGACTCACCCGCAGCCCACGAATCTCTTTCTCCGCGCTCACGCTGGCATAGCCGATCTAGCCTGCGACTCAATCGCCCGCAGCACCGCATCGGCATCTGCATCAAGAACGGTCGGCGCATGACGTAAGCCGGTGAGCTGTGCGCGTTCTTCTGCGCTTCCCATCTCGCTCTCCGTCAGTAACTCGCCCAGATGGTACTTGATCGTGTATTCGGAATCCTTCAGCGTGTGTCCCGTGAGCAAAAGCACAGCCGTCTCTTCCTTCCCAACCCGTCCATCAGCCACCAACTTCTTCAGTCCTGCCAGCGTCACCGCCGACGCCGGCTCGCATCCAATGCCCTCCGCACCGATCTCCGCCTTCGCCAGGGCAATCTCCCGCTCGCTCACCTGCTCACACCATCCACCCGTCGATACCAGGATCTTCACTGCCTTCTTCCACGACGCTGGATTGCCAATCTGAATCGCCGAAGCCCGCGTGTTCGCCGTGACGGGCTCGAGAGAAGCGCCGCCATTCGCCTGCATGCTCCGGTACAGCGGATTTGCGCCCTCCGCCTGGATCACACTGATCTTCGGCACGCGGTGAATGAACCCGAGATGCATCATCTCCGCAAAGCCCTTACCAAGAGCCGAGCAGTTCGCCAGGTTCCCGCCCGGCACGATCACATGATGCGGAACCTGCCACTCGCACTGCTCCAAAATCTCAAACGCCGGCGTCTTCTGTCCCTCCAACCGATACGGGTTCACCGAGTTCAGCAGGTACACCGGCGCCCGCTGCACAATCTCGCTCAGCACCCGCACGCAGCCATCAAAATCCGTGCGCAGCTGCAGCGTCGTCGACCCATAATCCATCGCCTGCGACAGCTTTCCCCACGCAATCTTTCCCTCGGGAATCAGCACCATGCTGCGCAGACCGGCCCGCGCCGCATAGGCCGCCATCGCCGCAGACGTATTCCCCGTCGAAGCACATGCGACCCACTCAAACCCGCTCGCCACCGCAACCGACAGCGCCGCCGTCATCCCGGTGTCCTTAAACGACCCGGTGGGATTCATCCCCTGGTGCTTGGCCAGCAGCCAGTTCAGCCCCAGCGCCGCAGCCGACTTCGGCATCTCGTACAGCGGCGTATTCCCCTCGCGAAGGGTCACGACACGGTCGTACTCAACAATCGGCAGCAGGTCCCGAAACCTCCACACACCGCTCTGATCAATGCCCATCGTTGATGTCCGACGCTCCTGCCAGAGATAGCGCAGCGCGCTCGGATTTGGCCGATTCTTCGGCGCCGGTCGACTCGCCGAGTAGCCCGCCTCTACTCCCCCACTCTCAGGCGCGCCCTCGCTCCACGGATACTCGACCTCGAACAGGTCGTCGCACGTGCGGCATCTAAAATTGCTCTTAGCATCCTTGGCGGCGATCCTTTCGCCGCATCCGGTGCATCGAAGGACATGTGATGAAGAATTCATGCTTTTCTCTAGGGTACCGTAAAGCGCTCTCGGCCTGCGCTGTGTCTGCCCTCTCCTCCCTATTTCTTGTCGTGATATTCGCAGGGCCGCTAGCCGCGCCTGCGCAATCTCCCAAAGAGCTTCACATCGCCGCTGCTGCGGATCTTCAGCCCGTGCTCCCCACCCTCGCCGCCGAGTACGAACAGGCCACAGGCGTCAAGATCATTCCCTCCTTCGGCTCATCGGCAACTCTTGCGCAACAGATCACCAACGGCGATCCTCAGGACCTCTTCCTCTCGGCCGACTACGTCCATCCCGAGCAACTGGTAGCCGCAAACCTCACCACCAGCCACGCCCCAACCCCCTATGCCCGCGGAGTCCTCGTCCTCTGGGCCCGCAACGACTCCCCCGCACAGCCACTCACCCTCAACGTTCTCACCAGCCCCAAAGTCCAAAAGATTGCCATCGCCAATGGCCTGCACGCGCCCTACGGTCTTGCAGCCGACAAGGCCCTCGCAAGCCTCGGTCTCACCGACAAGGTCGCCGGCAAGCTGGTCGTCGCTGAAAATATCGCCCAGACCGCCCAGTTCGCCGAGTCCGGTAACGCCCAGGTCGGCATCATCTCCCTCACCATCGCAAGCTCGCCCCACTTCCGCGATCTCGGCACCTTCGTCCGCTTCCCCCCTCAAAGCTACCCCGAGATCCATCAGTGCGCGGTCATCCTCAAGTCCTCGAAGAACCAGGAGGAAGCCCAGAAGTTCCTCGATTGGCTCACCAGCAGCAACATCCAGCAAAGCCTGACAAAATTCGGCCTTGATCCCGCGAACTAGCCTCTGCGCTACACCCAGTCGCAAGCTACAAGCTAGACTGGCACCACCATGGACTTTGCTGCTCTCGGCCTGACGCTTCGCCTCGCCAGCTTGACGACCCTCTGCCTGCTCCTGGTGGCGACACCTCTGGCTGCATGGATCGCGGGCGGCAACGGCATGGCGCGTCGCGCAGCCCAGGCAGCCGTCGCGCTTCCTCTGGTTCTGCCACCCACCGTGCTCGGCTTCTATCTCCTCGTCGGCCTCGGCCCCACGACCGCGCTCGGCCGCACGCTCATCACCCTCATCGGACATCCCCTCGCCTTCACCTTCTCCGGCCTTCTGCTCGGCTCCATGATCTACAGCCTTCCCTTCGCCGTGCAGCCACTTGTAGTTGCGTTTATTTCCATCGACCGCCCGACCCTCGAAGTCGCCAGCGTTCTCGGCGCCTCGCCCTGGACCGTCTTCCGTCGCATCACCCTTCCGCTGTCCCGCATGTCCTTCATCACCGCGGCAGTCCTCACGTTCGCCCACACGGTCGGCGAGTTCGGAGTCGTCCTCATGGTTGGCGGCGATATCCCCGGCGTCACTCGCACCCTTTCCATCTCGATCTTCGATCAGGTCCAGGAGCTCCGCTACACCGACGCGAATCTCACCGCCGCCGCACTCGTCGCGCTCTCATTCCTTGCTCTGCTGATCGTCTACGGCCGCGGCAACCGGAGGTCTGAGCTTGCCTGAGCCCCACCACCTCCTCCGCGTCAACGCGACCCTCGGACCTCTGCACGTTTCCGCAAAGATGATGCTATCCGCACCTTGGACCATCCTCTTTGGACCCTCCGGCAGCGGCAAGAGCACCATCCTGCGCGCCGCCTGCGGCCTCATCCCTTCCGCCGACGTAGACTTTACCCAGCCTCTGTCCGCCGGACAAAACCGGCCGCAATCATCGCTCGAGCGCATCCCGACCCACCGCCGCAACCTCGCTTACGCTCCGCAGGGCACCGTCCTTTTCCCGCACCTCACCGTTCGCCGCAACGTCTCCTTCGCGACCGACATTCGCCGCCAACCTCACTCGGCCTCGATCGATTCAGCCCTCGACCTCTTCAACCTCTCCCCACTCGCCCATCGCCTTCCCCGCGACCTCTCCGGCGGAGAACGCCAGCGCGTCAACCTGGCCCGAGCCTTCGCCGTCCCCGCCCCTCACCTCATCCTCCTCGACGAACCTTTCACCGGCGTCGATCGCTCCCTGCGCGACCTTCTACTTCCCCGCATGCAACAACATGCCGCGCAGCAAGGCATCCCCATCCTCTCCGTCACCCACGACATCGAAGAAGCGCTCATCCTCAACGCCGAAGTCATTCGTCTTGAAAATGGAGT
>Ga0302310_10001915_pt1 | contig 17148 bp, 16 predicted proteins | sample III_Palsa_N1_2_FD_200451 | JGI IMG/M metagenome (GOLD analysis project Ga0302310, IMG submission 200451) | Peat permafrost microbial communities from Stordalen Mire near Abisko, Sweden - III_Palsa_N1_2 | ecosystem: Environmental > Terrestrial > Soil > Palsa > Peat permafrost | place: Sweden...
CTTCGTCACGTGGATAGTGAGGCTGCTTGCCTTCGGCACCATGCTGGCGCTTGCAGTCCTGCTCATGATCCATATTCGCCATTAATCTCATTGACAAGGTTTTTTTGCTTCTTTTTGTTCACAAAAGGAAGACTTCCCTATTCTTCCATCAATATTTTCCCCGGATTGAATATTCCGTCGGGATCGAAAACCCGCTTCACCGCCCGCATCAGTTCCAGCGCCTCGTTTCCATGTTCCGCTGCCAAGAACTCCCGCTTACCCATTCCCACCCCATGTTCGCCGGTGCATGTACCCTCCATCGCGATCGCGCGCTCGACCAGCCGCTGGTTCAGCCAGTCCGCCTCTTCCTGCGCGCGGGCGTTGGTTGGGTCGATCAGCACCATCATGTGAAAATTGCCGTCGCCGACGTGGCCGAACAGCGGCGCGGTCACACTTACCTCGGCGCGGTCTGCCTGGGTCGCTTCGATGCACTCGGCCAGCCGCGAGATTGGCACGCACACGTCGGTAACGAACACCCGCGCGCCGGGGCATAGATCGAGGCAGGCAAACCAGGTGTCGTGCCGGGCTTGCCACAGCCGGGTGCGGTCCTCGGTCTGCGCCGCCCACTGAAATTCCTCGCCGCCTTCGCCGGCGGCGATCTCCTGCATATTGGCGGCGACCGCGGCGGTGGACGTCTCATCGCCGTGAAACTCCAGAAACAGCGTCGGTTTGCCACGCAAGCTGAGGCCGGAAAATCTGCTCACCGCGGCGATGGTGAGCTCGTCGAGCAGCTCAGCCCGCGCCAGCGGCAGCCCCAGTTGGATCGCCTGGATCACCGCGCGCGTGGCGCTGCCGACATCAGGGAACACACAGGTGCAGGCCGCCATCGCATCCGGCAGCGGGTAAACCCGCAGCGTGAGTTCGGTGATGATGCCGAGCGTGCCTTCCGACCCCAGCATCAGCCGGGTGAGATCGTAGCCCGCCGAGGATTTGCGCGCGCGGCTGCCGGTGCGCACGACTTGCCCAGCCCCGCCGACGAATTTCAGCGCCCGCACCTGGTCGCGCATGGTGCCGTAGCGCACCGCCATGGTGCCCGAGGCGCCGGTCGCCGCCATCCCGCCCAGCGTGGCGTCGGCGCCGGGATCGACCGGAAAGAAGAGCCCGTAAGGCCGCAGCGCGCGATTGAGTTCGTTCCGCGTGACCCCCGGCTCCAGCGTCACGTCAAGATCGTCCGGCCGGATCGCCAATATCCGTTTCATCCCGGTAAGATCGAGGCTGACGCCGCCCTGCACCGGCAGGATATGGCCCTCGAGCGACGATCCCGCGCCGTAGGCCACGATTGACACCCGCGCCTTGGCGCAAAGCTTCACGATCTCCGCCACCTCCGCAGCAGATTCGGGAAACACCACGGCATCGGGCAAGTACTCGGGATGCTTGGAATAATCGCGTCCATGCTGGATCCGCACCGAATCGCCGGTGGCGCAGCGCGCCCCAAACCGCTGCTTGAGCGCCGGCAGGATAGTGTTCAGCATGGCGTTCCTCTTTTCCTCGCGAGACCCGCAGCATGGACCAAATCGCCCCCAACGAAGAGCCGGTAATTCGCACCACCGCCATGCCCGCCGACACCAATCCGGCCGGCGACATCTTCGGCGGCTGGCTGATGGCGCACATGGATCTGGCCGCCGCCTCGGTCGCCACGCGCCGTGCCCGCGGCCGCACCGCGACGGTCGCGGTGGAGGCGATGAGCTTCAAGAAGCCGGTCCAGGTCGGCGACGAGGTCAGTTTCTACGGCCGCATCGTCGCTACCGGCCGCACTTCGCTGAAAGTGGAGGTCGAAGCATGGCGCCGGTTGCGTGAGGCAGAAGACACCATGAAGGTGACCGAGGCCACCTTCACCTTCGTCGCGATCGACCAGCACGGGCGCCCCCGACCGCTGCCGTGATCGGTCGGGCCTGTGGCGCAGCTTCCTTCCGAACGTCTCAAAAATAGATTTTATTCTCAAATTTGCGTAAATCATTCCTCAATCCTTTCCCCTCAGCTTGGCGATGCCGAAACCAGGGGACTCTTCATGACCAAGCCAGCTTCGCCGATTACGCAACTGATGGTGATGGGATGCACCAACGACGTCATCACCTACCGTGCCATCGGGCACCAGACCGTTTGCCTGCAGAGTCCGAGCCACGGCGAGCAGGTGCTGCATAACTTCAGCCCAGCGACCGGGGACATCATCGGGCTCGATGACATTCTCGAGCTCACTCAAGCCAAGACCGATCTGTCGGATGTCACCAAATATATCACTTCACAGGTAGCAGGCGGTAGCACCACGCTCTATTTCGATCCCACCGGCAGCGGCGCGGTCGGCACGCCGATCGCCTTGCTGGTGGGCGTCAGCACCACGATCGCCCAGTTGGTCGGCGACGGCGGGGTGGCTTACGTACCGGACGCGATCACCGTCGATCCCACGTTCGACACTGCCTTTGCCTTCCGCGACGCTGGGCTCGAGACCCTGAAGCTGATGCCGCCGGCAACCGGCGTCGCCGCCCAGCAGATCGATAATTTCAATCCCGCGATGGCCGAAGTGCTCGACCTTTCGCGGATTCTCAACGCCACCACGGCGGCGCCTGACCTCGCGAACCTGCAGGATTACGTTACCGCGACCCAGACCGGCGGCAACACCGTGCTGTCGATCGATCGGACCGGCACCGGCGCGGCTGCTACGCCGTTTGCCGTGCTGGAAGGCGTCAGCATCAGCGTCACCCAACTGTTCGCCGACAACGCTCTGGTTTTCACCCCCACCAGCGCCACGCTGTTCGTCGCGGCCGGCGGCAGCGCCGCTTTTCGGCCGGAAGGCGGCGAGACCTTCCTGCTCGGCCAGCATGTCCCGGTCGCGGGGCTCACCAGCCTGGCGAATTTCTCGCTCACCGATCAGGACCGGATCGATTTCCGGCTGTTGTTCGCGAGCGCCGGGATCGAGGCCACGATCGGCACCATCAGTAACTATCTCAGCACCAGTGCCGCGGGTTCGTCGACTATCCTGGATTTCCACTCCACTGGCGCGGGCAGCGCGGGAGTCGCGATCGCCGAACTGCAGAACGTGAGCGTCAGCATGAGCTCGCTGCTGAGCCACGGATCGCTTTCGCTCGCCTGACGGTCGGGCCGAAGAGATATAAATAGAATCAATATGTTAGACCAAAGGAAGAATCTTCTTTTTGTGAACAAAAAAAAGCAAAAAAACTTTACTAATCTAGTCAGTTGCGAAGCTTCCCAGGACACGCAGGGACCAATCGAATAAAAGTTTTTTGCTGCTTTTTTTCAAAAAAGCAGACTCTTCGACTACACTTAGGCGTCGCCCGCTTAACCCGATCTTATTGCTTTCCGGTGTAAGTAACAGTAGTGGGCGGCGTGAACCCAAGTTTCCGTCATCGGCATCGTCTCGAAAATGGGGCAAACTTGAACGGAGGTGGGTTGTGCCGCTCACCCGCTATACGCGACTTCCGCCATGAGATTAAAGCCATGTCAGACAATCTTTCGATCACCGCCACCGATGGGGCAGCTTCGTTCGCGCCTGTCGCCCGGTCTCCGACCCCAGCCCCGCCGGCCAGTTCCAGCAGCACCGCACAGGCGCAGTTCCCCTCGCCGGTCGAGCACTTCAATGCCGCGTTGGGCATCGAGGTGATGCAATTCGCCGGTCAGGACGGCGCCGCCGGCCAGACCTTCCCGAGCCAGCGCCAGCTCGACGCCTACCGCGACGCGCAACCGGCGCCCAGCAGCCAAGCGGGCACGATCGCATAGCGCAGCACATCGCCCAGTCCGTCCGCGGCGAGTCCGCGCTCGCCGGCCGGCCGGTAGCGCCCGCGGAACGGGTATTTTCCGCGCCTCAGCGCGCGGTTACCAAGAATGTGCGTTGGTATTATCGCGCCCCTTCTGCCAATATCGGCCGATGAAACTCGCCCTGATATTCCTGGCCGCCGGCTGCTTCGCTGGCTCCGCTTGCCTGGCAAGTCCCGGGTCGGTAGCGAACCCGGTTGCCGCAATCAGAAAAGCGGTGGGAATCGAGGACATGGTGCCGTATCACGCGGTCTATAACCTCTCGCTCACGAGTTCCCCGGGCGGCGCGGTGCTCGCCGCCGACGGCAGGATGGATTACCAGCTGAGCGACGCCTGCGAAGCTTGGGCCACCGCCCAGCGGCTCGACATGAACATCACCAACGACGACGGCACGGTCTCGCACATGATCTCGGACTACGTCACCTGGGAGCAGAAGGACGGCAAGCTGCTGCGCTTCAGTCTGCGCCAGACCAGCAACCAGAAAGTCGTCGCCGACATCGAGGGCGAGGCCACCCGGCAGCCGGACGGCAGCGGAAAAATCCACTATTCCGCGCCTTCGGTAAAAGTGGTCGACCTCCCGCCCGGCACCTTGTTTCCGATGGCGCAAACCATCGCGCTGCTGGACGGCGCGGCAAAGGGACAAAAATTTCTGAACGCGCCCCTGTTCGATGGCACCGACGAAGACGGCGCCGAGGATAGTTTCACCGTGATGGGAGGATTTGGCGGCGCGCTGGCCAAGCCACGCTGGCCGGTACTCCAGCGCGTCGCCAACGGTCGGGTCGCGATCAGTTTCTTCGAGCGCGGCGAAGACGACGTCACCCCCAATTACGAAGTTGCCATGCGCTACTGGCAAAATGGCGTTTCGGACGATGTTTCGATGGATTTCGGCGATTTTGTGGTAAAAGCCAGTCTGATCAATCTCACCCCGAACGGCAAAAGGTGCTGAAGCAGATGCAATTTTGGATCAAAGTCCGGACCGCGGGCGCGCTCGCGCTGGCGCTCGCAGGCATTGCGTCCGGCGTTCCGATGGTGGGCGCGGGGGTTGCCGCGGCGCAAACCTCCAGCAGCACCTCGAACACCAACTCGCCGTCCAATCTGGTCGGCGTGCAGGGAAACTCCAGTCAACTCAAGTCCACGCAAAGCAATGCCAGCACCAATGGGTCGAACTTCGCGACCCAAGGCAGTCTCGGCAGCAGCGGTTTGGGCTCCCAGAATCTCTCCTCACGCGCATTGCTGCCATATCTTAATGCCGCGCCGGAGATGAGCGGGCCAGGCTCGGTCCAGTGGTGCATGGCGCGCTCGAGCTGCGGCCAAGCCGCCAATCAATGCGAGAACGACTGCGGCAGCAACACGGTGGCCAACGGCACGCAGGCAGGCGACGTCGGCGATGCAAGTCAGGGCAGTTCAACGGTCGGCGACGCCGGAGAGTCGGAGGTCCCCAGCACCGCCACCAACTTCGCTGCCAACGATTGCACCGCCGTCTGCCAGAGTAATTACAGCTCCTGCTCGAGCGAGGCGAGCACCGCCTGCTCGCAGGCACAGTAGGCCGAAGCCGCCAACGATGAGCGACTTGTCCGCGGGCGTGCCCTTTATCGACCGAATGACCTACGACGGGCTCGACCGCGCCGGCGCGCGCCGCGCCGATGCGCATTGGATCGCGCAGCGTCTTGCGGATGATCAGAGCCTGTTCGTGCCGTTATGGCGCGGCAAGGTGCTGCTGCGGCAAAGCCGGAGTGTTGCCGGATCGGGGCCGGACGCGTCCGAACCCCTGGCGGTGTTTCTCTCCGGCGATGCCGCCAATCGGTTTCGCCTGCAAGGCGGACCGTGGGCGTTCCTCGGGATCCTTGATGGTACCGCGCTGTTTGTCGTCGACGTCTCCGAAGTCGACGACCCGATCCCCCTGCTGCCGTCGAGCTTGGGCGAATTCGCCGAATTGCGGCCGGTCGCCGGGTTGCTGCCGCCATCGGAGGCTTCGGTCCTGGGGCAGGCCCGTGCGCTGATGCACTGGCGCAGCAGGCATCGTTTTTGCGGGGTGTGTGGCGGCGTCTGCGAACCCGAGCAGGCCGGCAACGTACTCCGCTGCACCAACTGCGGCACTCAGCATTTCCCGCGCACCGACCCCGCCGTGATTATGCTGGTGCACCGCCGTGACGAAGCCGAAGCGCGCGTGCTACTGGCCCATTCGCCGCGCTTCCCGGCACCCAAGCTCTATACCGTGCTGGCCGGCTTCGTCGAGCCGGGCGAGAACGTCGAGCAAGCGGTGGCGCGCGAAGTGATGGAGGAAACCGGCGTTGCCGTGCGCGCGGTGCGCTATTTCGGCAGCCAGGCGTGGCCCTTTCCCGGCTCGATCATGCTCGGATTCACCGCTCAAGCCACCGGCGCCGACATCGTGGTCGACACCACCGAACTTACCGATGCGCGCTGGTTTCCCGTAGCGGCGATCCGCGACCCGGCCACGTTCGGCATCGAACTGCCGCACCCGCTCACCATCGCGCGCCAGATGCTCGAGGCCTGGGCGCGAAACGGTGGCGGCGACGCCTAAAGCGCGATTGCCCCGCCGGATCGCGCAGCGTGGATCACGTCCGCGGTCATCCGGCGCCAGCTGCGACCGATTTGCCGTCCCGCCCGCACCACGGGGTTTAGAGATGCAGTATGGTTTCGCCGATGCTTGATCTTCATACCCTGCTGTTCTGCGGCGCCACGCCTCGGTTCGCCTTCGCGCTGCTGTTTGCCATGCTTTGGAGTCGCAATCGTGCCTCGTGGTACTATCTGTTCTGGGCGATCGCCGAGTTTTTGTGGGGTACGACGCTGGCCGGTGCTTTCCTGGAACCGACAGCACTCCCCTCACTTGGCAACATGCCGTGGAGCGCAATCGCGGCAGCCGCCTGTGTGCTGACCTGGGTCGGGCTGCTTCATTTCGATGTCGAAACCTGGCCCCGGTCGTCGCACGAGATCCTCGGCGGCGCCGTCGCCGCGGCGCTGTGGGGTCTGGTGGTTCCCTGGGTGTCGCCGGGAACCGCGGTGCTGCCCAGCTATCTCAGCGACAGCGTGATCTGTCTGTTAGCCGCTGTCGTCCTGGTGCGGAGGCGCGAGCCGGCACCGTTGCCGGCGCATGTGGCCTTCTCGCTGGTATTCGGGGTGTTCGGCACGGCCTTGCTGTTGGCCGCGATCGCCGCCGTCGTGGTTCCCCTGCTGCCGGGGCACCGGGCGACCCCATCGGCGGCTTTGCTGGGTGAGATCCCGCTTGCGATCGATCAGATCGCCGGATGCCTGGTATTTGTCGCATTGTTGGCGATGACCGGCGAGCGCGCGCTGAACCGGCTCGAAAGTGAGGCGCTCCATGACCCGCAGACCGGCCTGCTCAACCGGCGCGGGCTGGAAACCTCGCTGTCACGCATGCTGGCCTTGGCGCACCGCTCGAACAGTCCGGTTTCGCTACTGCTCGCCGATATCGATCACTTCAAGTCGATTAATGATCGGTATGGCCATCACATGGGCGACGTCGCCTTGCAGCTGGTGGTAACCACCGCGCGCCGCGTGCTGAAACGCCAGAGCGACTTCGCGGCGCGCTTCGGCGGCGACGAATTCGCGATCCTGCTGCTCGACACCGATCTGGCCGGCGCGCGCATGGTCGCGGAGAAATTGCGCAAGGCGGTCGCCGAGCAGCCGATCGCGGTGGGCGAAAACAGCATCGACATCACGCTCAGCATCGGCGTCTCGCTGGTCCCGTCCTCGGAACCCGATCTCATTGCTGCCTTGGCGCGCGCCGACCAGGGGCTTTATCTCGCCAAGTCGCGCGGCCGCAACCAGGTGGCGGAGGTTGCCGCCCAACCGGAGGCGGCCGCCGCCGGCTGATCGGGCGGGCGGCCGAAAGAATATTCCGCTCGGCTTATTATCCGGCGTGAAACTTTATGGTATGGTGCGGGTGTTGAGAGGTGGCCGATGCGCAATCTCCTGTTGGCTGTCGCCTGTGTCGCGTGGCTGTCGCCGGCGATGGCGCAAGACACTCTGGTTGCCGGTTCCTATGCTCGCGGCTGCGCCGAGCAGGCGCGGCTCGCCGCGGAAGGCGCGGCGGTGGCGTCGGATGCGATTTTGAACTGCAACAAGGCGCTCACCGACGAGCTTCTGGTTCCCGCCGACTTGGCAGCGACTCATGTCAATCGCGGCGTGCTGTACCTCGAAAACGCCCCCGCCTACGCCGAGCGCGATTTTCGCAGCGCGATCGCGCTGGTTCCGGTTTCGGGCGATGCGTATGTCGATCTGGGCGCCTCCGAGATCGCGCAGAGTCGTTACGACAGCGCGATCCTGGACATCGACCGGGGGATGCGGCTGGCGATGAAGGAGCCCGCCAAGGCCTATTTCGATCGGGCCCTGGCCGAAGACGACAAGGGTGACGAAACCGCGGCTTATTTGGATTTCCGCACGGCACTGCAGCTTCGGCCGGGCTGGCCGCAGGCGGTGGCGGAGCTGGCGCGATTTACGGTGACGACGCGATAGAAGAAAGTAAGTCTTCTTTTTTGAAAAAAAGAAGCAAAAAACTTTTATCAATTATCAAAGTTTTTTTGCTTCTTTTTGTTCACAAAAAGAAGACTTACCTTCCCTACTTCCGCCAACCGTAGGCTCGTTCAACCTTCGCCACGCGCACTTCGAATTCCTCGTACCAGTTGGCGCGACCCTGCTCGCGCACCGCGGTATGTTCCGCGTGCGCTTTCCAGGCCGCGATCGCCGCCTCGTCCTGCCAGTAGCTCACCGTGATCCCGACGCCACCCTCGTCGCGCACGCTTTCGATCCCGAGAAATCCCGGCATTTCCGCCGCCAGCCGGACCATGCGATCGGCCGCGGCGCCGTAACCATTCTCGCGCGCGGTGCGCCGGCTGATGAAAATCACCGCGTAGTACGGCGGCTCCGGAGCTGGCGTCATTCAATCGTCCCCTTCACCGCCGCGATGGATGTCGTGGGTCACGAACACATCCTCGTCCGACGGCAGCGCGATCAAATTCGGATTTTCGAGCGTGTGCCGCATGTCGCTCAATCCGCTGGCCCAATGTTCCCGCATCGTGAGCAGCCCGAATTGATAATCCTTGTTGCTGCCTTCGAACGGCTTGTCGCGATAGATCAGGTGCACGATGTTGTGGCGCGCCGCGCAGGCGAGCTTGTGGGCCGCGCGGTACCAGTGGGCGTGATGTTCCTCGGGCGGGACCAGCGCCAGCACGCCCTTCAGCATCCGCCGCAGCTTCTGCTGATCGCGCATGGCATCGGTCACCATGCGAGTGCGGCTGGAATATTGGATGTCCTTTTGCCGATTGACCACCTGCCAGAGATCGTCCGGCAGCGAACCTTCCGCACTCCACAGATCGATCTGGAACACCAGCGCGTCGCGCCGGGGCTGTTCGGTAAACAACTGAAACAGCGGCGTGTTGGAAACCAGACCGCCGTCCCAATAATACTCGCCGTCGATTTCCACCGCGGGAAACCCCGGCGGCATCGCGCCCGAAGCCATGAAATGCTCGGGCCGCAATTTGTCGCGAGTGTTGTCGAAATAGGCGAAATTCCCGGTGCGAACGTTGACCGCCCCCACCGAAACCCGCATGTGCCGCGCATCATTGATCCGGTCGAAATCGGCGAGCCGCTCCAGCGTCGCCCGCAGCGGCGCGGTGTCGTAGAAGCTCGCCTCGGCGGGCCCATTGCCGGGCAGCGCGCGCGGGGTGAAAAAGCCCTTCTGGCCCTCGAACAACGCGCGCGACGCCTCGAACCCGTTCATCCAGGTCCGTACCAGACTCGGCCAGCGCGCCGGATCCTGCCACTGGTCGAATGACAACGTGGGCAGCCATGGCGGCTGACAGATCAATTCCCAAAACGCCCGCAACTGCGCCACCCGCCGCTCCGGCGGATTGCCGGCAATAATCGCGGCATTGACCGCCCCGATCGAAATTCCGGTCACCCAGTTGGGGTGAATCCCAGCCTCGGCGAGACCTTCATAAACCCCGGCTTGATAGGAACCTAGCGCGCCACCGCCTTGTAACACCAATACCCGCAGGTCGTATTTCGCAGCGCTTTCCTGCAATTTTTCGATTTCTAGCGGCAAAACCAACACCTCCAAAGGAAGAAAGCATCTTCTTTTTTGAAAAAAAGAAGCAAAAAACTTTTATGAGAAAGGATCAGGGTCATACAAAACACCAGTCAATACCAGACCCGCGGAGGGAGCGGTGGGGCCGGCCGTAGCGCGGGAAGCAGAGGACAAAATCACCTTCATAAACTCCGGATCATACCGGCCTTCGCCGAACCAGCACAGCGTGCCAACCATGTTGCGCACCTGATGATGTAGAAACGACCTCGCCGAAGCCTCGATCACGATCCGCTCGCCCTCGCGCCGCACCTCCAAACGATCCAGCGTCCGCACCGGCCCATTGGCTTGGCACGAGCTGGCACGGAACGAGGAGAAATCGTGTCGCCCCAACAAGAACCCGGCGGCCTCAGCCATCGCGCCGGCGTCGAGCGGCGCCGGCACGTGCCACACTCGATCCAGCTCCAGCGCCGGCCGCGCCCGCCGATTCAATATCACATAGCGATAATGCCGCGCCCGCGCGGAAAACCGCGCGTTCCAGCCCTCCGGCACCATCGCTGCCTGCAGCACCACCACCGGATGCGGCTTGAGATGAAAATTCAGCGCCTCGCGCAGCCGCTCCGGCCGGAACGAGGCCGCCAGCTCGATCTGCGCCACCTGGCCGGTGGCGTGCACCCCGGCATCGGTCCGCCCCGCCACGAACGAACGCACCGCGACCCCCTGCGCGAGCTTGCTTGCCGCATCTTCCAACACCTGCTGCACCGACAATCCACTGGGCTGGAATTGCCAGCCGACGAACGCGGTGCCGTCGTATTCCAGCAGCAAGGCCCAGCTCGTGCTCACCCCAGCCAGGTCCCCGGCGGCAACGGCGAACCACGCAGGAACTCCGCCGTCGGCAGCACCCCACGCCCCGGCCGCTGCAACCGATCCAACTGCAACGCACCCTCGCCACAAGCCACCAGCCCGTGGTCGTCGAGCAGCGTCCCGGGCACGCCGGAACCCTCCGCCGGATGCGCCGCGTGGATTTTCAGCACGATCTCGCCCAACTGCGTGAAGGTCCCCGGCCAGGGATTGAGCGCGCGCACCCGCCGGTCCAATTCGACGGCGGAGCGACTCCAATCGATCCTGCCGTCGTCACGGGAGAGCTTGGGGGCGTAGGTCGCGCCCTCGGCCGGCTGCGGCACCGGTGTCGGCATCACGTCGAGCGCCTGCAGAATCAGCTGCGCGCCCATCGCCGCGAGCGCGTCGTGCAGGCTGCTGGCCGTGGTGTGCCGGTCCAGCGCCACCCGATCCGCGAGCAGCATCGGCCCGGTATCGAGGCCCTCGTCCACCTGCATGATGGTAACGCCCGAGACCTCGTCGCCCGCCAGGATCGCCGCCTGGATCGGCGCAGCACCACGCCAGCGCGGCAGCAGGCTGGCGTGAATGTTGAGGCAACCGAGCCGGGGCGCCGCCAGCACGTCGCGCGGCAGGATCAGCCCGTACGCCGCCACTACCGCGGCATCGAGGTCAAGCGCGGCAAATGCCGCCCGCGCCGCCGCGTCGCGCTTAAGCGATACCGGATGCCGAACCTCGATCCCCAACCGTTCCGCGGCGGTCTGGACCGCGCACGGCAGCGTGGCCTGACCGCGGCCGGCCGGCCGCGGCGGCTGGCAATAGACCGCGACGACATCGTGCCCCGCGCCGACCAGCGCTTCCAGCGCCGGCACCGCGAATTCCGGACTGCCCATGAAGGCGAGGCGCATCAGGCACCTTTCTTCTGTCGCTGTTCCTTGGCAAGCCGGCGCATCAGCATGTTGCGCTTGAGCGCCGAGATATGATCGACGAACAACACACCATTGAGGTGATCGATTTCGTGCTGCATGCAAGCCGCGAGCAGCCCGTCGCCCTCGATCTCCTGCCGCGCGCCCGCGACGTCCAGATAGCGCAACTTGACCCGCGCCGGGCGGGTGACCTCGGCGTACTGGCCGGGGATCGAAAGACAGCCCTCTTCGCGGCTCGAGGTCTCGACCGATTGCGCCAGGATCTCAGGATTGATCAGCACGAACGGCTTACGCTGGTTGTTTTCCTGCAGATCCATCACGAACAACCGCAGGCTCGAGCCCACCTGCGGTGCTGCCAGGCCGATCCCAGGAGCGGCGTACATGCTGGCCAGCATCTTCGACGCTAGCTCGCGAACGGATTGGTCGTTGGCCGCCACCGGCCGCGCCACCGCGCGCAGCATCGGATGGGGAGCGATCAGAATCGGGAGTGTATCGAGCAAGTCGTTCATGTAATGGATTTATAACCAAGCGGGGCGGATTGCCAGCCCTTGCGCCGGGTCGTGCGGCGTTGACAGGGCGGTGGTTGCGCTCTTCCTTAAGGTTTCAAAAGCAGCGCACTGCCTCGGGGGTTACGGCGGGCTAGGAAAACTGTCATGTCTGGACCGCGGCCGCCTCTTGCCGTAGCGCTCGTCAATCGAGTCGGCGGGAGAAAGGATGGGCCGCGGAAGTTAGATCTCAGATGCAGGTGTCATCCCTCCCTCGGCGGGCTGCGAACAACCGCCCAGAACCAACCCAGGAGCGTCGAAGGTCAAAATGGAATATAGTCCCGGATCTGGCGAGAGCTCCGAGCTTTGTCAGCCTCGCATCGCGGTACTGGTGCCGTGCTACAATGAGGAATCTACCATCGCGGCGGTGGTGGAAGACTTTAAGTCGGCACTCCCGACTGCAGTGGTCTATGTCTATGACAATAATTCACGCGATCGAACGGTCGAGTTGGCGCGAGCAGCAGGTGCGATCGTGCGGCGTGAACCGCTGCAAGGCAAAGGTAACGTCGTCCGTCGCATGTTTGCGGACGTGGAAGCCGACATTTATGTAATGGTAGATGGTGATGCAACCTACCATGCGCCCAGCGCGCCGCGGCTGATAAGTGAGATGTTGGACGAAAAGCTGGACATGGTTACCGGGGTGCGGGTCACCCACATCGAGGCCGCATATCGCCCCGGTCATCGCCTCGGTAATGCTCTGCTGACGAATTTGGTTACTGCGATATTCGGGCGCCGTACCAAAGACATGCTGTCCGGCTACCGGGTGTTTTCACGCCGCTTCGTGAAGTCGTTTCCCGCGTTGGCCGGGGGATTTGAGACCGAGACGGAATTGACGGTTCATGCCTTGGAACTTCGCATGCCGATGGGCGAAGTTGAGACCCCTTATAAGGATCGGCCGCAGGGATCGGTTAGCAAACTGTCTACCTACCAGGACGGATTCGGGATTTTATGGATGATCATGCGACTGGTCAAAGAGGAGCGGCCGATGTCCTTCTTCGGGGTTGCCTCAGGGCTTTTGGCGGCGCTATCTTTGGCTCTGGCTGCGCCAATTGTCGTCACCTACATGCAGAGCGGGTTAGTGCCGCGTTTGCCTACGGCGGTTCTCGCGACTGGAATGATGATTTTGTCCTTCCTGGCGTTGACCTGCGGTTTCATCCTCGACACGGTGACCCGGGGAAGGCGAGAAATCAAACGTTTGCGTTATCTCGATATCCCAGCTCCGGATTTCGTCTCGAGTGAGTCCACCTAGTTCGAGGTTGAACTGGCGAGGCATTATCAGTCCTCCATGGAGGCCAGCACAATACGCCATAACCCGTTGCATCACCACAATTTATCAAAAGTTTTTTGCTTCTTTTTTGCAAAAAAGAAGACTTTCTTCCACTTCGCTTCTTACTAGTCACGACAAGAGAGATTTGGTATTATGAAGTAGCGCTGTTAAGTCGACAGGTTATTTTTACTGCGACGTCGTAAGGTCAGAGCTAAGTAGACTACCCCCGTAATTCGACCAAGTCTGTTTGAGTGTGCTAGGCGGACATTAGCGGAAACGGACGCTTCGCGCCGATGCTATGAAGGCCGTTTCTGGACCAGGAGCCGGTTCGAGATGAACTGGGCTCCTCCGGGGGCTCCATCTTCGCGAATCTCCAGAAGTTCGCAGCCGCACTCAGCCACCAGCTTAAAAAGCTGGGACTGTGGAAGTACATGCATTTCGGGACTACCCAACTTCACTTCCGTAACCAAATATTCATTCACATCAAAACTGTAGCCTAGCGCGTAGGTCGGCACCTGAAAATAGGCCAATCCGCCGGGCCTGAGCTTCGAGAAAATAACGCGAAGCAGAAATTTGATCAGCGGCGGTGGATTGTGCTGCAAGACGATGATCGAGAAGAAGGCGTCAAAATCCGGCAACTCGGCAATTTGCGAGATGCTTGCGATATGCAGCAGTTCGACCTTGTCCTTTTTGCCAAATCGCTCAAGTGCCTGGGCGGCGATCTCCAAGTGCGATCGCGAGATATCAGTCCCGATCACGTGCTCGAAATGTTCGGCCAGCCAGATCGTGCTGCGCCCCAATCCGCAGCCCAGCTCGAAGCAGGTCGGGCAATCAGCCAACGCCAACCCACTCCGTTCCGCCGCGAGGATGAAGTCGTTGACGACGCCCTGGCCGGAATTGAAGAACTCGGCTTCGGAAGTTTGAATGTTCGCAACCCGAAAGCGATCGGCCGTGATGACGGACCAGTACGGTTCGGTCTCCCCCATATGCTGGAAATTCCGTTCCACGCGCTCGATCATCTGGGCCAGCTGATCGTCGCTTACGTCGGTATCGACCCTGATCGGCGGCCAGGTTAGCGGTCTGCCTGCGGTCGAGAAACCAGGGATGACCTTGGTCCTGAACTCCTCAGAGGAGAAGAACGAGCGTCTCATGTCCTCGACTGAACGGTGGCGCAAATGCCCTTCGATCGATTGCTCGCTCTCCACCTCCCGGCCCATGATCAGGCGATAGGCCATTTCAATTTCGTGACGTGACACCATGCCTTGCTCTCGCTCAACGTTCGTGAAAGTTCGATCGGCTGCCCAGGATTAACCGGCATTCCCTGGTAGCGGACAGCCGGGCTGAAGAGTTGACCGCTTTATCCCCTTCGTCAACGGCTTTGGCTGGTCCTCGGCCCAAAACCGAACCGGGTGGCGTTCGCCTTCAGCTGTGTCACGTGAGGCGCCCAGCCGGTAGAAAAGATAAGGGAAGTCCTCTTTTTGTGAACAAAAAGAAGCAAAAAAACTTTGTTAATGAGGCCGGGAGAAAACGCCATAACTCGTTGCAATGTAACAATTTACCAAAAGTTTTTTGCTTCTTTTTTTCAAAAAAGAAGACTTCCTTCCACTTCGCTTGGTGCCGGTCATGCGTAGCCTCCCATGACGACAAAAGCTGCCCAGTAATAAGGGTCACGGTATCTCGATTCGCCTTTAAGCAAGGTAAGCTGCGCGGTCCTGAGCGCGTGTGCGTCGCCCATCTCGTCTTGCCGGGTGCGGTAGAACTCCGCCATCAGAACTGGCGTGCCGGCGTCCTCCACCGGCCATAGTGTGGCGAGGACGGCCTTCGCCCCTTGCCGGCGCACCAGGGCGGCGACGCCCTCCATCTCGGCCCCCTCGCCTTCGCCGCCCATCGCGGTTTCGCAGGCCGACAGCGCCAGCAGTTCGACCCCGCCGCAGCGAAACCGATCCGACGCCAATTCGGCAATGCCGAGTGTGGCGCCGTCGCCCAGCAGCAGCCGCGATCCCGCACCGCCCGCCGGTTCGAACACGAAGTGGCTCGCGACGTGCACGATGGGGTGCCGCGCAAACCCTTCCGCCAGCGCCGCTGCGGTGAAAGCCTGGTCCAGCCACAATTTCCCCGGATAGACGCCCAAAGTATCGCCGGCGCCGCGCACGATCCGCGCCAGTTCGTCGGCGACCCCGGCAAGCGCCGGGAAGCGCCCGATGGCGCGGGTCACGCCGAAGCCTGCCACCAGCGGCGCCCGCGCCGGTTCCCGGTGATGTTGTTCCGGCGCCGCCTCGGTGACGATGCGAAGCGCCATTCGTTCGATCAGATACCTCGTTCCGTCGTGCAGTGCCGCGAAAGGCAGATAGCGGAGCGCGCCCGCCGGCGCGAGCAGCAGGGTGCTGATCCGTGCCGCCGCCAGCGCGCCGTCCGCCGGCGCGATCAAATGCCCGTGCAGCACCTGGCCGAGCCGGGTCGCGTCCGGCGTGCGGTGTTCGATCGCGGTGCGAAGTTCGTGGATCAGCCGGTAGAGCAACGCTTCGCCGATCGCGACGGTCCAGCCGGTCTGACCCGCCGCGGTGGCGAGGATCAGGGTCAACGCTGCCGGGCCGGGGATCAGATGCAACAGCGCGGTGTTTTCCTGCGCCGCCAATGCCGCGCCGATCGCCTGTGCCGCAGCAGCTTCGCCCGCGCGCGGGTCGGGGTCGGGCGCTGCCAGTGCGCTCCGCAGGCCGGCGAGCCAGGAGTCGAGCCCGGCCTCGGACCCGGCAGCACCCGCGGCGAGCGCCTGCAGTGCCACGTCGCCCAACTGCTGCCATTGCGCCTCGAGCGCGGTCAGCGCGACAAAACCGAGACGCACGGCACCGGCATCGCGGACCAGCTCGAATAATTCGTCCTCCTTCAACATCGCCATCACCCGGCTCGCGGTGGCAAAACGGCCGGAGCGGGCGAGCAACTGCGCAAGGTGGCGGAACCGGCCGCCATGAGCCTGGGCGAACGCGCGCTGCAAACGCGTTTCCAAGGCAGCCAATCGGGCGCGGGTGGCTTGCGCCATGTTCACTGCGAGCTTGCCGAACAGTATGGCTTCGGCGAGCCGCCCGCGTCTGTCAGCGATGATCGAGAGCATGAACCAGAGCTGGGCGCGCAGCCCGGCGTGATCGGGACCGGCGGCGCGTTGGAGGGCATCGCGCACCGCCCGTTCGGCGCCGTCGAGGTCGCCCGCCATCGCCGCACAGGCGGCGATGCCGCCGATGGATTGCACTACCAACGGATGCTGGGCGCCGCGTTCGGGCACCAGAACCGCGAGTGCCCGCTCCAGCGATTGCCGAGCCTGCGCGAATTCGCCGCGGTCAAAGGCGAGTGCGGCAAGATTGCCGTGGGCCAGAGCGCTGCCTTCGCCGGCACCATGGGCCTCGAAGATCGTCACCGCCGCCTGATAATGCTGGGCCGCGGTGATCGGATCCTCGGTGCGGAGCGCGTTGCCCAGATGCAGCAGACTGCGTCCGACGTCGGGGTGGTGCGGCCCCAGGGCGCTTTGGCGTAACGCCAGCGCCTGTTCGTGCAACGCTCGCGCGGTCTTGATGTCGCCGGTCTGGTGCAATGCGTGGCCGAGATTGTCGATGCTGGCGGCGATGCGCGGATCGCCGGCGGCAAAAGTCGCGCGGCGGAGCGCCAACGCCTCCTGGTGGCTCGCGATCGCGGTTGCGAGGTCGCCCAGGC
>Ga0302310_10001918_pt1 | contig 17123 bp, 15 predicted proteins | sample III_Palsa_N1_2_FD_200451 | JGI IMG/M metagenome (GOLD analysis project Ga0302310, IMG submission 200451) | Peat permafrost microbial communities from Stordalen Mire near Abisko, Sweden - III_Palsa_N1_2 | ecosystem: Environmental > Terrestrial > Soil > Palsa > Peat permafrost | place: Sweden...
CCTTCTTAATTTGTTTCGGTGAGACGTCGGTTTCCCGTCCGATGCCGCCGAAGCTCAGTTGTGAAGATACTACACCGGAATCGTGAAGTGTTTTGATCTTCTTGGTGCTGAGACCAAGAATTCTCCGCAGCAGATTTTCGCCGTCCTGCCCCAACTGCGGAGGAAATTTACCCCCACGACGCGGTGCGACGGCGAAGCGCATCGGATCGGCCATGACTCTGATGTCGCGGCCATCCTCGGCTTTCAACCCCTGCACCATGCCGCGATGCAGAATTTGCGGGTCATTCATCACCGCAGCGAGGTCGCTCACCTGCGCCGCCGGTACGCTCGCGGCATCGAGCAACGGTATCCATTCCGTCGCCGTGCGCTTGCCGAACGCAGTTTCCAAAATCGGCCACAGCTCCCGGCGGTTCTCCTGGCGCAACCGGTTGGTCAGAAACCGCGCGTCTTCGACAAGTTCCGCAACTCCCAGCACAGCGCAGAGATTCCTCCACATCCGTTCAGTATTGGCACAGATCACCAATTCAGTCCCGCCCAAGGCAGTAAAGCCGCGATAGGTCGGAATCGCGTCATGACCGCTGCCCTGCCGGTCCGGTACCTGGCCGGAATGCAGATGATAAGCCGCCTGATAGCATAGCATCGCCGCCTGGCAATCGAGCATGGAGATATCGATGAGGTCGCCAATTCCGGTCGCGTTGCGGCGATGCAGTGCCGCCAGGATCGCGCTGCTCGCATACATCCCGGCGGCAAGATCGCCGAGCGGAATTCCCGCCCGCACCGCGCACCGTCCCGGCTCGCCGGTAAGGCTCATACCGCCCGACAGTGCCTGCACGATCATGTCGTAGGCGGGCTTGTCACGATAGGGTCCATCCTGTCCGAAGCCCGAAATCGCGCACCAGATCAGGCCAGGTTTTTCCGCCCGCGCGGCGGCAGCGGAAAGACCGAGCCGGTCCATGATGCCAGGGCGGAAATTCTCAATCACGATGTCGCTCGCCTGACACAGCGCGCGCGCGATCGCCTGCCCTTCGGGGTGCTTCAAATCCAGCGCCAGGCTCTGCTTGTTGCGATTGATCGATAGATAATACACGCTGTCGCCGCCCACGAAATAGGGCGGAATATGACGCGCCAGATCGCCCTCAGGGCTTTCGAGCTTGATGATCTCGGCGCCAAGGTCGCCCAACATCTGGGTGCAGAACGGCCCCGACAGGAACTGGGTAAAGTCGAGTACCCTGATGCCGGTAAGCGGCAGTTGGGCATGGTTTTGCGGGACCGTTTGCATGATCAGCGCGAGAAAATATGGATTGAGCAGGCGCCGTGATCAAAGCCCGCGATGCCGCCGCCGGTCGCATGGGTCAGACCGACTTTCGGATTTGCCACCTGCCGGCCGCGCGCCTCGCCGCGCAATTGCCGCACGATCTCCACCACCTGCGCCGCACCGGTGGCGCCGATCGGGTGCCCCTTGGCGAGCAGCCCACCCGAGGGATTGACCGCGACCTTGCCGTCGATATCCGACGAGCCATCACGCAAGAACGCTGCCGCCTCGCCGCGCCGGCAGAATCCGAACGCCTCGTAATACAGTAATTCGGCGATGCTGAAGGCGTCATGCACCTCCGCGACATCGATATCCTCGGGCCCGAGTCCGGCCTGCTCATAGGCTTCATGCGCGCCACGTACTGTGATCTCCGGGATCGTCATGTCACGAAATCCGGGCTCGAATTTGCCGGATACCAGATCGGAGGCGCGCGCCCGGATCGGATCGGCGCGAAATTGCCGGGCTACCCCGCTCGCCGCCAGAACGATTGCCGCGGCGCCATCGCCCATCGGGCAGCATTGCAGCAGGGTGAACGGGGTCGCCACCGGCCGCGAGGCCAAAACCTCTTCCACAGTCACCGGCTTTCGCATCTGAGCGTCGGGATTGGCCGCCCCGTTGCGGCGATTCTTGACCGCGACCAGTGCCAGATCCTCCGCGGTCGCGCCGAATTCATGCATATAGCGCTGCGCCCGCATCCCGTAGACCGCCGGCATCACCAGCCCTTGCCGGACTTCCCAATCTTCCTCCTCGAGCGGCAGTGTGCCGCCGCCGTATTTGCTGAGTTTCTCGACACCGATCACCAGCGCCACATCCGCCGCACCCGAACCGATCGCCATCACCGCCTGGCGCAGCGCCGAAGAACTCGATGAGCAGGCATTTTCCACATTGACGATCGGTATGCCGGTGAGACCGATCCGCCCGAGCACGCGCTGCCCCGCCAACATGCCGCCGAGTGCGGTGCCGCAATAGGCGATCTCGATCGCGCGCGGTGCAATGCCGGCGTCCTTGATCGCGGCCAGCACTGCGGGATACCCGAGATCAGCCAAGCTCTTCTCCGGAAAGCGTCCGAACGGCACCATGCCGACGCCGAGTATTTCGACTTCGCGCATCTCAGTGCGACTCCACGTCGAAAACGTAGGTCTCGATCGCCTGACCGTCCGGAGTGGCACCGACGATGCCGGCGCCTAGCATCACTTCGGCGCCTAGCGAAGGTTCGCCGCCGCGCAGATGCGCCAGCACCCGCACGTCATTCGGCAAATCGACATACGCCAGCGTATAGGGTTTGATCCATTGCTTCGGTCCGGCATGAACCGTGCTGAAGGCGTAAATCCGGCCGCGCCGCGGCATTTCGGCTGCGGCCATATCCTCGGACTGGCACCGCGGGCACACCGGGCTCGGGGGAAAGACGTTAATGCCACATCGAAGGCAGATGCTGCCGATCAGACAGATGCCCTCTGCGTTTCGCTGCAACGCTGCGCCCGCCAGCGACAGCGGCGCATCCGGGACTTCTGTCGGTCTTTCCGCCAATTTCGAATTCCTTGTGACTGATTAATCCGATTCCCGGACTACTCTAAACGTTCCGGTATTCGAGCGATGCTCGTCTTCCAACACCGGATAGCGATGCGCAATATGGGCCCAATTGCGGAGCCCACTACCATCGCCGCGGGTGATGCGTTCGTTGCAATCCGGATTGTCGATCCAGGCTGAGCCATCGGACGGCGCGCCGACGTAATCCTGATGCCAGCAATCCGCCGCCAATTCCCAGCCGTTACCGGAGACGCCGTACAGACCCCAAGGATTCGGCTGGTAGATCAAGACATCGGTCATCTGCTGATCCGGCTTGAAATTTTTTCCTGAATCACAAAGCTTCGCTTTCATTTCCGGGGTAATCGGCTCGTTCTGCGCGCGCGTCATCGCAAGATCCATGGCGTTGGAATAGTGACAGCCGATTCTGGTGTCGTTGCCCCAAAAGAAATAGGTGTCGGTGCCGGCACGTCCGGCATACTCCCACTCGGCTTCCGACGGCAGGCGGTATTTGTGCCCGGTTCTCTTGGTCAGCCAGTCGGTATATGCGCTCGCGTCGATGTAATTGGTGCAGAGCACAGGTTCCAGGTCGGAATATTGCGGCACCGTGGGATATTTCCAGTCGCGATCATGCAGCAATTGCACCGTGCGGCCGGTGTAGGAACAGCGCATCGGCGTCTGATAATTGGTGGCGGCGACGAAGGCCGCGAATTCGGCGCGGGTGACCTCATGTTGCCCGATCGCGAACGGCTTTGCGAAAGTTACCTTGTGTCGCGGCCGCTCCTTGGGATCCGCCGGTTCGTGGGGTAGGAAGGTCTCACCATCGAGCGCGCCCATCATGAAACTTCCCTGCGGGATATAGACCATGGTGGGGCAAGCGGGCTCGGGGCAATCGCGAATAATGGTTCCAGGCGCGGGGGCAGCAACGGCTCGCGTCACGCCGGCAAGCAACAACAACACCAAGCCGGGCAAGAGAATGCGCAATATCTTCATCGCGGGCCTCACAAATCGCGAACCAGGCGGAAGCCGCCCAGGGTGGACCGGTATTGCTGCACCGGCGCACCCTTGCGCGCAGCAAGATGGCTAGCGGCCAGACCCAACATGCCGTTATCGCCACGCAGAACCTTGAAGCGGCAATCGCCGCCGGTGATCCAGGGCGAGCCGTCGGTGGGTGCGCCCCTGTAATCATCATGCCAACAATCCGCGACCATTTGCGCGACATTGCCGACCACGTCGTAGACGCCCCACGCGTTGGGCTTGAACGAGGCAATCGGCGCGTTCCAGGCGTAATGATCGTCGCAAGCAAAATGATTGTCCGGCGTCGGGCTGCGCCAGCGCTGCTTGAGGAAGGTCAGATCCGCCACGTTGCCGTACTTGCAGGCCTGATCGGGGTCATTACCCCAGAACCAATTGCCTGAGGTGCCGGCGCGCGCGGCGTATTCCCATTCGGCTTCTGACGGCAGGCGATAATGATGACCGGTCTTGGCAGAGAGCCACGCAGCGTAGGCCTCGGCATCCGACCAATTCACGCAACTGACCGGTTCCGGCCCGCTTACTGGCCACGGCGGAAATTGCCAATTCATATTTCGCACCGCCTGGTTGGTGGTGTAAATATCCTGCTGCAGAAAATTCGAGTCCGGTCCGACGTCGGTCAGCAGGCAATCGTTGCCGTCCTGCTGATAGCCGGTGGCATGCACGAACGCCGCGAATTGCGCGTAGGTAATGGTGGAAATGCCGATCGCAAACGGATGCGCAATCGTTACCAGGTGGCGGGGCAACGAATCCGAGGTCGGTTCGAGGATTTCAGGCGTTCCTTGCTCGATTGCGCCGCTTTTGAGATCCGCTCCCAATTCTTCGCCAGCAACAGCTCCCATTACAAATTTTCCGGCAGGGATCACCACGAACGAGGGACAATCGGCGCAATCCTTGATCACACTACCGGGTGCCGGTGCGGCCGCAAACGCCGGATGAAACAGGATTACAGCAAATAGCGCCGCCAGAACTCCGGCCAACCCGCTGTTGATCATCCATTCCTCCAGAATTCTTAACGGTCCTTGGCGGCCCATCTTTACTTATTGGGCGAACTAATTTGGGGCGGGTGTCAAATTCAATCGCGTGGGAAGGTTATAAAGTCCACTTATGGCCACTTGCACTAAAATCCTGCCCACGATTGAATTATCGACCGCGTCAGAGCAAACTCTCAAAGGCAAGGCAAGAAACTTGTACCGGGAGGGTGTGCCATGCGTGTGGCCGTGATCGACGATTGGCAGGAGGTTGCGCAGAATTGCGCAGATTGGCGGCCGCTCGCTTCCCGTGCCGAGATCGCTTTCTTTACCGAGCCCTTCGACAGCGAAGAAGCTGCGGCAGCCGCGCTGTCCGGCTTTCAGGTGATCTTGCCGATGCGCGAACGCACAAAATTCACTCGTTCGCTATTGGAGCGCCTGCCGGAACTACGCCTGCTCGCGCTCACCGGCCATGGCACCGGCCACGTCGATACCGAATATTGCGCAGCGCACGGCATCATCTGCTGCGGATCGGGCGCCTATTCGCCGGCGGGCACGGCGGAGTACACCCTGGCCCTGCTGCTGGCCGCGGCGCGCCACATCCCCCACGCTGACGCTGCAATGCGCGCTGGGCGGTTCCAACAGCATATTCCGCTGGGCATGGTGCTGGAAGGGAAGGTGCTGGGCGTGGCGGGGCTGGGACGGATCGGTGCCCGGGTGGCAGCGATCGGCCAGGCGCTCGGCATGCGTGTAATCGGCTGGAGCACGAACCTTACCGCCGAGCGCGCCGCCTCTCTGGGCGTGGAGCCCGTCACCAAGGCGGAATTGTTTGCGCGGTCCGACGCCGTCACCCTGCATCTGGTGCTGTCGCCGCGCACCCACCACGTTGTGGGCGCTGCCGAGATCGCGGCGATGAAGCCCGGAGCGATCCTGGTAAATACATCCCGTGGCCCGCTGATTGAAGAAGCGCCTTTGCTTGCCGCGTTGCGCGAGGGCCGGATCAGGGCGGCGCTCGATGTGTATGATGCGGAGCCGCTGCCGCCCGATCATGAATTGCGCCGGCTCGACCATACAGTGCTCAGTCCGCATCTGGGATTTTGTACCGAATCCAGCTTCGCTGCGTTCTATGGCGAGAGCATCGAAAATATCGCGAATTGGCTAGATGGCAGGCCGAGCCGCGTTATCGCCGAAAAGCCGCGCGCGCCATGAAAATCGCCCGGCGCGGTTTTTTGCAAGGCACCGCCGCAGCGCTTATCATCGGCTTCGATAGCGCGGGCGAGATCGTGCGAGCGGCCGCCGCGCGCGATGTCGTAGGCCCCGAACTATTCGGGATTTGGCTCCAGATCAGCCCCGACAATGTGATTACGCTGGTGAGCCCGGAGGTGGAATTCGGCCAGGGCACCATCACCGCCAATGCGATGCTGATCGCGGAGGAGCTTGACGCCGACTGGGAGATGATAAAGGTCGCGCCGAGCGGTGCGCGGCGGGTTTACGCCAATCCGGGCTCGGGACGATTGAGCACCGACGGTTCGTACGGCGTGCGCGGGCGCTTCGATCAGATGCTGCGGATCGGGGCGGTGACGCGCACCTTGCTGGTGCGGGCTGCGGCGCAAACATGGCGCGTGCAACCAGCGGAATGCCGCACCGGTAGCAGCTTCGTTTTCCATCCGGCATCCGGCCGCAAGGCCAGCTACGGGTCGCTTACTTCAGCTGCGGGTAATTTGCCGCTGCCCGCGTCAAATTCGGTGAAATTACGCGACTCCGCGCAGTGGCGCCTGATCGGCAATCCGATGCCGCGGATGGATATCGTGGAAAAATCCACCGGTCAGGCGCAATTCGGCGTGGATGTGGTGGTGCCCGGCATGTTGAGCGCCGCGTTTGCCCGCTCCCCGGTAATCGGCGGCATCGCAAAGTCATTCGATGGCGCCAAGGTAGCATCGCGCAAGGGCGTACGCCACATTGTGAACGTCGGCTACGGCGTCGCCGTGCTGGCCGAGGACCCATGGACCGCGCGCAAAGGAGCCGAGGACCTGGTGGTCGACTGGGACCCGGGCCCGGCGGTGCGGGTGAGTTCGGCCAGCATCGCGCGTGATTACACCGCCGCACTCGACCACACGCCAGGCGTAGTCGCCAAGAAGTTGGGCGACGTCACGGCGAGTAGTGCTGCCAGGAGCCTCGCGGTGGAATACACCATGCCCTATCTTTCGCACATGTGCACCGAGCCCACCAACGCCACCGCTTGGCTGCACGACGGCGTCTGCGAGGTCTGGACCGCCACCGCCTCGATGGAAAATGTGGTGACCTGCGGCGGGTATTTGCTCAACCTGCCGCCCGAAAAAATCATCGTGCATCGCACTCGGTTTGTCGGCGGCTCGTTCGGATTGCGCGGCCGCGTCGACCCCGAATTGGAAGCGATGCAGCTCTCGAGCCTGGTCGACGCGCCGGTGCAGGTAGTGCGCCGGCGCGAGGAAGATGTGCAGCACGGCTGGTATCGCCCGTATCAGAAGGTGCGTGTAACCGCCGGGGTGGACGAGAGCGGCGCGATCGTGAGCTGGCATGGCAAAGCTGCGGTGCAATCGATCGCCGCCCAGTACCTCGATGAGCTGGTGCCGTTCGGCGTAGACATGGCAAAGGTTTACGGCGATCTGCGCGCCGAGGCGCCGCCGTTCCGATTGCCATTCGATTTCTTCGCCACCTCCGGCACGCCCTTTACCGCCTCGTATCCGATTCCGAATTTATTGCTGGAAGTGGTGCGGATGCATACCCCGCTGCGCCCCACGCACTGGCGCTCGGTGGGCTATTCAAGCAACGTGTTCATGACCGAAAGCGTAATCGACGAACTCGCGGCGCTTGCGGTTCAGGATCCCCTCGCGTTCCGGCGCGCGCAATTAAAGGATAGGCCCCGTTTCATCGCGGTCATCGATGTATTGGCCGCGAAGGTCGGCTGGATCGCGCACAATTCCGCGGCGCAAGGTTGGGGCGTGGCGCTGGGAGACGGATTCGTATCATGCTGCGCGGCGGCGGTGAAAATCTCGGTCAAGGCCAAGAAGATCAGCATCGAGCGTGTGGTGTGCGTGTGCGATCAGGGCATCACCGTGAATCCCGAGCAATCCGAAGCGCAGATCCAAAGCGGCGTCATCGATGGTCTGGCAACCGCGCTGTTCGGCGAGATCACGCTCAAGGACGGCCAGGTCGAGCAGAGCAATTTCAATGACTATCGGCTTTTCACTCTGGCCGAAATACCGCCGATCGAAATCACGCTGCTGCCAAGCCGCGAAAAGCCAGGCAGCATCACTGAAATCGTAACCCCGATGGTGATGCCCGCGCTCACCAACGCGCTGTCAGCCCTCACTGGCCAACGCTATCGGGAGCTGCCTCTCAGCAAGCATGGTTTCGACGTCTGAAAAGAAAAAGAAGCAGCTTTTTTGAAAAAAAGCAGTAAAAACTTTTGTTCGCCTGGAACCCACCGGCCAGGGGCGGCGCGCTCCAGTTGACAAAGTTTTTTTGCTTCTTTTTGTTCACAAAAAGAAGACCTTCCTACTTCTTCAAAACCAGCGTATTGCCCAGACTGGACCCGTCGGCGAAGGTAGTCTTGCCCAACGAGCCGCCATTCTGGCCGCTGCGCAACGGATGCATCTGGGCAGTGATCTTCTCGCCCTTGGTGACTTTCGTGCGGCTCCAGCCCTGTCGCGCCATCTCACCCGTCGCCGCCCCCTCCAAACCATAGGGGATGACACCGCCTTTGCCGTCTGGCACATCGATCCACAGCCAGACATGCGGATTGGTCCATTCCAGCGCCCGGACTGTGCCGGAAACGGTCTCCATCCTGCTCATGTCAAAATTCGAAAACGAGTGGTGCGCAAACACGGGTTGGATACCGGCAAGAGAGGCGCATGCGACGGCCAGAAGACGAGAATTGAAAAAATTCATATCATGTCACTCAGGTGGAGGGGTTAGGTTGACAATGCCGTTGCTGTCACGATTGTTCTGTTCGCAGACATATTCCGACATTCCGAGCTTGTTCAGCTGATAAGTGCGGTAATAGCGCCACGGTTTGGCGAAGATTACCGGATCGCTGACCACAAGCTGATCCTCGAGTGTATGCGGCCCGATCTTGCTGATCCGCTCTGCCACATGGGTGTTCGCACCGGTGTGCATCCCCACGAACAAATCAGCGTCGGGCAGGATGTTCTGCGTGTCGATCACCAATGTATCGCCTTCCCAGTGTCCGATCGCGTCGCCCTCGAAGGTGGGATCGGCGTTGGGATTATGGCCGCGCCCATCGGTGTAGACGCGGCGGATTTCGCGACCGTCATTAATGATGGTTACCCGTCCGGGCGTATAAAGAAACTCGAACGAAAACGGCGAGCTCATCATGCCGGGCATGCCGCTTGGCAGGCAATGCAGCGAGTTGGTCTCGACCCCGGTGCCGGCGGGACCTTGTCCGCCATTGGCGGCGCCGTTGGCCTTGCGCATCGCGGCATATTGCGGGGTGAGCGGCGGAATATTCGGATTGCCGTCAGGCCCGCCGCTGGTGGCGACGACGCGCTGGAAGGACGGCGGATCCAGCGCCCACGCACCGGTCCAATCCGGCAATTGCGCAAGCGCGGCCCAGGTCAGCCCCTGATTGCCGGGATAATGCGAAACCGGTGCTGCTCCGCCGCAAAGCGCGAGCGCCGCGGCCGCGATAACGGCAACCGAAAGATTGTTGCGAATGATCTCCTCCTTTATTTCGCCGCGACAGGGGCGCGCCGTCATCGCGGCGTCGGCAGCCACAGTGGGAAGCGCAGGCTGGAAGTGTCAAATACGGAAAATTGAATTGGGTATAGACGGCACGGATATCCCCGCCACGCGACATCACGGCGGCGGTGTGAGATCGACGGCGCCGTTGGCATCGCGATTATCCTGCTCGCACACATATTCGCTCATGCCCAACGGGTTCTTCCGATAGGTGCGGCGATAAGTCCATGGCTTGGTGAAAATCACCGGGTCGGTCACGGTGAGATCATCCTCCATCGTGCCCGCGTCGATTTTGCGGATGCGTTCGCTCACGTGGGTCTGTTCAGTGTCCCACATGCCGACGAACATCTGTGACTGTGGCAGCAGCGCAGTGGTGTCAACGGCCAGCGTATCGCCTTCCCAGTAACCGATTGACTCGCCCTCGAAGCTCGGGTCGGGATTTTTCGAGTGCGGCCGGCCATCAGTGTAGATGCGGCGAATTTCGCGCCCATCGTTGATGATGGTGACACGTCCGGGCGAAAACAGAAATTCGAATGAATAGGCTTGGCTCATCATTCCCGGCATGCCATCGATCAGGCAGTGCACCGAGTTGGTCTTAACGCCGCCCGCCGGCCCCTGCCCGCCGTTCGCGGCGCCGTTGGCATGACGAAACGCGGCATATTTAGGCGTTAATGGCGGGATATAGGGATTCCCGTCAGGTCCGCCGCTTGCGGCAACGACCTGAGCGAAAGATTTGGCATCGAGCGCCCAGGCGCCACTCCAGTCAGGCAGCAGTGCGATCTCACGCCAGTTTAAACCCTGCGGGTCGGTGGCGCCCGCCGGTGGCGCGATGAAGATGAGGCCGGCACCGGCGACAGCTGTCACAACCGCCGCGATCGCGAATTTCGTCCATCCCATACGGTGTTTTTTCGAGCCCATCATCGCTTCTCTGTCGGCCCGGCAGACAGCACCCGGTATTCGATCCAGTTCCATGCCGTCCATGAAATATTGATTTGCTTTGCCGCCGCCGGCGAGATTTAAGCAAGCCGCAGGTACCCGCGCAACGAGTTCTGGCCACTCGCGGACGGCGATCGGTTATGATATTTTCTGGGAAGGCTAGAAGCTGCGGTTATATTGAAAGCGAACGATTTAATCTGCCCTCGCAGGCGAGCGCTATTGTAGTTCATCCAGGACTGGCGCCAAGATCGTTCGTTGCAGAGCGGTACCAACCAATCGCCTTCGGAGGAAACCAACCATGCAAAGGCGAAATTTGTTAATTGGCGCCAGCATAGCTTGCGTTGCGTCAGCGCGCGCGCAGAAGATTGCTCCCTATACTGTGGTCGCGCGCGGTCTCATGGCTCCTGAAGGTCCCAAGCCCCGGCCTGATGGCAGCGTGCTGGTGTGCGAAATGGCGCGTGGGACACTCTCCAAGGTCCTCCCTGATCACTCCGTGCATGTCGTCGCCAATCTGGGCGGCAGCCCGAACGGCGTTGCGATCGGTCCGGACGGCGCCGCCTACGTCGCGAACGACGGGGGATTTGCCTTCGCCAGACGCAGCGGGCTGTGGGTCGCGCTTGGAACCTCGCCGCATTATGTCGGTGGCTCGATCCAACGGGTGGACCTAACCTCTGGACGTTTCTCGGTGCTATACCGCAACGCGGGCGAGCAGCCGCTGCTCTCCCCCAACGATTTGGTGTTCGATCCGTGGGGCGGTTTCTGGTTCACCGATTCGGGGACGCTCATCAATGGCAAGGGCACCCCGGGGTCGGTCTATTGGGCGCGGGCTGATGGCACGGAAATCCGCAAGGTGGCCGGTCCGCTGCCGGTGCCGAATGGCATCGCCCTATCGCCGGATCTGCGAACTCTGTATGTGGTGCTAACACCGAAGCGGCAGGTGCTGGCCTATCAGGTCACCGGACCCGGCAGGCTGGCAACAGGACCGGGCGGAGCCCCGAATGCGCGCGTCCTGGTAAACCAACCAGGCACATTCCTGTTCGATTCGATGTCGGTAGAGGCGGACGGCACGTTGGTGGTGGCGACCCTGGTAAAAGGATGTCTCAGCCTGTTCCGCCCTGACGGTTCCGAGCGCGCCGAAATCTATCTGCCGGATCGGGGCATTACCAACGTCGCGTTCGGCGGTTCAGATCGGCGGACAGCTTATGTCACGATGAGCAGCACTGGCCAATTGGCTGCCGTGGAATGGCCGAGAGCAGGCCTGCAATTAGCGTATCAATGATCGCCACCGAGCCTGTCGGCGCGAAACGGCGCTAGCACCGACGCTGTCGCAATGGATGATGATCGCAGCTGGCCAATCGCCAACAAGGCCATGATGGGGAGACACGAGAATGACGGCAACCGCCGCGTCGACACCAAGCCTGAGCCGGTTCAGCACCTTCGTCGTCCTGCTGGTGCCCCTGGTTTGGACCTTCGAGGCGTCCGCCGTCGGCCCTGATCTGGGCCGCATCGCCGCGGCCTTCCCCCGCGCGTCCGCCTTGCAGGTCGAATTGGTGATGACGGTGCCGCTGATCACAGCGGTGCTATTCAGCGTCATCTCCGGCAAGCTCGCCAATCTGATCGATCGGAAAGTAATTCTGATCGCCGGGCTCATACTTTACGGCGTCACCGGAATCCTGCCGGCTTTTTCCACCAGCATGAACGAATTGCTGATCCTGCGACTTCTCACCGGCGTCGGCGTCGGCCTGATCTCACCAGTACCCAACGCCATCATTACGGAACGCTTCAGCGGCGAGCGGCAGCGACGCATGCTGGGCATGACGTCGTCGGTCGCGAACGTCGCAAACGTGCTTGCGAGCCTGGTCTCCGGCGCTCTGCTGACCTATGGCTGGCAATATCCGTTCTATACTTTCTCGATCTTGTTCGTGATCGCGGCCCTATCGGTGTTCGGCATTCCGCGCGCGATACCTGGCGGCACCACCGCTGCGGCGAAGACCGAGACGCTCGGCGGTCTACCCCCCGAGGTCTACGGATTGTTCCTGTTCATGACGGCTAATTTCGCGATCCAGGCAATCATCACCACATCGCTTTCGCTGTTCATGACGTCGGCCCAAATCGGCGAGCCCTGGGCCATTGGCGTAGCCCTGATCTTTCCTGGTCTCGCCTGCTTTCTGCTCAGCCCGTTTTACCCGGAAATCGTACGTTGGCTGAAGGCCGCGCTTATCCCGGCCTCTTTCATATTCTATGTCATCGGCTACCTGATGGCGAGCGGAGCGCGATCGGTCCTGGTGATTTCCATCGCCGCCTTCGTCATCGGCATCGGCAACGCCATGCTGACGCCGCACCTGCTGGCGCTCACGGCCGGCCGGATCAGACCGGCCCAACGCAGCATCGCGTACGGCGTGGTCACCGCCGGGATCGCCGCCGGCATCGTGCTGTCGCCATTCCTCCAGTCGCTGCTCGCAACGCTCGGCGGCACGGCATCGTTGCGCGCGATCTATCGCCTGGCCGCGGCGACGGCGGCCGCGATCGGCGTCGCAGCCTTCGTATTTGCCTGTGGCCGCGGTTTCGCCGTTCGCGCGCGGCGATAGCGCCGCGGATTACGGCGGCACCGCGTCGCCGACCATGACGCACAGGAAGGTGGCGGGCTCGGGTCCGGTCACCACCCACATATGGTTGGTGCGCCGCTGCACCACGCTGTCCATCGGCTGCAGCGCTACCGCTTCGCCGGTTTCGAGCAGCAGCGACACCTGGCCGGACAGTATCGTGATGTAATCCGTTGTCGGCGTCCGGTGCATTAGCGGATGGCGCGTGGTATCGGCGCGGCACCATGGATTGCCGAGCTCGGCAAAAAAACCGTCCGCGAGGGCGACGGCCTGCCCCGCCGTCAATTGCGCGGGATCCAGCGGCGGCAAGCGGACGATGCGAAAAGCGGTCTGGCCCGGCCCGGGAAAAAACGGGATCGCCTCGCTGCCGTCGTATTCCGCCGCCCCCGGCCGCGTCATCCAGAAATGAAAATTGCCGGCGCCGGTCTCACCCACCTGGCTGTCCGCGACCACGCAGGATTTCCCGTTAGCGTCGAACCCGGTAACGATACGGCGGTAGCTGGTCATCCCGGCGCTCCCCGGCCTTCGGTTAATCGGCATCCGTCTGATCGAAAATCAGCACCGCTTTCACGGTGCGGCCATCGAGACTGTCGGCGATCGCCTGGTTGATCTGCGCAAACGGGTAGCGCGTGACGATACGGTCGATCGGAAATTTTCCTGCCATTATCGCGTCGGCCATTTGCGGAATGAAAATGTCCGGGTCGCTGTCGCCCAGGATAATGCCGCGGAAATTACGACCGCCCGTCATCATATGTTCGACATCGAGCGTGACATAGGTCTTGGGCGGGATGCCGCCGACGAAGCCGCAGGTACCGCGCCGCGCCAGTATTTCCGTCGCCTGACGCAGCAGCTCCATGTTCGCGGTGGTCTCGAAGGTAAAATCGACCCCGTGCGGCGCGATCGTGCGGACCGCCTCCGGCACGCTCTGCCGCGTCGTATCGACCGTGTCGGTGGCGCCGAGGGCGCGCGCGAGGGCGAGCCGTTCCGGATTGCGGTCGATCGCGATGATCGTGCCGGCGCCGACCATTTTCGCCGCCATCAGGGCGCAGAGTCCGACCGAACCGGTGCCGAATATCGCGATCGACTGGCCGGACTTCAGCCCCAGCGCGTTGATCACACCGCCGGCGCCGGTCTGCACCGCGCAGCCGAGCGGGCAGAGCAGGTCGAGTGGCGCGCCGGCCGGCATTTTGATCACGCTGCGCTCGGCGCAGACGCTGTAGGTGGCGAACGAGGATTGCGCCTCGAAAAAACTCACCGGTGCGCCGTGCTGATGCAGCGGCGTAGTGCCATCGCCGCGCGTGCCATGAAAATTATAGTCGTCGAACGCCTCGCAATAGCTCGGGCGGTGCGCGGCGCAGGAGGGACATGCGCCGCAGGAACCGAAGCTCAGCACCACGCGGTCGCCGGGCGCCAACTTGGTGACCGCACTCCCGATCTGCTCAACGATGCCGGCGCCTTCGTGGCCCAGTACCGCGGGGTGCGGTATCGGATAGATCTTGTGATCGCGCATCGCCATATCCGTGTGGCAGATACCGGTCGCGACCATGCGCACCAGCACCTCGTCGGGCCTGGGCAGTGCGAGCTCGACGGTCTCGAGCGACATCGGAGCCGCAATCCCGCGCGCCACCGCCGCTGTGATGTTCATGCGAATTGCCCTTTCCGGGCCGCGCGCGGCCGCGACCGATCGATTATCCAGCAGGCCATTGAAGATGATTGATTATAATTGCATTGTCCAGGCCCCTGTGGCTTGTTGCGCTGGGCCGCGGGCAAGCCTCCGCCGGCTCGTGATTGCTGTTTCAGCGGAGAAAATCATGGATCTGCAGCTGCAGGGACGCACCGCCATTGTCTGCGGCTCCAGCCGCGGGCTGGGCCGGGCTTGCGCCGTAGCGCTCGCCCAGGAAGGGGTGCAGGTGTTGATCAGCGGCCGCACCGAGGCCGACGTGAACGCAACCGTCAACGCGATCAATGCCACAGCGGGCGATCTCAAAGCCGCCGGCATCACCTGCGACGTCACCAGCTCCGCCGGCCGCGAGGCGCTGCTCGCGGCGATGCCGCAGGCGGACATACTGGTCAATAATTGCGCGGGTCCCACGCCACGCCAGTTCCTCGAGACCAGCGAAGAGGATTGGCTGGCTGCCACCGCGTCGAACATGACGGCGCCGCTGCTGCTGACCAAAGCGGTGCTGCCAGGCATGATCGCCCGGCGCTTCGGCCGCATCATCAACATCACGTCGGCGATGGTAACCACTCCGCGCGCCCACATGACGCTGTCCTCCGCCCCTCGAGCGGGGCTTACCGCGGCGATGAAGGCGATCTCGCTCGACGTCGCCCGTCACAACGTCACGATTAACAATCTGCTGCCCGAACGGATCGATACCGATCGCCAGATATTCATGGCGAAGGCGCAGGCGGTGCGCGAGAATATCAGCTACGAGGACGCGCGTGCGAGCCAGGTGCAAAGCATCGCGGCGCGCAGGCTGGGCCGGCCGGAGGAATTCGGCGCCGCCTGCGCCTTCCTGTGCAGTGCCCTCGCCGGTTTCATTTCCGGCCAGAACCTGCATCTCGATGGCGGTTCCTACCCCGCTTTGATCTGAAAGCAGCAATCATGAACTTTCCGCCCACCGTTGTGGATCCGCCGTTCACCGTCACCCGGGCCAGCCATATCGTGCTCACGGTCGCCGACCTGGCGGCCAGCCGGTTGTTCTACGAGCAGGTGTTCGGCCTGGTCGTTACCGTGGAGACCGCCGACGCGCTATATTTCCGCGGCATCGAGGAGGCCTGCCATCACAGCCTGGTGCTGCGCCAATCCGCCGCCGCGCCATGTTGCGAGCGGATCGGTCTGCGCGTTCGCACCGAGGATGATCTGCGCCGCGCCAAGGATTACTTCGCCGCCCAGGATTGCGCCGCAGAGTGGGCGGAGGTGGCGTTTCAGGGCCTTACCTTGCACGTCACCGATCCATTCGGCATCCGGATGGAATATTGCGCCCATATGCCGGTGGAGCCGCGCCATATCACTCGATTTCACAGCCACCGCGGCGGCTCCGCGCTGCGCATCGACCATTATCAGCTGCTGACACCAGATTTGCCGCGCGCCTTCGCCTTCTACCACCGGCTCGGCTTCATGCTGACCGAGTATGTCGCGGCGGCGGATGCAAACGCGCCGAGCGCCGTGTTCCTGCAGCGCAAGGGTAATCCCTACGATCTGGTGCTGTTCAACGGCGACGGCCCGCGGTTGCATCACTTCGCCTTCATGGCACCGGAGACCCATCATCTGCTGCATGCGTGCGACATCGCCGGCGAGCTCGGATTCGGCCGCAGGGTGGAGCGTGGTCCGGGCCGCCATGGCCCAGGTCACGCGCAGTTTGTTTATTTTCGCGATCCTGACGGGCATCGCGTCGAGCTGTTCAACACGCATTATCAGATCATCGATCTGGAAATTCCGCCGGTGCGCTGGGATCCGACCGACCCGAACGTCTCCTATCCCTGGGGACCTCCGGCCCGCCGGCGCTGGTTCGAGGAAGCGACGCTGTTCGCCGGAACGCCGGTTCGCGAAGCTGGGATCAAGTCCAATCCCATGACGCTCGAGAAATATCTCGCATCCGGCTCCTGACCGGCGTGAGCAATCAACTACATTCGAATCGGCTCACCAATCGGGGGCTTGCCAAATCCGCGAGCGCGAAGCCCCCGACCGAAAAGAACGCGTCCTTGGGTCCGATGCCGGTGTGGACCGCAGTGAAGCAGGAGGGACAGAAATACTGGTGAAGGTAGACGGCTTCGTCGATGAAGAACTCCGGGCTCACCCGGACGCCAGGCCCGGCGGACCTGCTGTCTCCTGACAGGCTCGCAAGATGAAGATGGTTCGCATCATCACTCAACTGCTGACCGCAGTGCCGGCAGGCGACGATGGCTTCGTCCCCGGTCGCCATGACGAGGTTGTCGTCGAGCGCATGACCATGCGAATGATGTCGCAAATCAGGGAGGTTGGCTGGTGCCCGCGCCGCCGCT
>Ga0302310_10001919_pt1 | contig 17118 bp, 12 predicted proteins | sample III_Palsa_N1_2_FD_200451 | JGI IMG/M metagenome (GOLD analysis project Ga0302310, IMG submission 200451) | Peat permafrost microbial communities from Stordalen Mire near Abisko, Sweden - III_Palsa_N1_2 | ecosystem: Environmental > Terrestrial > Soil > Palsa > Peat permafrost | place: Sweden...
ACGCTAGATCGTTTCAGTAAGGCAAAGAGCAACGGCCTCAAACCTTTTCGCTGGCTTGGGGCCGTTGCTCTTTGTGGCAACCTAAGTCAAGGGGATAATCATTGAGGTAACCGTAGATATATCTTATATCTACCCGTAAATTGCCTGTAATCCTGTATTTACGACGTATTCCTCGTAAATATATGAAAACAGAATATTTACCTTACCCCCACCCGGGGGGTACCGAGAATTACCCGCCGAACAGCCGCTTGAAGAACCGGCCAACCACATGCACCAGGTCGTTCGACTGCGGCGGCGGTGCTGCAGTCTGGCCCTGCGCAGCCGGAGCCGCCGCGGAACCCTTCGCCGCCTTTGTCTTCTTGCCCTTCGCCGCCGAAGCAGCCGCCACGGGAGCCGGCGACGCAGCCGGAGCAGGAGCGTTGTAACTTAGCGTGTCCGCGATCTGCACATGCGGAGCGCCCGGCGCGGCCGGCGCAACCTCGGCCGCCGGAGCCAGCCCTTCGCTGATCGCCGCCGGGAACGGATGCTTCTCCTCCGCGGCCCGCATCGCCGCGTGTGCCGCCGTCTGCTCAGCCGTCTGCAACCGCGCCTGCGGGTCCGGCTGCGCTGCCGCCGGAACCAGCGCAGTCGCCACCGGCTGCACGGCAATCGCCGGCGCGGGCGCAGCAGCTTTCACCGCCGGCGTGGGCCCACCCGAAGCCAGCAGGGCGTCCGCAATCGACAGGCCGCCGCGCTCAGGGCAGCCGCACGGCGAGTTCTCGTGGTCCACCACCTCGTGCAGGTTGCCGTGCTCAAACAGCACATGCTGTCCCGCCGAAACCTGGTACAGCGTCTCGCCGAACGGGTCCGAAATGTTCAAGGTCGGCGCGTTCGGACCGCGGTTCTCCACGCACGTGTCGCCGTTGCGAGCCACGCGCAGCCGCAGATCCAGAGGCCCTTTGTTCACCACCGTGAAGCGCAGGTCGGGCGTCATAATGGCGTCGTTCAGCGTGCCGTTCATCTCGATCTCGATCGCGCCACGGTCCAGCGAGAACAGCAGCGGCGCGGACGTCTCCGCCGATTTGCTCTCGGTCACATGCAGCGTCGAAGTCTGGCACACACTCACAGTTCCGCCGCGCCCCAGCGTGATCGGAGCCGTGTGATCGCGCGCGGTCACGCTCACCGACCCGGTCAGCACCGCCTGCCCGTCCAGCACATCGGACGCGCCGGTCACCGCGGCATCGTGCGTATTCACGTAGCCGATCAGTTGCTGCGCAGGTAATTGCGCCGCCAGCACGCACGCCGCCAGCGGCAGAACCAAACGGATCGCCATGCGAGAGGGACGGATTGACCATGCCAACGTCATCCGTACAGCCTACATCTTCAGGAAGTTTGCGATAATCTGCTTGCCGTGGGTGGTGAGCACGCTCTCCGGATGGAACTGCACGCCTTCGATCGGCAACTCGCGATGGCGCAACGCCATAATCGTCGTTCCGCCGGACGGATTTCCCGTTCGCGCCGAGACTTCGAGCTCCTCCGGAAGCCCGTCCTCGGCCACGATCAGCGAGTGGTAGCGCGTGCAGGTCATCGCCGAGGGAATGCCCTCGAAGATGGTCTTGCCGTCGTGCTCGACCTCGCTGGTCTTGCCGTGCATCAGCTTGCTCGCGCGCACCACGTTGCCGCCGAACGCCGCGCCGATCGCCTGATGCCCAAGGCAGACGCCCAGAATCGGAACGCGCTTGCCACTTTCGCCCAGCCGCGCGAAGTGCCGGATCAGCTCGACCGAGATGCCCGCATCATCCGGCGTGCAAGGTCCGGGCGAGATGAGAATCCGCTCCGGCGCGAGCGCTTCCACCTCGTCCGGCGTTAACTCGTCGTTGCGACGCACCACCATCTCCGCCCCAAGCTCGCCCATGTACTGCACGAGGTTGTACGTAAACGAATCGTAGTTGTCGAGGACAAACACCATGGCTTGATTCTATTCCGACGGCGCTTACCGCTGCCGCGCTCGTTCGATTGCGCGCACAACCGCGCGGGCTTTGTTAGCGCACTCGACGAACTCGTTCTCGGGGACCGAGTCGGCGACGATGCCTGCGCCGGCCTGAATGTGTCCCTGGTCGCCGTTCATGTAGAGCGTGCGAATAGCGATACACGAGTCGAGATTGCCGCTGAAGTCCGCGTACAAGATGCTGCCGCCGTAGACGCCGCGCCGCGCCGGCTCGAGCTCTTCGATAATCTCCATCGCGCGAATCTTAGGCGCGCCACTCAGCGTGCCGGCGGGGAAGCACGCGCGAAACGCGTCGATCGCCTCAAGTTCCGGCTTCAGCGTCCCTTCGAGCGAGCTGACCAGGTGCATCACGTGCGAGTAACGCTCCACAAACATCAGATCCTTCACCTTCACCGACCCGTACTCGCTCACTCGGCCCACGTCGTTGCGGCCCAGGTCGACCAGCATCACATGCTCGGAGACCTCCTTTTCGTCGGCACGCAGATCGGCCTCGAACGCGCGGTCTTCCACCTCATCGGCCGAGCGCGGACGCGTTCCGGCAATCGGCCTGTACTCCACCGTGCGCCCATGCACGCGCACCAGCAGCTCCGGCGACGAGCCGACGATGTGCGCCACAACCGGCTTCGGCTTCTTCGCTTTCTTCTGTTTCTTCGCCTTCTTGCCGGCCTTCATCGGCAGAACGGAGCCAACCGTTGTGGCAGCTTGCGCGGTTTCGGTGTTCTTCGACTCCGCGCTCTGCGCTTCGCTCAGGATGACGGGCTCAGGGGTAGGCGCAGCGTCTAACCCGAAGCGCAGAAAGTACATATACGGAGATGGATTCACGATCCTCAGCGCGCGGTAGATGTCGAACGCATCCACGCCGGGCACGCAGTCGAAGCGCTGCGAGAGCACGCACTGGAAGACGTCGCCCGCAGCGATGTACTCCTTTGTCTTGCGGACAGCCTTGAGGAACGCGGCCTTGGGTGTGCGCGATTCGAGCTTCACTTTGGCTTGCGCCGGCGAGCCGCGGTGCTTCTTCGCCTTAGGCAGAGCTCGGGCCAGGCGCCTCTCCAGCCGGTCCAGCCGCTTTACCGCGCGCGCGTAAGAGGCCGTCGCGGTCTTGCCTGCAGTCGCATCACGCGTCAGATCGGCGGTGACGATCAGGTGAATCTCCTTCTTCACGTGGTCGAACGCGAGCACCTGGTCGAAGAACATCAGGCACGCGTCGGGCACACCTAGTTCGTCTGCGGCCAGCGAGGGCAGTCGCTCGATCTGCCGCACCACGTCGTAGGAGAAGAATCCGACCGCACCCGCGGTGAACGGAGGCAGTCCGGGCAGGCGCGCCGGCGTGTGGCCGCCGAGCGCCTGCTTCAGCTCAGCGAAGATGTCGCCCTCGAACGTGCGCCGCTCGCCGGCCTCCTCGACCGTAATCGAGGTCCCGCGCGCGCCGATCTTCTTGTACGGCTCGATGCCGATAAACGTATAGCGGCCAACGTGCTCGCCGCCCTCGACCGACTCGAGCAGGAATGCCTCGGGCTCCTCGGCCGCGATGCGCAGGAACGCCGACACCGGCGTCTCCAGGTCCGCCGTGACAACGCGGTAGACAGGAACGAGCGAGTGCTCGCGACTCAGCCTCAAGAATTCGCGCGCGGACGGGATTGCAAGGGATGGGGCGGACATGGCGTGTGCTTCCATCGTACTAGGGTCCACGCGCCCGTACGAGACGCGTCTGGGTGCATCGGGCGGAGAGCCGCATTTTTCGTGGTCGGACCGCGCGTTGCGCCGCATCCAATGCCGGTGTGCCTTGGGCGGCAACAGCTTGCATTTGCCGCTTGTTTGACAAGGGAAGAATGGCCTATACTCCACCGGGTTTGGGCCCTTTTAGCCCGACAGAAGACTGGAGCAGCAAATGAGCACTGAATCACTGATACCCGCAACCGAACGCAAGGAAGCAACCGAGAGACGGAAGACGATTGGGTTCACGCCCGCCATGTCGTTCGAGGACGAGACCAACCCCTGGCTCGCGCAGGAGGCGCGCTTCGACTTCGCCGCCATGAAGCTCAATCTGGACCAGGGCATGTGGAAGGTGTTGCGCCAGCCCACGCGCGAGTTGATCCTCCATATCCCGGTGATGATGGACGACGGCCGCATCGAGGTTTTCACCGGCTACCGCGTGCAGCACTCCATCTCGCGCGGCCCGTGCAAAGGCGGCGTCCGCTATGCGCCGGACGTCTCGCTCGACGAGGTGCGCGCGCTGGCCAGCTGGATGACCTGGAAGTGCGCCGTGGTCAATATCCCCTTCGGCGGTGCCAAGGGCGGCATCATCTGCGATCCGCACTCCATGTCGCAGGGTGAGTTGGAGCGCATGACGCGCCGCTACACCGCCGAGCTGATCGAGTTCATCGGCCCGGAAAAAGACGTGCCCGCGCCCGACATGGGCACCAACGAGCAGACCATGGCCTGGATGATGGACACCTACTCCATGCACATGCGCCAGACTGTCACGTCGGTGGTCACTGGCAAACCCGTCAACATGGGCGGGTCGCGTGGACGCCTGGAAGCGACCGGCCGCGGCATCTCCATCATCTGCGACCACGCCATCCAGCACCTGGGCATGAGCGTCGCGGATTGCCGCGTCATCATCCAGGGCTTCGGTAACGTCGGATCGAACGCAGCCAAGCTGCTGTTCGAGAAAGGCTACCGCGTCCTCGGGATCGCCGAGTACGACGGCGGCCTCTACAATCCCAACGGCATCGACATCAGCGCGCTTCTGCGCCACCGCAAGCAGACGGGCACCGTCGTCGGATTCGCCGGCGCCGAGGCCGTCGATCCGCACCAGTTGATTACGCGCGAGTGCGAAATCCTCATCCCGGCAGCCACGGAGAACGTGATCACCAGCCGCAACGCCGCAGACCTGAAGTGCCGCATCCTGTGCGAGGGCGCCAATGGCCCGACCACGATGGCCGCCGACGACATCCTCGCGCAGAAGGGAGTCTTCGTGCTGCCCGACATCCTCGCCAACGCCGGCGGCGTCACGGCCAGCTACTTCGAGTGGGTGCAGGACCGCATGGGCTACTTCTGGAACGAGGCCGAGGTCAACCGCCGGCTCGACCTCATCATGAGCGAGAGCTTCCACGATGTCATCGCCTACGCGCAGACCCACAACGTCAACAACCGCATCGCGGCGTATATGCTCGCCATCGACCGCGTCTCGTTCACAGCCAAGCAGCGGGGAATGTACGCGTGAAGGCAGGTTCGAGGGTTTCGGTACGGCGCGAATGGACGCCTCGTCTTACCTCGAACCTGGTACGTGGCACCTAGATTGTTACCGTAATGGTTACAGCCTGCGACTGAATCTCGTTCGACACAGTCGACGTGCCTGTTACCTGGAAGGTATAGGTTGCCGGGCGCGTGCCCAGGTCGGTGCAGGTGCTGCAGCCGGTGATATGCGTGGCTCCCGCAATCACAATCACGGCCACCAGAGCGCGCAGCCAGCGGCGGCGTCCGGGCAGGAACATCGCCAGCAGTCCCGCCAGGGCAGGGAGCGCGAACGGCGCGATGCCCGGGCCGCCAACGCTGCCCAGGAAGTATGGCTGCGTGGTGCCGCAGGTATGGGGAGCGGTGGTGGAGACCACCAGGTTGGTGGTGCCGCCGCCGGCCGCCAGCGTCGGGGTATCGAAGAGGCACGTCGCCTCGGTCGGCAGGTTAGAGCACGACAGGTTGATGCCCTGCGCGAAGCCATTCTTCCCGGTCGCGGTCACAGTCAGCAGCGCCGCGTAGCCGACGCCGACGCTCGACGAGGCGGGAGTCACCGTCAGCGTGAAGCTGCCGCCGATGCCCGGCGTTATGGTCTCGGTGATCACCGGGAAGGTGGCTGCGGCGAAGTCTTCCGTCCCCGAATAGCCGGCTGAGATGGAGTCCACGCCGACGGGCAGCGTCGAGGTGACGAAGGTGGCCGTGCTGGTCAGGCCCGTTCCCGGGACGAGCGTGCCGGTGCCGAGCAAAGACACCGTAGCCGTCGGTGGGAAAAACTCGACGAAGGTCACCGGGCCCGTCGGGGCAGCGTAGTTTCCGGTCAGCGTCGCGGTAAAGGTCACCGGCTGGCCTGCGGGCGAGGGGTTCGGCGCGCCCACCAGCGTCGGCGATGCCGTGGTGTCCTGCAGCACCGTGATCGCGACCGGCCCTGAGGTCGACGCCAGGTGGGTCGCGTCGCCCGGATAATACGCGGTGAGCAGGTTGAGGCCAACGGACGTGCCTTGGGTTGTGCCCACGCTGTTCGGACATGCGCCGCCACCGACCGGAAGCGTGCACAGCGGGTTTGGCGGTGGCGGGTCCGCGCCGGTGTAGGTGTCAACAAGTTCGAGGTTGCCCGTGAGTGCGCTGCCGTCGAGGGAAGCGACTTGAACGAAGCCGTTCCATATCTGGCCGTAGTACATCTGCAGCGCCGCAGTGTATGGCGGAGACGGATTGGGAACCCCCGGCGGCGCGGGACATGTGGGCAACGGCCCGATGCACATGAAGATCGAGCTGGTCGTGGCGCCGCCAGTAATGTTGTGCGTGTCCGTAAGTGTCACCGGCGAATTGACCGTGTCGCCGCTGTACACCGCAGTCAGAGTATGCGCGCCGCCTGCGTAGGTATTGCCCGCCGGGACGAGGTCGGCAGCGGTCGAGTTGGTTGTTCCCGGCGTGACCAGGATCGCCCCACCCACCGGGTTGCCATCGATATAGAACTGCACTGTGCCGGTGGGCAGCGCCACGCCCGGGCTCGGCGTTAGCGTCGCGGTCATGGTGAATGTGGCCCCGTACACGCTCGGCTCCGGCGTTGCCACCAGTGTTCCCGTCACCGGCTGCGTGGCGATGTTGTTGAGCAGCACCGTAATGCCGCCGGTGTTGATGTCCGGTGGATTCGCCGCGAGGCTGAGTGACGTTGCGGTCCTGCCGCCGAGCGCGACAGAATTCGAGATGGTCGCGCCGCCGTTCGCCACCACAATGTCGGAGATGCCGTCGCCGTTCACATCGGCCAGCGTGATGGAGTTGATGCCCTGCCCGGCTAGAAAGTGCTGCTCGCTCGAATACAACCCGTTCGTCGGATTTACCGTCCCGAAGCTGTGGTGGCCCTGGTTGTAGAGGATGCTGATCACGGAGCCATCGCTGAGCACGAGATCGGGAAGTCCATCGCCGTTCATGTCGGCCACGGCTCCCAGGTAGTAGTTACGGCTGAGGTCCAGGATCAGCGGCGCCTGAAACGTTCCGTCGCCATTGCCGTACCAGATGTACACCACGCCGACACCGGCCTGTCCGGCGCTGGTCGGGTTGTACGCGTAGTTGTCGTACACCACGACCAGATCGCCATTGCCATCGCCGTCAACGTCCGTCAACAGCACTGTGGCCGGATACAACGGCGCGCCCGGCCCAGTCAGCGCAGGCTTCGCCGTGAAGTTCTTCCCGGTCATGTCCTGCGCGTTCACGTACGGGATAAAGCTTGGGCCCTGCTCGAAGACGAGGTCCTGCTGGCTGGTCCGCCCCGCCTTGAAGAAGCCGGCCGCAACCTGGTTGAAGTCGGTGTTGTTGCTGTCGGGCCCTAAGAACCCTGCGCTAAAACCGTTGCGTGGCCGGAGGCCGAGGTTCGTGAGATCGCCGAACGCATCGCTAACTGCAACGTCGACGATGCCATCGCCGTTGAAGTCTCCCACGGCGCTCTCGAAGTAAAATCCGTCAGGATTGGCCGCTGTCCCTGCGGCGCCGAAGGCGTTCCCGGTTTGGTTAAATGTTCCATCTCCGTTGCCGTACTGAACGTAGAGGGCGAGGGTAGTTCCGCTCGGCGGAGGCTGGGGAAGCCCGGTCAGCGAATAAAGCACGTCGAGATTTCCGTCGCCGTCGAAGTCGCCTGAGAGAAGGTTCGACCAGACACCAGGCGGCGGAGCGTTGAAGGGCTGGGTGGTCGGAGGGCCGGTATCCACGACACCGGGAAACGTCGCGAACGTGCCGCTGCCGTTGCCCGTGAGCAATTGCGCCTGGGTTGCGCCAGTGTCGACCACCACATCCATATGGCCGGTCGGATTGGTGGCAACGCCCCGAAACTTGCCTACCACCGCCCCCAGCCCAGGGGCCAGCGCGGTGTACGCATTTGAAGTCTGGAACGTGCCGTCGGGATTGCCCGCGACGATCGCCACGCCCTCGGCCGAGTCCACCGCGAGGTCGAGGTTATTGGTGCTGAGGAAACTCGTCAGCGCGAACGATGTTCGCCCCGGCCCGATGTTGTAGATCGTCTTCAGCGCATAGCTCAGGCCGCCCTGGTTGCGCAGCAGGCTCAGGCCGATCGGCGTCGTCGTCAGAATGTCGAGCGTGTTGGGATTGATCGCCGCGAGACGGCCGCCGTTGCCGTAAACGCTGCCGGGAGTCGTCGCCGTGCCGCCTTCGCTGGTCGCCGCGAACGTCCCGTTGCCGTTGCCGTGATGGATCTCGATGGCACCGCCGTCGGTTTCGATCACCATGTCTGGGATGCCATCGCCGTCCATGTCCTGCATCAGCATGGAACGCACGCCGGCATCGAATTGATAGGTGTGGTCCGGTGCAAAAAAGCTGCCATAGCTGGACAGGAATACGGAAGCCGAACCGCTCGTCTGGCCGTTGATGATGAAGTCGGTATAGCCATCGCGGTCGAAGTCCCCTGTGTAAATGGGGCCTGCGCCGTTGGCCAACTGCACCAGCTGGTACGCATAACCGTTCAGATTCCCGTTGCTGCCGGTGGTGCCGTTGTTGGCAATGATGTACAGAATGTTGTTGGTGCTGTCTTCCAGCAACAACTGAGCCGCTGCACCGGGATTGTGAGGGAAGGGGGCCATGTACGCGAGTACCGGTGACTGCGCGCCCGTCGCTGAGGGGAAGACCAGGCACCCACCCGTCGAGCTCATGGGAGAAAAAGAAGACATTCCCTGATTGGCTTGGAGGACCGTAGCGCCGGTCCCGTAGTACACGCACAGTTCAATGTTAGTGGTCCCCTGCGGGATGTAAGCGAAGGCGAAATCGGTGATCCTGTCGCCGTTGAAATCGCCCAACGCGGCGACCACATTGGTGGTATTTGCAAATGTGATCTGGTTCTCGGTTAGCGACGTGAAGCCTTGCCCGTCCAGCATGATCCCCGCAGTCACAGACGAGGTTGTCCCTGTGGTCACCGGTGCGTTGACGTAGAGGATATCGGTAAAATTCGCAGGCTGCTGAAATTGGCCGGCGAGGAAGCTGGTCACCCGGCCAAGCGTCGGCTGCACCTCGGGCACACTTACAAACTGCCTGGACACCTGCGCGGCCGAGACGCCGGAGAGCATGCTCAGAAGGCAAAACGCCGAGCGCCGGAGTAAGCGACAGGAGAGCGACATTTGAGGGTTACCGGCCCGGAAGCATAAGACTTGCAGACCCTGCAAATCTACCATGCGCCCGCAACGGTTTACGAGGCTCGGATAGCCCGGGATGGAACCCGCGCACGCGCCTCGCGAGGAGCCGATTGCATCGCTTCCGAGCGGTTTCGGCGAGCGGCCCATGTGGCAATCCGCGCTACTGTCCTCCATTCCGCGCGTAGCCGGATTCAGGGTGTGACAGAATGTTAGTGTCTGCCCATGCCCGGTTCGGGACCTGTGCTTCCTCGACGCGCCGCCCGAACCCTGTCGTGCAGGCCGTCGCGCCGACTTGCCGCGTCCGCACCCGAGGCCCATGAACCTGCCTAACTCCATCACGATCAGCCGCATCGCCACCGTGCCGCTGCTGATCTGGATCCTGTCGCCAGCCTTCCCGCATAACCACGCCGCCCACGGCCTGGCGGGCGGCGAGCAGGAACTCATCGCCTCCGCCGTCTTCATCCTCGCGTCCATCACCGACGGCCTCGACGGCTACCTCGCACGCAAGCGCAAGCAGATCACCACCCTGGGCATGCTGCTGGACCCGCTCGCCGACAAACTGATGGTCGCCGCAGCCTACATCATCCTGGTCGCCTACAACCCGCGCATCGTGCCGCCCTGGATCGCCGTCATCATCATCGGCCGCGAGTTCCTGGTCTCCGGCCTGCGCTCCATCGCGTCCTCCGAAGGTTTTACCATCGAAGCCTCCGATGTCGGCAAGCTGAAGACCGTGATCCAGATCGTCTCCGTTGTCGCCGCCATCCTGGCGCATCGCTGGAACTACTGGGTCTGGTTCCCGACAAGAGGCGGGGGCGGCATCATCGTCGCCGTGCATATGATCGCGCTGTGGGCCATCTGGTGGATGACCATCGTCTCCATCATCTCCGCAACCGACTACTTCGTCGGTTTCTGGAAGAAGATCGACCACGCCAGCGAGCGCGCACGCACCCGCCGCAGCTCCGTCCTCAGCCGCCGCAAAGCCAAGAAGCAAGCCGCCGCAGAGAAACTGCCCTCGCAGGTCTCCTAAGTGCTGTCATCGTACCTCTCCAACTGCATGCGTGGCTCCGGCTTGCGCATCCATCAAAATACTTGGTTTGTCGTCACGCTACGACCTTTGCGGCGGCCTGATGCCGCGACGACTACTGCTGCTGGTCGCTGGTGTCGCGGCCCAGTGTAATCTTCACGCTCGCCGGCACGGTGCGCGCGAAGGCCGCCATCTCTGCCGTCAGCTCCGCTCTGTTGCCCACCCCCGTCGAGTAGAACACCATGCACGGGCGCGCAATGGACGTGCGTGCTCCAGTGATGCACATTGTTGCTAGAGGGTCCCAGTCGTCGGGCGCGCCCTCCTGATACCAGTCGGGATAGATCATTGCCAGCCCAGCTGCATGCTTCTGCGTGATCGTGTCCAGCCAGTCCGCGTCCTTGTCCGCCTGGCGCGACGCTTCGGGCGAGGCTAGCCCCCACAGATCCAGCACCCGCACGCCCGCCGGTCGCCGGTAGCTGACCCACCCCAGGTCATTGACTGCAACCGGCTTGCCGTAAAAATCCGCTACGAACCGGTGCATTTGATATTGCTGTTGATACACATTGCTCGCCGCCACGGGAGTATCGCGCAGCGCCTGAACATACGGAATCGCCACCAGCAGCAACCCCGCCACCAGCGCCGTCCGCCACCACCGCGTCGACTCCACCAGCGCCGTCGAGGCCACCAGCACCGTGAACGCAATCGCGTAGACCTCGTAGCGATGGAACCAGTTGACGCGCCCGACGGCCAACTGCAGCGCAGCCGCCAGCACAGCGCCGCTCAACACGAAGCGCCGCCCGCGCTCCCGCTCCCGCACCGCCAGAACCAGCAGCACCACGGCGACCGCAAGCTGGCCCCACCACGCGGGCTCGCGCATGGACCCGTCCGGCACACCCCAATACATAGCGCGAATCGCGGTGACCACTCCGCCGCCCGCTATCGCATATGCCCTTGACTTCACCAGCACCGAAGTCGGCAGCGCAGGCAGTCCGCGCGACACCAGGTAGAGCGAGAACAGCGCGGGACCCACCGCGCTGACTCCAGCCAGGCGCAGCGCCGTACCGCGCCTACCCTGTCCAACCAGGGCAACGGCCACCGCGGCCACCAGCGCAAAGCCCTCATAGCGCACCATCGGTCCCAGCGCCGCGGCGAAGAGACACCACACCGGGATCGGCCGTCCGGCGAAGGCTTCCGCCATCCCTGCCGCGCAAGCTACCGCAACCAGCACCTGCAGCCCGTGCTCCATGCCCACAAACGTCAGGCCGGCCAGGTTTGCCACCAGCATTAGCGCCAAAGCGACGGCGAAGCGGCCCAACCACGTCAGCCAGCCCGGACCGCCAGGCGCACGCGCCCAACCAGCCCAGCCCTGCACCACCCGGCCGATCAGCCACGCAGCCATCCCGCAAAACAGCACATTCAGCGCCAGAGGAAGATACTCGCTCCAAGCCATGCGCGCGAAGGGGGCCAGAAGAAAGGGCCAGACAATGCTCGACGAAGGCGAAGACGCCTCGCCCGGGTTGATCCCGTAGTGCCCGTGCGCCAGATTCTCCGCCAGCGCCAGATGAATGTAGGGATCGTCTAGGGTGTAGGTGAACACGCCGTCGTCGCGGTGCAGGATTGCAAACAATAAGCCAACCACCACGGCAAGGTACAGCACGACGCATGCCGGGGCCAGCGAACGCACGCCCACGCGCACCGCCGTAACTTGCCCGCGAACCTCCTCCTCAGCCACGCTGTTCACGGCTGAACTATACCACTGCGCCTGGCCGTCTCCGCCTGCGCCGGCCGCTCCGTTTGCAACCGGCTTCGCGCAATCGTTTATAGTGGTCTGGCGCGTCCGTGCGCATTTGAAACAGTTTCACTTTGCTCATCTGCGCGGATCGTTGAGGCTACAGGAGAGCCTGCCATGACCCCGGAATCCACCCACGCCCTGCCGCCACACGCAATCCGCAAGCGCCTCCGCTCCACCCGCGTTCTGGCTGCCGCTGCGAGCGCCCTGCTGCTCTCGCTCGCCATCGCCCCCGCCGCGCTTGCGCAGGCGACTCCCACCTTGATCACGCTGCGCGCCATGCCCAAGAACGCCAAGAAGGGCGAGACCTTTACTCCGTTGCCACCGCTCACCCAGGCCGACATCGCCGAGATCAGGCTCAACGGCAAGCCAGTCGAGATCACCGCAGTCGATCCGCTGCTGAAAGGTCCGCACGTCCTCCAGATCATGATCCTGCTGGACTCCATGCAGATGATCGGCGGCAACGGCCAGTTCGATGCCATCCGGAAGTTCATGACGGACATGCCCAGCAACGTCGAGATCGCAGTGGGCTGGATGCTGCGCAGCAAGGTTGTGGTCGCCCAGCCGTTTACCACGGACCACGCGGCTGCAGGAAAAGTATTCGTGCAGAAGACGCGCGAACAGGCCGCCAATCCGCAGAACGACAATGGCAACCCGTATTCGTGCCTGCGGGATCTTTCCGCTCACTGGCCCAATGGCGACCCCGCCAAGCTGCGCGCCGTCATTGTCTTCACCGACGGAATCATTCGCAATAACAATCAGTCCCAGGCCGGAGACCAGTTGAACCCCGACATCGATGGCGCCTCGCTGATTCTGCAACGGGCCGGAATCGTTCCCTATCCGTTCTTCTACCTGGACTTCCCGGTCGTCGACGGAAACCGGAGTGAAGGTGGCCAGCTCGAGGGCCAGACGAACTTTTCCCAGCTCACCGCGGATACCGGCGGGGAAGGCCTGTACGAGGGCCAGTTCTCTCCTGGATCGTTCGATCCGCTGTTGAACAAGTTCTATTCCGTGCTGAACAGCACGGCAGTCGTCACGGTCGCCGCGCCTGCCAAACCCGGCAAGCAGTTGCGGCTCGACGTCAAGTCCACCAAGGACGACATCAAGATCAATGGACCAGATCAGGTGACCGTCGGCAACATTCTAGGCAAGTAACAACTCTCGCTGCCTCTGCCTTCACAGAACCTCCGCGTAAACTCCCGTTGGTCGGCATGAAGTTTCTTACCCGACCAACGGGAGGACCACGCGAAGCAGTAAAAGGGCGTGCGAACGCCCTACCAGTGCGCTGTCCGCCACGCGTTGTCGACAATCTGGTGGGCCTGGTCGATATGGCCGAGCGCGCGGTTGCGCAGACCCCGGGCCTCGGGAACGTCCTCGGCCTTGTCCAGATCGTGATGCGCGGACGCCAGCAGCTCATTCGCCTTGCGGAACCGGTCGTGCGGGCTCAGATGGCGGTCGATCGGGTACGGATCGGCGTCGCCCTTGCCGTCGTCAATGGCCGCGTGCTTGATCTCGCGGATGGCGGCATCGATCTCGCCGATCGCGGCGTTGTCGTCGCGCCGCACGCCCTCCCACGCCCAGCCATCGTTCAGGTAATGCCGCGCCGCGCGCAGGTCGCTGAGCGCGTGCAAGTAAGCCGGGTGCGGTCCCGGAACCTGTTGGGCTACCGCCGCGGCCGGAGCCGCGGAGACTCCCGCCAGTAAAATCATCCACATTAAATTCTTGCGCATCTGTCCTCTTGACCTCTCTTTGCGGCTGCCATAATTACGGCGCCGCACCATCCTATACCCCGGCGCGCACCTCAAGTTGCGCCCCGCGGCAAGGTTCTCCAGGTGATGCCGCCGGACCGCGCCCGCAACCCCATGCGATACTTAGTCCAGATATGTACAAAAGAGTCCTCCTCAAGCTCTCCGGTGAAGCGCTCGCAGCGGGCACCGGCTTTGGCATCGATGCCATTTTCATTCACAAAGTAGCCGCCGAGATCGCCTCCGTCCACGCGCTCGGATGCGAGATCGGCATCGTCGTTGGAGGAGGAAACTTCTTCCGCGGCGTCGCCCAGCAAGCCATCGATATGGACCGCGTCGCCGCCGACCACATGGGCATGCTGTCGACTGTGATCAACGCCATCGCCCTGCAGGACGCCATCGAGAAGCTCGACATCAACTGCCGCGTCATGTCCGCCATCTCCATCCACCAGGTCGCCGAACCCTACATCCGGCGCCGCGCCATCCGCCACCTGGAAAAAGGCCGCGTCATCATCTTCGCCGCGGGTACCGGCAATCCCTACTTCTCCACCGACACCGCTGCCAGCCTGCGCGCGATGGAGATCGGCGCCGACATCCTGCTGAAGGCCACCTCGGTCGACGGCATCTACTCCGCCGATCCCAAACTCGACCCGGACGCCACCAGGTTCTCCGAAATCTCCTATGCCGACATGCTGCGGCTGAACCTGCGCGTTATGGACACGGCCGCTGTATCTCTCTGCCGCGACAACAACATGCCCATGATGGTCTTCAGCATGAAAACGCCCGGCAACATCGTTCGTGTTATCCAGGGCGAGCCGCTCGGCTCGCTCGTCACACCCTGACGCCGGACAACTTTCCCTCGCCAACAGGGTATGTGCAGGAGTGTTCCAAAATTCTTTGCGTTCCCAGGACCGGGAATTTAACGCCGCCTTTGCTGCTGAATCGTCATCTAAACTCTAACCAGTGCCCGAAGCCCTGCTCACGCCCGAAGCCCAAGCCCAGCCAGTTCTCAAACCTGCCGCGCCTGTCCGCAAGCCGCAACTGCCTGCGCTCACCGGCGTGCGCACCCTGCTCGCCGTCAACATCATGCTGTTCCACTTCACTCCGCCGCACATGACCTATCTTTACCCGCTGATCGATCACTCCTACGTCTTCGTTGGCTTCTTCTTCCTGCTCTCGGGCTTCATCCTGGCGTACAACTACGCCGATCGCCCCACGCTGAATAAACGCGACTTCTGGCGTGCGCGCTTCGCCCGGCTTTACCCTATCTACCTGCTCTCGCTGGTCCTGTTCGCGGGCATGCTCGGCGGGGAATGGCAGGCGCGCTCGCACCCCGAGTTCTTCGCCGGCGTCCTGCTCACGCCGCTGCTGCTGCAGGGCTGGAACCCGTGGCTCGCCACCTTCTGGAACACCGTTGCCTGGACGCTCTCCTGCGAGGCCATCTTCTACTTCGCCTTTCCGTGGATCATCCGCCTGCGCTGGCCCAAAACTCCGGGTCGGCTGATCGCTCTGCTGCTTGGCATCTGGGCTATAGGCCTCATTCCCCACTCGTTTTACCTGCTGCTCAATCCCGACCACCTCGCCGGCCCGGCCGACCGCTATTCCTCCGGCTTCTGGATCCGCACCCTGAAGTACACGCCGCTGGCTTACACCTGCACCTTCCTCGCCGGAATCACGCTGGCCAAACTTCAAGGCAGCCTGACGCTGGCCGCGCGCCATCGCGCCTGGGTTGCCGGACTCAGCCTGCTGGCGCTTGGCCTCTTCTTCGCCAAGGTAGTCGACCACGTGCCGTACATCCTGATGCACGGCGGATTCCTGGTTCCCCTCTTCAGCGCCCTCGTCATCGGACTGAGCGGCCAGAACATCTTCGCCTCGTTCTTCGCGTGGAAGCCGATCGAACTGCTTGGCCAGGCCAGCTACGCGCTCTTCCTGCTGCACTTCAACTTCATCAACCTGCTGCGCAACCACCACATCCCGGAACGCCTGCACCTGGCCGCCTACGATCCCTGGGTTTCGTACGCCGCCACGCTGGTGCTGGCCATCGCCGCCATGTACTTCGTGGAGCGCCCCGCCCGCCGCGCCATCCTCGCTCGCCGTCCGGCTGCCGCTCACTGAATCAAGCCCCCCTATCAAAAGAGCCTAAAATCTTCGAAACAAAGCAGTTAGGTTTGGACCAGAACTCCAAGATCTTGATTCCGCGCAGGTCAAAAATTAAATTGCCTGAAATCAATGATTTGCGAGCAAATCCACCGCTTGTTCGAGTAGGGAAGGATAGTGCCAGGCTTGAGGCCGCGCTCCTGTGGTTCCTTGTTTAATTATACAGGGCGTGTCAAGGAATCGGCCTAATAGGCCTGTGTTCGCCGCCCTCGCATATCGCATTCCATTCTCCCGCGCACAAAGAGGCCCGCCTGACTGCTGCGGGCCTCCAGTTACGAGTCGAGGGGCTGTCTAGCGGGGGCGGCCTCCGCCGCGTGCGCCGCCGCCGCTCATGTGGTAGCCGCCCTGAACGCCGGGCATGTGCTCATTGGAGGGCTCGTGGCCCGCCGGGCCTGTGTGGCCCTGGCCGTCGCGCGCCTCATTTCCCTGGAAGTGCTGGAACGGCTGCACGCCGCGGCCGGGGAGTGGTCCGTTATAGCCGTGGTGCGGGTCGTAGCGGTTGTCGACGTGGCCATAGAAGCCGTGCGGCCCATGGAACCATGGACCCGCTCCGACGAACAGCCCGCCGACAAACCAGTCCGGACCGTAGTAGCCATACGGAGCGCAGTCGTACGGTGCATAGTCGAAGTAGCCGTACGGACAAATTGGAGCTACGCCGATGCCGATGCCGACTGAAACCTGGGCAGGCGCCACGGAACCAGCCATAAGCAACGTGGCGGCGAGAACGAACACTGCGAGAATCGTGAAATAACGCATTGGACCTCCTGACTTCAAAGGTTAGAAGCCCAATTGACCCGGCGAGTTGCGTTAATTTCCACCCGATTTACAAGGAACCTGCGTCGCCAGCGGGTCGCCAAGCGGCCATGCAGCGGAACATCGCCAGATCGAATGTGCAAGACATTGCGCGGTAAGGCGAAACTGATTTCCCATCTGGCGTCAAAGTTGTCCAGATTTGAACCTGGGGGAAAACCGAATGGCCGTGCCAAATTCCGCACGGCGCCGCACGTTCTAGCGCATCCTCGCGTTCCGATTCCGGTGCCATGCGG